>Ga0209671_1001318_pt1 | contig 20395 bp, 15 predicted proteins | sample WorMetHERISLAND2_2_FD_187401 | JGI IMG/M metagenome (GOLD analysis project Ga0209671, IMG submission 187401) | Marine gutless worms symbiont microbial communities from Max Planck institute for Marine Microbiology, Germany - Olavius geniculatus... | ecosystem: Host-associated > Annelida >...
CGGTAATGCGTGAAAGACATAATCTATTACTTTGTTAGTATTGCATTTTTTTTTGTTTAATCTGCTTAGTTTTTCAAATTACTTCATCTCGGGCCAGAGCCACTGCTTTTGCTCGACCCTTTTTACACTAATAGGAAGTGGCATATTGGCTTTCAAATAACTTTAAAATCATTGACCTTAGATGACCTTCAAGGTCAGTTTACGCTATCGTGGCTAAACGGTGCAAGATGACAACCAGTACGTTCGGCTATTCTAGCGACAGCTGGGCTTCTTGTTGCGTTTTGTATCTGGCCAGTTAATTGCTCCTAAGAATTGTTCTCATTTCAGTTAGCGCTGAATTGTTTTGTTCAGCTTCGGCAGTTGTCCGGTAGTTCTGCCACTGACTTTGCGTCTGCGTCCGCCAGTTCCTCTACGTCCGCCGGCTCACAGGATGTTGATGCTAAAGACGACTCGTCCAAAGATGATTCATTGATGTCGGCTTTGAAGGACGATGAAGAACGTGAACTAGAACGTGACAGAGAGAGAGGCAGATCAGATAGCGATATCATCAGAGATCTCAAACTTGAACTCAAGTAAGCATATTGCATTATGTACTTATTATGTACAGTTTGTACACCGTGTCTTAAAATTAGCAGCCCCCTTGCTTCAAACATGCCTAATTCAGTTTGTAGTTCATGGATTTCAACGAAATATTATACACTGCGCTGTCTAAACATCAGTTACCATCGTACCTATTATGACGTATGCACTTTACCGTGTGTGCTCAGTGTAACATCATTATGACGTCAGAATTTGTTTACATTAAGCTTACGTTCAATACATTGTTATCGACAATATTATCGATCAAGCAGCAGCGTACCTGCCTTAAATTAAAAGCTTGCATCGAGACCAGATGTGGCCACTTTGCCCTTAAACTTTAAATGCTAGTTCAGAATGATTGTCTCAATGACTGTTTCAAATTTTGTAATAATCTGTCTGGTATTGACGATTTGACACTAACTTATCTGTAGGGAGGGGCCACTAATTTTTGGGACACGGTGTAATAGCTCCTTATAAGTTTCAGCCTGACAAGACGAATTCATTGATTGAAATAGAGTGGATTGGAGCATTATTAATTGTATCACTCAGAGAGTTTCTTTTAGTACTAATATGTTTATACAGATTGTTTGGATAAACAACAGGCACATGGTTTTGCCATCTTTCAAGACAACGTGTTCAAAACCATACCATTACTTTGTGTCTTGTTTATTCATTATTTGTTTTATTCTTAAAAACCAATTAAGATCCTCGTTGGACTTGTTCAGGAATATTGCTTGATGTTCAGTGTGGATATTTGTGTTTACGTCGTCGTACAGAAAGTCACAAGATCGTGAGCGTGATCTGAAACTCTTGCTGGAAATGTACAAGACTGCACCTAAGGATACACGTGAGAAGGCACAGGTCTGCAGTTTGAAATGTTTTTTTTTTTAATTTAATGCTGCTTTGTACGTATTAACCTATAAATGTGTTTACATTATTACACATTGAAATTAAACTTGTAATATTAAAGTACGGTAATGCGTGAAAGACATAATCTATTACTTTGTTAGTATTGCATTTTTTTTTGTTTAATCTGCTTAGTTTTTCAAATTACTTCATCTCGGGCCAGAGCCACTGCTTTTGCTCGACCCTTTTTACATTAATAGTTTTCACCATAGTATCATAACTACTGTATATTGTAGCTAGATAGCTCTGATTTTGTGCCGGTAAGTAACAACTTGTTGGCACTTCATGGAGATTGCTGCAACATTTCACAGGCTCAATATCCCTTCTGTCGTCAAACCAGTAGCTCTAAATGGTGATCAGGAAACAATGTTCAGACAGCTTTTTTCGCATTCGGTTGCAGATAATGGCATCGTACTTAACCTTTTTATGTTCATTTTTTCTTAGTCTGTTTTATCCTGGCTAGGTAGCATTGATTTTGTGCACTGGTTTCATTGATGTAATCAGTTCCTGTTAACATTGCGAAATGTCCTTTTGCATGCTGGTGTTCTGTTAAGAAACTACTCACTGATGCTTTGGGCATTGCAGTAGCAGGTATTTCAGTACCGGCCCACTACTCCGAAGATCCGCTATTCCGAAAGTCAATTGTGCAGATACGCACTACACTGCTACGGTTAAGGACAGTTAGGGTTAGGGCTGGAGTTAGGGTTAGTGGGAATAATGGACTTTCGGAATAGTGGACCTTTGGAATAGCAGACCCAGTTCAGTATTTCGCAGGAGCTGATGTTCTTCTTGTCGCCACGTCAGAATTCAGAAGCACTGAATGGTGATGAGGAAACAATGTTAAGACGGATCTTTTCACATCGTGTTACAGATAATGGCGTCGGAGCGGAAGGCTCGTATGGAAGTTGACGACCTGAGACAGCAGCTGCAGTCACGAGGCATTGATAAACGTCGCGTACCAGATGATGAAACGCTGCGCAAGACTCGCCGCCTGGAAGACACCATCGCCGAGCTTCAGAAGAATCTGTCTGCTCAGAAACAGGTCAGCATGGTTCACTGTCATGCTCAGAATTTGCTCAGAATCAGTTGAGAAGATTCGCGTTGAACACCTGCAGATAATATGGATTACTAAGAATCGTTTTACACTGGCATATGCATGATATATGTGGTGCATGGTTTTATAGTTGAAAAGTCTATAACATACGCATCTTACATTCCGATTGTTTTGCAAAGTTCTAATGATCATTGCCTTCAGGTAGATGTAAGTTAGCTGCAGCTTTCTCATTAAAATGAATTCGAAACTTTTTTATGACTAAGCTTTTTGCACTGAATATAATACACTGCAGAATTATAGAAATGTGCATATTTTTGCTATGATATTTTGGATGGTGCAAAGTATTGTCGTTTGTTCAGTGTATTTGGCAATTTCGTAACCTGGCCCGACCTTAGACTTCTTTTATTGTGTGGGTGAATATGAGGTATAAATCAGTAGTATAGCTTACAGGCTGTAGGGTGGAGGCTGCGTGTGACTGTTTGGGGTGGTGGTATGTCTGCTGGTGGTTGCACTGCACCGCCGTCATTAGCTCATGCCAATCATCTGCCACTTCCTAGATTGTGAAACACTTTTGTTCATGAGTCTGACACATGTACACAGAGCTATAGCAAGTATTGGACCCTTGCCTTTACTTTTTAATGTTTTGCCTCCAGCTGTTTGATTTGCTGTCTTCAAAGTGCATGTAAGCAGTGGCTGGGGGTCCTAATTTTTGGGCTGTCAAAAATCTTTCTTTTCTGAATATCTTAGTCCAAAAATGCAAAATTTAGGGCTGAAAAGGGAAATTTGGGGAAATTTAGTGGCAAAATCGAAATATTGAACACTCATAATCTGCTCTGTCTGAAATTTGCAGTTTTCCATTGCAGTTCTGTCGGAAATTTGCAACTTCTGTATGTAAGCGTGCATTGTGGCGGCCGTTTGCAGGAGGAGGAAGCGATGCTGAGTGAGATGGAAGTGACGGGACAAGCGTTTGAAGACATGCAGGAACAGAACGTACGCCTGCTGCAGCAACTCCGAGAGAAAGACGACGCCAACTTCAAACTCATGTCTGAGGTGACACACCGATGCTGTTGCCAGTTTGTAGTGCAAAATCAAAAAACAAAAAACATGCTTTCAAGCTGATCTCTCCACATACGTATTGTGATGGTTTACCTATCTGCAAACAGTCACCCATTCCAGTACTGAACAGGCCGGTGATCGAATAACTGTGTTTGTGTGGTGAAGGATATACCATTTAAGCAAAGCCATTACGATGCTACCTGTAGCCAAACCAGCTGTTAGCCTGCATTTGCTACTGTTCAATATTATGGCCCACAGTTTTCCGTGGAAAATTTAGCTAAATTCTGGGGGCCACTTCACAATATTCCATGGCTTACTGCAACCGTCCGTTTGTGAGTAAACTGAACTCTTACCCATTTAGAAACTGTAGTTATTAAAGGCTGGCGTTGTGCTCAGTTATGCTAGTGACATACACAGAAAATTATCAGGTTTTTCTTTTCAGAAGTGCAGTCTGTCAAGTTGCATTGTTTACGACTGTGCTGTGTTGTGATGGCTATTAATAATTTAATAGTGCCCGCAGTTGTAAGCAGTTTAGTTTGATCTTTACTGCTAGTCTGTTTAGTTAGTTTATGCTGTTGATCATACTAATCATCAGTTATTTTTCAACTTCTGCAAAATTTCGCTGAAATATCAGAATTCCATGGAGAAATTCCACTTGGCTCAGTTCCCCGGCCTGCAGAAAACGGTGGGCCCTACTGTTCATACGTTGAATATTGTTGTTTGTGTGGATCAGAGAATCAAAGCAAACCAGATTCAGAAGTTGCTTCGTGAAGAGAAAGACGTGTTAGCTGAGCAGGTTGTCACGTTTCAGCAGCAGGTCGAAGCTCAGAACCTCGTCGTCCGAAAGCTCGAGGAAAAAGAGCGAATACTTCTCAGCAATCTGGCAGCTATTGAGAAGGAACTGGCGTGAGTTTTCTTCTTTCGTATACTGGTCATTTTGTGCCTAATTTCTCTTGACTTCGTTTTGTGTTTGCTCGATACCATTTTCCACTCTTTGCAAAGATTTGTGGTAAGTATGAAACAGTGTTCACTAAGCAATTTACAAACGACAGTAGAGAAAATATGCCATATCAGTTACAAAGCACAACAGGAATTCCCATCAGTGGACTGGTGACTGGTGAGCTATTTCATAAAGTTACTAATTAAGCATGTAATTGTATCGCTATTCTACTTCTTACTTAATATAACTTTATCACTAATTTTCATTTTTCCTGACTTTACAAAAAATATTTTCCTTGACCACTAAATTCCCTGACTTTTTTCAGTTTTCCCTGACCTTTATGGACCCTGTATAAAGTTGCCAGTTTTGACATTTGACAGTTGTGATGTGCTATGATAACTTCATAGTGTGCAGCTTTTGTTTCGTGTTAAGTCAGTTTCAGTTATTTGCTAATGTTGCATCATCCATAGTACAGAGCTGAGACATAATGATGTCCGATGTTAGTCGGCTATGTTATATTTGACAATTTTTTAGCCATTTAGCCAGCCATAGTTTTTTTCCATGGCTAGCTAGCCATTCTAGCTGGCTTTGGCTAGCCACCAAATAAACTTGGTAGCCAGCCACCAAAAGCATTTCGCTAGAGGGCTATGGGGTCTCTTCCTGTCAGCCTTTTCACTCTCCAGTGTTTTTTAAGCCCATTGTTTCTTATACTGTTGCTGCTTTGTCTGTGTTTGTGTATGTCACATAAATGAGCATTAGATTGCATGTTCACGTTATGGCAGTGGTCGTGTTGGTTGGTGCAGTTTGAGGCAGCAGGCTCAGGAGATGTACAAGCGTAAAGCGGTGGAAAGCGCTCAGACTGCAGCCGATCTGAAGCTTCATCTGGACAAATACCACGCTCAGCTCAAGGAAGTGCAGGTCGCCGTCTCGGAGAAGACGAGCACGCTGCAGCAACAGAGCTTCAAGTTCAAACGCATCCAGGTCTGTCAGCGATTATCTAATATCGTCATCATCCACGTGCGTGCGTGCGTGCGTCTCTGCGTTTTTGCGCTGCAGATTACGTACAGGGTGGCCCAAAAAATGGCACACTTTTTTTATTCTGTGGTGGGATCTTTGGTAATAAGTCATTACAAATTTTCCCCTGATTCTGGCAGTGAAAAAACTTTGAAAAGCAGTTAATATTCGATTGAGTTAAGGCATCTTAAAAAGAGTGCCATTTTTAGGCCATACTGTAGAGTTAAACACGATGCACAGCATTTTGCCTGAGAGCTCACTGCTCTTTGGCCCACGACTGGGTTTGTTATCTGGTCTGCAGCGTCCAAAAGAAAAACTTTATAGATATGCCATGCGTATTATTAGTTTACTACCGTATCTCGTTAGTCTGCCCGGAAGCGATAGCTTGCGCAGCCGACTTATGTTTTAGCGCAGATGTTTTTTAAAAAATTAATTTATTTATTTATTTCAACTCGAAATCTCTTAGATGCGTCGGCCGATCAGTGCAAAATTTTGCATGGTGATCACTAGTAGGTTGAGTTTTATAATGCCGGTCCAAAATTTTGGGAGGAGGGGGCCCTCCTCGCATAAATTTTATGGGCCAAAACATGCAAAATTTGGCCCGATTTCAGACGACTTCAAAGTTCGGCGGAGAATATCTCCGGAATGGATGAAGATATTCAAAATTGGACAAGTACATTTTGTACCACGATTCCTCCTGCATTGGGTGAAAGAAGTTTTGTGAACTAGGAGATTTAGTGGTGAAATCATACCCGCCCAAATCGACTTTTTCAGAAGACCATATTTTGGCCCCTAAGGGGTACTGCACCCCCACATTTTTACATGCACTAGAAAATGACTATGTCTTGCTAGCACACTCCCGCCAGGGACGGAGGTACCCCTTACAATTTTTTCCAAAGGGGGTCAAAAATTGGCTTAGAATGTGGTAGATGAGGACTTATAACTTCGGAGTTAGGGGGTGTAGCCCAACGAAACTTTGGCACTTGAGGTGCCACTATCTAGGCATGATAAATTGTGTACAAGGTTTGGGAGCACTACCCCCTTAATTTGGGAGGGCAAAAACGTCCAAAATTTGGCTTGATTTAGGAAAACTTTTGAGTTTCAGTGCAAATGTCTTTGAAATGGATGAAGATATCAACAAGGTGTGAACGGCTTTAACAAGAACTATCTCTCCGGCGTTGAACAAAAAAAATTTGTGAACTTTGGTCCACTAACAACAACTTAGTTATAGGCGCTCATGTTGACCCACCCTGAGTCAACAATGAGCGTTCTGCATATGCATTTGAGTTCGGGCCACGTGACTTTGCTGCCGTTGAAATTTCAACTTCTTGAATTTTCCCCCCAATCGGACTTAAAGTGCTGGGTGGACTCACGTTGGGCTTTGCCCCAAATTTCTAGTATTTTGCATTTGTTTTAATTGGCATTTCTACTTCCAGTTTTAGGTGGGAATGCTCCACTGAGCTCGACGTCTGCTTTTTTTCGTCATTATAGATAGTTTAGTATTTTATGTTGGCCTGGCCCATGGTCATTTCAAGACTTATGTGGCCTATGGTATGCAAAATGTTGCACAAAATATGGCTTTTGTAAACAACAAACGTGCCATAACTTGTTATCTTATTTATTGGCTTATTTGTCCGAGATCACAATACATTCAACCTCTTTGTGGTCTTTTATACACTGATGCAGATTGCAGCTCCTAAAAATTGTATTTTTTATATGCAATGGACATATTTCACATTTTATCAAATGTGAAAAAAAATTAATTATTAGTTAATGGCATGGTCCATTACTGTTAGTTTGATTCTAACTTGCATCTGTGATGTTGATGTGTACTGTGTGACCGATCGTGTGCTTGGCATTTAGGAAGAGCTGGCAATTCTGCGCAAGAAGCTGGACCGCGCAAAGAAGATCGAGATGGCGAGTTCGGCCGACGAAGTTCTGATGGAAGAAATACGCGAGTACAAGGAGCAGTTGACGTGTCCTTCGTGCAAGGTGAAGAAGAAAGATGCTGTTTTGACCAAATGTTTCCACGTCTTCTGTCTCGAGTGCCTCAAAACTCGCTACGAGACGCGCCAGCGCAAGTGTCCGAAGTGCAATGCGACGTTTGGCGCGAACGACTACCATCGCATCTATCTCGAATAGTGGCTGACCAACTTTAGCATATGTGTCGCTAGGCTGGTTCATTTGTGTAATGGTGTGGGAGAATGTGCAGTCAGAGGCCTCCCAGTTTAGTGATTTTCTTTCTGAATGATATTGTTGCTAGAGCAATTTTTATTTCCTAGTGTGTATCAGATTTCAGTATATAGGTACAGTTATGTGTGTGAGTAAAATAGGTGTATCTTGTGTCATGTCTGTGTCATGCTAATAGACTGTTTTCACTGCTTACACAATTTTTGACGATCTCTGATAACAGCAGGCTTCATGTAGGCCAGTTTGTTATCTGTGAAAAGACTAATTATCAGGAAACCAGGATTCTCTGAAAGTGCACTGTGATCAACATTGTGTTTGTTCCCAACTTCCCCCACTCACGTGCAAGCAGTGCTTGGAAACTGGCTAGTCTGTAGGGCCCACAGTTTTTAGCGGGCTGTGGAATTTTGAGCCGAGACGTGGAATTTGCCCTTTTCCACGGAATTTTGATATATCCACGGAATTTTGCAAAAGTTGGGGAATGACTGGCGATTAGTGTGATCCTTGGCTTGATGATGCAATTTTTGTCATGGAATATGACGGAAAAATTCAAACTGAACTGCCTAAAACTGTGGGGCCTACTAATAGCTGTCACAATACGGCAAAATCGTGTGAAGCATACACAATGCAACTTGACAGACTGCACTTTCGAAAAGAAAAAAAGATTGATAATTTTCTTTGTATGTTTCTAGCGCAACTGAGTACAACACCAGCCTTCCGATAACTGAAGTTTCTGAACAGAATAGAGCTCAGTTTTCTCACAAATGGAAGGCTGCAGTGAGCCGCAGAATTTGGACGATTTTGCCACAGTAAGCCGCAGAATTTTAGAAACTGGCCCACGGAATTTGGCAGAATTTTCCACATAAACCTGTGGGCCCTACTAATCTGTTGCAAGTCGTGTATGTGCTTGCACTGTTGGACCCACAGTTTGCAGCTAGCAGACATCCCACCAGGCCAATCAACCACACTAGGTCTTCACCCTAATATGCCATGTCTGTATGAAATGCTGTCTGTTTTCTTGCAGTGTTGTTATAGTGATTGACAGGATCCAGTTTTGTTTGGTCTGATTTTGTTTGTTTTGTTTTTTTTTGTTTTGGTGACTTGTGTCGATTTGCAGAACAGGCGAGGATAATATCTGTGGCCAGGTCGTCCGCTGTGTATTATAGACCATTTATTCATGGTGATTGCCAGCAGGGGAGTTTCAAGGAATTTACAGCTGTTTGGGGAAATGTCAGGGATTTCAGTCGAAATCAGGGAAATGTCAAAAAACCTTGCCAGGGAAAATTTCCCTGAACGTTCAGAAAAATTGTACTATCAATCACTCTATGTCAGTTGTTTTATGCTGTTTACTGCTGAATTTTGCGTACTTGTTTTTTTTAGTTTATCACATATCTGTGTGATGTTTTAGTTAGTACTGGGATTAAGTTACTCTAGTTGAGTACCAGTTACAAGAAATTTGAGCTAATGCTCACGAGGTGCGCGAAAGCCTATAGCAGTTCCTGTTCGCAGGTAATCTTAGTTTATCTCCATCCATTTCATTGCAGTTCACTCTTTTGCAGCTAAAAATCGCCAAGAAATCATTTAAAATCAATATTTTAAGGGTTCAAGGTCATTCAAGGTCATCGATGTTGACATTTGTAAGAAGCTCGTCGTCAGTGCTTGTTATGATAAGCAGCATGGCTGTGCCTATCTGCAGCCAACAGAGTATAAATAACCACTTTTTACAGGGGTACCCCTCTTTGACACTCATGTGCGCAGGCCTGCTTGAATCTAGAGGGTCCGGACTTGGACTGCTAAAATCTACATTCCTTGCTGAAAATTTTATACGCCGGTTGTCTTGGTCTATTTCCAGCCATTTTAAGTAAGTAAGTAATCTTTTAACAACGGTCAAATGCCATTGCAAAACAGAACATATCATAGCAAAATCGGTACAGCATCGAGCAGTTAACTGCAGGATTCACTGATGCAACAATATGCCACATGCTGGCGGACGTCTGTAAATTTTTTTTTGAACGGTTGCTGCATGATGTGCCGTTTCGCCAAACATTGCGGCAAAGTTCTGTGTCTGTCGGCGGAGGTTCAAATTGCTGAAGTTGAAGACCGTAGAAATGTGCTTATTATGTGGCATTGTTAAATAAGCATCTGTTGTGTTAGTTCAACTTCTGTGAACTTTACGTGGTTATTTTGACAACTTTTTTTGGTATCGGCTTCGTACATTTTGTTTTGCCGGTATGTAACTGTGTTGTATCGTGCGTGTCTGTGGTGGCTGCATAGATCGTCTAATAATACTGTTACAATACTAATTGATGTGTGGCACCATTGCCTTCATGTGTTGAAGTTTTGTGTTGATGGAACAGAGGTATAGTCACTGACCATGTGGGGGTGTTTCTGTCTGTCTAGCAGGGATTTGGTCTCGGTCTCGAGACGGTCTTGAGACGTACTAACGTCCCGTCTCATCTCGGACAAAAACCTCAACGTCTCAGTCTCATCTCAGTCTTGGACTGTTGCGTCTCGGGTCTCGTTTTGGTCTCGGAGCAATATGTCTCAGTCTCGGCCCAGTAGGTCTCATCTCAGATCTCAGGCCATTGCGTCTTGTCAAGACGTTTTGTGCAGGCGCGCGCCGTGCATACTGTAGCTGCAGTTAGAACCAGCATGACATTTGTGGTTTAGACAATATTAGTTTTCAGTGTTTTTATTTTTTCATCTACTAATTTATCATAAAGCAGAATTATTTCATGTCTTTTTTCGTAATAAAATGACCTAGTTGCAATGAAGATAAAGTGTATCATGCCAGAATGAATACTATCAGCTAAATGTAAACGACGTTTAAGGCTATAATCAGCTGTAGTTTACTAATTTCAGTTGCTTGCAAATTGCGATAAGCATAATGGCTCATGTCTACAGCACTGCAGTTGCAGTTCTTTATGGTGCAAGCCGTTAATTATTCAGTGATAATTGTCAAAATAAAGTGCAAAACCCACAATATCACAAATAGAAAGCGCTTACCATGGTGCGAGTTAATTAATGCATATAATTTATCTTTCATTGTCAATATGTTTCACCATACGTCACAGAAAACGTCTCGGCGAGACGTTAAAGCTTCCAAGACTCGAGAGTCTCGGGAGCTTCAAGATCTCGGCCAGCGTCTTGGAAGCTGCAACGTCTCGTCTCGGTCTCGACTCAGAAGGTCTCGTGCACATCCCTGCTATCTAGTGATTGGAGCAAGTTCCTCCGTCCTTTCCTCCTTCTCCCCCTTCCTGTCCTATTTCCCTCCTTTACCTTTCCCTCTTTTCTTGTTTTTTTGGCTGATCCTTTCCCCAAATCTAGCTGGGGGCCCGAAGCATTTTAAGCTTGCAAGCTTTGTCATTGGGGCCTGGGGCAAAGTCGCTGTTGATTTTGGGACATTCTGGGTCTAACACTGTATTGGGCGGTTGCAAGCTAGAAATAACGGTGATGTAATTTAGATCCCAAATTATACCACATTCCCTGTTGAGTTGCTGAAAAAACAAACTTTTATGAAGGAGCAGTTGTTGCTAGGTTTATATGGTGTAGATGTCCCTGACCAATGGCTAGTAGACCCCTCTCAATGGCGATGTGACTGGCCCTTTAAACTGGCCCCCCTCCACGGCACTGAATTTTACGCTCTAAAAATTGTCTGTAAATCATCTTCTTGTCCAGAAATCTTGTCAATAAATGCATGATTTGGCGCTGAAAACCACCAATTTTGGAGGCAAAATCAAATTTTGAGCACTCGCAGAGTTACCCGTGTCGGAAATTTGCAGTAGGCCCAGTGTCTATCGGAAAATTGCAACTTCCTGTCTCGCGCCGACTTTTCTAACTCCAGATGCCGCTGGAGGCTGTTAACGCTAGCAGTGACGATGTCAGAATTAAAGAGCGGCTGTGCTGAACCGGTGTAGCGCGTGCAGGACCGGAGCCGCAAGGTATTTTAGGCAGCAGATAGCAGTCCGTGACGCATGCTGCAGAATTTGTTGACGAGTTTGTTGACTCTGTTGTTGAGTTGATGTGCTGCTGATTCTTCTTAGCGGATCTCATCGCAGATAATGGTTCTTTGTCGACTTGCACTGGAAAGGTCGAATAAATTCTGTTATCCACGCACATAAGCAGACTATGCCGTTCACACCATAACAAAAAAAAACATTCGACTACTCCAGCATTGCAGTCTTTTTCCTAGAATTAGGAACGTTTTGCCCAATGCCTGGTCGTTTGAAAATTGTGGACGACGGCGAAGATGAGGGAAAGGACGTCCGTTTTAGTGTTTGAAACGTATTGGGGGTGAAACGTCATGGGCGCAATTGCCCTCACCCTAAATTTTGGGCTGCCGGAAAATTGTCCGAAAATCTTGTCAGAAAGTTTTCGTCCAAAACTGCAAAATTTGTGGTTCAAAATCACATTTTGTGGAAGTTTAACGCCAAAATTGAAATTGTGAGCACCCTGTTGGAAATTTGTGGGGGGGGGAGCGAAAGTGGTGAAACGTCCAGGCTATGGACGAAACATTCCGATATACAGGGTGGGCCATAAAAATGTGGCACTTTATTTTTGTCCATATCTTCGCCAGTTATTGATCGATTTTCACAATTCTTTCACTGGCACACTCTGCAGACAATTTGCTATAACGTGATTGTTACATATCCCACCACAACGTAAATGCGTCTCTACACTACCTTGTCAAATATTAATAAAATATGCGTACATAACGATAACTAACATTTTGGTAAAATTGAAAAAAACGCTTCAGACCAAGATTGCAGTGAATGGCCTGTATGACACTAAACTGTGTGGGTCTAACACAGTCTAGTGTCATACAGATCATTCATCGCAATGTTGGTTTGAAGTGTTTTTTCATTTACCTAAATTTTGTTATTATCGTCAGTTTTTGCTTACATTTATATTTTACAAGGTAGTGTAGAAATGCATTTACCGTGTGGTGGCTTATATATTGTTGCAAATTGTCTGCGGAGTGTGCCAGTGAAAGAATTGTGAAAATCAGTCAATAGTCGGCGAAGATATTGACAAAAATAAAGTGCCACGTTTTTGTGGCCAACGGTGTAGATCTGTTCTTACAGGGTTCCAACAGGTCAGGGAAAACTGGAAAAAGTCAGGGATTTTGTGTGGTCAGGGAAAATCAAGAAAAGGTCAGAAAAAAAATATTATTTTTAAAAAGTCAGGGAAAATGATCTTAGATCATGCAGACTGCAGATATTTGTGATTTTTTTGTGTCTCCAAATATTAAAAAGCAGGCAAATTTGCGGTCTATTAAACGTCCAAAAGCTAGAAGTGTTTCAGCTTCAGTGGGGCGAAGCTTCCCCCTGACCCTCCGACCAGGGCCTCTGTCATTTGCATATTGCTCCTTTAATACAGTTTCATTACTTTATGACATAGTGTACCATTTCTGAAATTTGTGCGATAGGCCTAGGGTTATTGTTTCGACAAGGTTGGGGAAATTGTCATTCCGTGACTGGAATAGTCAGGAAAAAGTCTGGGAATTTTGCTACAGAAGACCTGTAGGAACCTTTTTTAGGCTGTTGGATTTTGCTGTCTGTTAGAAATTATTTATTCGTCTGACATACTGCACTTTATAGCAAGGCAAGAGCATATGATAAATGGTTAAAATTAACTGAATGAAAAAAGTAAAAGTTCCAGATACTCTAAATGAGTGCACGAATATGGCAGAGGATAGACCTATGATGCTATGCTGTTTGCGAGCTGAGCTGGATAGTGAAGTTGCATGATGTACGTTGTTCTTACTGGCGGGTCACGTGGCAGTTGACGTTGAACGGGTTGCTGGACATGTCGCGTAGGTTCTCCAGGATGATGAGAAAAAGTCGTGTGCCGTTGATGGCTGATAGGTAGAACGTGCCGGCGTAGCAAGGGTCTTCTAGGCTCAGCTCAAAACTGACCACTCCGCCTGGGTACCAAGCAACAACGCACGCGTGAGAAAATTCGCACGACAAAAGCTGACTGATTCAGTGCTAGATGCTGCACTGCCGGAGTGGATAAGCGAATACGCAGTACGAGCTTATACCTACCGCTTGAGACAGTTATTATCGTACTTGAACCGCTCTCAGCTGACGCAGAACTGCAGCCCAGAGTTTTGAAAACGCTACCCGTGTAAGCTGAGTGTAATTCAAGTGTAGGTAGGCACGTGGTAGGCCTAAATCAGCACCACTTTACAGCACAGTTCATATAAAGTCCGGAAATCTTGGTAAGTAATGGAATTTCAAAGTCCTCGAATGAGGGAGTGATCTCAGAACATTCTGGCATTTTACCAGGGTTAATTGCATCTAATCAGTTAGGCCCCTAGCTGCTGTAACTAACAGTAGGCCCTCTACTACTGTTAAAGAGCAGCCAACTGTACAAGAGGGTCCTCCTGGCAGTAGAATTACCGAGCATGTAGAGTAGAGTGGAGTTGACGCGGTATTTGCTTCGACGTAGCGTGGAGCCTCCGCTCATGTCATTCTGATGAGACGTGCTGCAATTGACTGCTTCAGCATCAGACGTCAAGCCCCTTGACACATCGTTGACCTGTACGCAATGCAATCTAGGCTAACTAACCGAGCAGTGTCATCTCAATAGGTCTGCATGTTGTAAAGTCATCGTCATCGAACAGGTCCGTCGAGGGGGGCGGTTATGGGAGGAGTAAGTTACCCCGGGCCCCGCGACGTTTGGGGGCCCCGCCGTCGCTCAGAAATATAAAGTACACCAGAATGCACCATTTTAAGGAAAAAAATTCTCCACAGAGGGGCCCCGCGAGGATGTTTCCCCAGGCACCGCTGTGGCTCTCGATGGGCCGCTCATTAGAACACGGACAGTTGCAATGAGATACAATGCACGAAATAGGTCTACTGTAAGCTTAATATTACAAACTGTTCTGCTTTTAGGCAGAATCGCTCGTGCTCTAGTGCAAGCGATTCCGCATATAGCCACACATTTCTCCGTATAGCGTGGTCTGTCGTCTGACACATTCGTGCATCCTGCTTAAACCATTCGACGGATTATTTGGCAGGTAAACTTGTGGATTCCCATCCAATGAGACTTCATGTTAGGTGAAAAAGGGAAGGAGATTTGGGGGTGGAACCCCTAGCCAAAACTCGCAGTCGAAGATTGCTGCTGTTCCGTGCCGAATAGACACAAAGACCAATTCCGCCTTTTCCCAAATGACTTTGGACTCGTCGGGATTTTACGAGGGAATCAGCAAACCCCTGACCGACTCCACATAGAGCAGATGCACCGATCAAGCGTAGAACATGAGGAAAATAAATATAAAAGCAAGAAAAGACCAAAGTAACTGGCAAAAGAACGGAATCGCTGATTCGTCGTTTTATTCACTGCAAGAGCGATATGCCGCCTAATGGCCAGTTCACACCTACGACAGAACTCAACTCAACTGCTAGCAAACAACGCGTGGTCTGTGCACAGCAGCGTGATGTCACAATGCTAATGACGTCATTGCATTGTCACCCAGTCACGACAGTTGAGTTGAGTTGCGTCGTAGGTGTGAATTGGTCATAACACTGCGCTGCTAACCGTTGTTTGTTGTTGGCATGCGTCGTTGAGGGCGTTGTCGTCACACGGCCTGGTAGCGTCCGCAGCAACGTCCAGAGCACCGGTCGTGTCGACGAACGTCAGACTGTTGACCAGCCCCTCAGCGAGCAGACGACTGAACGCGTACCGATACATGCCGTACAGCGTCCTGCCGCCGCGGTCACGTGACCATGACGTCACAAACTCCGCCCACTCGTTCATCACATGACACCTGCGGGCCACACGCCACCTCAACCTGGGCCGTCCGGTAGTATAACGTACAAGAAAACCCATCTGTCGTTAGGGAAGACGCGCTACAGCCTATACAGTTCCTGTTGCACTGACCTTCAACGTCATCCAAGGCCGATGATTTTCATCTTATCTGAAAGGGCATATGTCGATTCCTATTAGTCATACAATAGTAACCTTCGCCCTATCTCTAACCGGTTCCGAAATATGGCCAATTTTCCGTTGGAAAACGCTAATTTTTCTTGTGTCCCTCTATTTAACCCCAAATTTGAAGATGTTTCCTTTGCACTGCATCCCCCAAATTTTGTAACCAAAAAGCCTCGACACAAAAAAGTTTTCCCCTAAGACCTAGCCGTTAGCCACAATACATCCGTTACATATGGACGGACAGACGACAGATAGATACGTCGTGCCGTAGACGCCTACAGCTTCCTACAGCATAGCTGTAGCGCGTCAAAAATGTCTGAAGCGGCGGAAACAGATCGAGTTTCTCCCTTCTCGTTTTAGCAACTTCGAACATTGTAATGCGTGCGCTGCCTGGCTCACTGATGTAAATAGGGCACAACCAGTGACTGACGTCGATCGTGGCAGAGGGGTTAGGTGGCAGGGGGTCCGAAATTTTTTCAGTCTATCAGTGAATTTTCTTGAAAAATTTACGTCCAAAACACGAAATGTAAGGTTCAAAATCCTGCATTTTTGGTCCCACGATGTCTTCTGTCGGTTTAGTTTTTGAAGAACTAACCAAACGGGCAAGCAGGGCGAGGTCATTGGTTATTGGTTGACGCGTACGTGAGCGTAGTCACGTAGGTCACCGACGGCGTTAGACGGTGTTTGCTACAATGCATTTCTGCGTTGCTTGCCCATTGGTCAGTTCGTCAAAAACTAAACGATGTCAGTTCAGTTCAGCTACGTCGGTCTGTGCGCGACAGAACTAATCGTAATCACAAATGGAAATGAAATAGGTCATCTTTCGTGAGCCATGACCCATTGACCCATTTCCATGTCTGATCGTAATATCGGTACCGTGTATAGCAGTGGAGATGCCTGTGGGTGGTCGTATTGCGACGGCGCGAGGTGCAAGAGTATCGTTGGTTACACAGCGGCCGACCGTCTGTTGCTGACGTCACTGCCCGGCTCAACAACTCGGCCTCAATGACGTCACCGGTGACGTCAGCACCACTCACCGCTATGACGTCATCCACCTCGCACCGACCCGTCTCTGCAGAAATACACGCAGCAGCAGCACTGCAGGGCAGCTGTCAACGGCAGGACTGACTGAAAATGGGCAAAAAAACAGATGTAGCAATGAAGGCAAGGTACATAACAAGAAGCCCAGCTGTTGCTATGGAAGACCGACCGCACAGCCGATGTCCGAATGCCAGCGTCTGATTTCCGGTCGCAGACAGAAAGCGATAACGTATTAATTATAATAAATAAATTACAGCTCGTTTAGGAAAACAGTGGATTGTATAGCGGTGCGGGTCCGACTTGGTATCACATGGTATAGCCGTCGGACAACCATCTATTGTTGAAACAGTTTTCCGGTAAGACGTACCGTTTAGTCACAATATATGCGTAACAGGCGGACACAATCCTGTGCCAAAGACACGGCTAAAATGCAGCGCTGGCATTTGACGGACTAAAGAGCAAGACTGGAAAATGCTAAGTCACTCCACTCCACATTAGTCTTCAGCTAGAGTTCAAGCAGTAGGCCTAAAACAGGTAGGCCTATTTTCGTTATACTGTCCAGCAAAATGTTGTCACATTACTAACACTGGACCATGCAAACGTCATTTGGTTTCCGGTCCAGCACTTTCCAATCCTGCATTTTCAGCGCCTCTATCAATTATCGGGTAGACACATATATAACAAGATGGTTTCCTCAACTCGAGTAAATCATATCACCAATAAATCGCGTGAAATTTGTCGTTTGCCATTTCACTGACGCTGTTGCTTGGCCGGCATGGAACGAGTATCTGATCGGTAAAAAACTTGCTGCAGCAGTTCTCAAACAAAACCGAAACTATTAGCAGTGTGCTTCCGGTTCCTGTTTGTTCCAAAAAAACTCCGTCCCTAATTTTTTTATTAAATGTTTGAAAAATAGGCCCTTATTGGCGCAGTTTTTGATGCGCTGCACCTGTGCTGTTAGGGCGCATCTATTGACGACCATCTGTCCGTCTGTCTGCGGGTAAGGGACGTACCCTCGTTTTACACTAATAATTAGCCCCTTTTCGAGCATATCTGCATGCAAAATTTGGGGATGCAGCTCAAGGGGAACATTTTCAAATTTGGGGTTGAGTGGAGGGGATAGAAAAAAAATGCATTTTCAACCGATAACTGGCCATATCTCGGAAACAGTAAGAGATATAGCAATCACTAATAGGAAGTGGCATACGGCTTTTCAGATGAGATGAAAATCATCGACCTTGGATGACCTACAAGGTCAGTACCGGTACTGCAACACGAACTGTATAGGCTGTAGCATGTCTTTCATTGCGACAGCTAGACTTCTTGTTTATGTTTGCTTTCAAAGTTTTACTGAACCGAAACTACGTATTTGCATCCAATTTTTATACTGCCCTGTCACTTTATTTTTATTAGCTGTTGTGTAATATTATAGGAAATATCACAAAATGGTAATTTGAAAAATACCTCCTCCCGTTTCCACGTATTTCGCCAGACTGGAAGTACGGACATTTTTAAGGCCTAGAAAACAGCAATAGCAGTAGTAGCTAACGACTCACAAGCCGGTCACTGACCAGTGTGAAAGCATACGCTCTGTGACAATGTGGTGACGTGCCGGCCTGTAACGCTGCTGTAGTGTACTGGTGAAGCCGTCAGTAGACCGTCAGCCAACAGACCCGCCGTATACCACTGCGCGCTACACAATGGAATATGGAATGTGGCACACGTCCTGTAGTAGTAGTTCTAGTAGTAGTACTAGTAGCAGGTAGTAGTATTAGTAGGTTACTTTGTTGCTGCAGCGCATAAGGTGATGCGGAAAATAGTGAAAAAGTCGACAGATAAATGCAAATTTCGGACAGATGAAATACCTAAGATGATAAGAGTGCTCAAAAGTTCGATTCTGCCAGCGGAAAAAGGAATTTTCAACCCCGTATTTTGTATTTCTGGACGAAAATTTGCCGACATGAGGAAAATTTTCGACAGGCAAAAATTTGGCGAAGTGGGGAAAGGCTATTATCTCAACACCTGAATCCGCACAACGACGACACAGCACGTTCCGCTGCGTCGTGGGTAAAAAAATTTGGCGGGGCAAAAAGTTACAATTTTTCAACAGATACTCCCAATTTCGGACAAAATTCTGACAGACGGCTGCAAATTTCCAACGGAAGAGATTACAGGTGCTCAAAATAAGTTCAGTTTTGCTTTCAAATTTTCCCATAATGCTTTTTAGCCCCAAATTTCGCATTTGTGAACCAGAATTTTTCCGACGAGAATAACACTTTCGACAACTTTCCAACAACCGAAAATCAGGAGGCATCTGCCCCCCCTGTTCTCTCTGCCACAACGCCGCAGATTACATTTGTTGACTGACTAGCATATATAGCATGTAAAATACCGCAAGAAGTCGAGTAAAACTGTTGACGAATTGACGGCCGGGTAAACACGAGCGACCCCTGCACGTGTCGCAACGTACGACATCAGAGCCGACGAGTTGAACCTCACTGCTGTTGATGACGATGATGATGATGACGATGCGGCCCAGAGTGTGTCCATCTGAGCCGTCAGAATTACGTCACAACTATATACAAAACAATGAAATAAAATTTAAAGTGAAAAATGCCTATATGGCGGCGTGGTCAGTTTACAGTCGGCTATGGAAAAAGGGAAAAAACACGATAAAACAGCAAAAAAGATAACAAGCCGTCCAATTTCATGAAAAGTTTTGTTACAAAAAGGCTCTTTTTAGTTACACATCACTGCACATATTACTCGATTTCAACAGGATTTTCCTGTCAAGCCTTGTGGAAGGCTAAGGCTGTCCGCGGTAGCCGCCGCGACATGCTGCGATATATACAGCAATGACATCAGCGTCGGCCAATAGCTATTGGCCTAGCCGGGTATGCCTAGCAGCAGCTACTAGCAGCAAAGCCCTATATCGCAATGGTAAAGTATCCAAAAAGTGACCTCGATTTTGACCCACGACCTTGAAATAAAGGAAGGTTCTTGCAGTTGCCAAAGTAAATCTTCGTGCAAACATTCATCAAGAAAAGCGCAGCGGTTTATAAGTTATCGTCTTGACAAAGAAACGAAAAAAAGCAAACAACACTCAGCGACGATGCTGAAAACAATGCTGCCGTCGCTACCGCGGACAGTAAATATGTTCAGCTGAAGGTTGTGTTAACGGAGTTCGGCAAGAATCTGACCTGAGGTCAGTAGCGATAGGCTATTAGTGTGTGGCAGAGGCGTCGTGGGTCAAAAAAACAATTTTCTGACAGGCGCTTCAAATTGTCGATGAAATTCCGACAGACATTTATTTATTTCTGACAGAGAAGATTAGGCCGCCCTATGCGTGCTCAAAGTGTCACTTCTGCCTCTAATTTTTCTCAAAATGGGCTTTGAGCCTTAAGTCTTGCACTTTAAGACGCAAGTTTTTCGACAAGAAGAAGCTTTTTTGACAATTTTAATCCGACAGCCAAAAATTTAGGGTGGTCAATGCCTCCTTCCTCTCAGGGTCTCCCCGCCACGAGGCCATTGATGTGTAGCACTGAACTGACCTGGCCAGTGTTTGGATTGCTGGGGGATTTGGAGGGGGGAGTTAAACCCCATAACTTTTTTTCTCAACCCTTTCTGCACACTGTCAAATTATGTACTGCGGGTCGGCTATATACTACAGTATATACACG
>Ga0209671_1001319_pt1 | contig 20391 bp, 12 predicted proteins | sample WorMetHERISLAND2_2_FD_187401 | JGI IMG/M metagenome (GOLD analysis project Ga0209671, IMG submission 187401) | Marine gutless worms symbiont microbial communities from Max Planck institute for Marine Microbiology, Germany - Olavius geniculatus... | ecosystem: Host-associated > Annelida >...
GAACCTTTGCAATATCCAAGAACGTGCCCAAACTGTTCTTCGACGTTTTCTTCTTTTTCTTCGCAGTGTCAGCCAAATATATGCTGCTAGTGCTTCATCGTCGTCTGCACTATCGGCCATTTTTTGTTGATTATTTTTCCCGTGTGTGACATGGTTTGTTGAACAACTAAGTTGGCCAACTTTTCTTGGTCAACAATATTGGCCAACTTTAGTTGGTCGTCTGACATCGGCTTAAGGCTGCATCGCAATTTTGTAAGAAAAATATCTGTTGTACATCCAACTAGTAAACAATCCAGCTAGCAAAATGACAAAAAGTCCCACTAAGCATATCAGAAAAATGTTCAGATACCCATTACCGACTACTATGGGGAAGGTCGAAGAAGTGGAAGTTAAGGTTTCAGTTGTAGTAGAAACAAAATAATTGAATTTTAGCAGCCTTTACGGGACGAACATTCAGCAACAAGAGTGACAGAGTCCGAATCTTAACGCTTACTATGACAGTGAATATCAAAGCAACTACTGACAGACCAATGCTAACAATCGCCAAAGGAGTTCTAAAGCGATTAAACATGCCAAAAAAATAATCATTGGTGTCTTGCATGTCGTAATGTATTGCATGCTGGTGTGACAAGTATTCCACTATCGTTCGGAATGCCATTTGTCGAGAAATGGACAAATTAACTGCCTTAGAAAGATCGAATTTGGTTTCCTCTAATGCAGCCCCAACGTGTCTGAAAAATTTGTTATCCAAAAAAGAAAAGTTTGGTAACACAGCTGAAATTGGGTGATTCAGTATTCTACCAGCTGTCAGCTGCATCAAATTCTCACTAGAAAAATAACTAGCTAAAACAGCTAAATTTGTCACATGTGTTTTTGGGAGTAGTGTGCGATTAAGAGTCTGATTGTCCCGTATATAGTTTCGAACATGCGGCGTAATATAAGTAGAGTTAGTATGCAAAGTACATGTACATGGTAGCTCGTAGATGCACTGCGAGCAGCCTGGCAACACACGCTCTACGTCGTCACATATACGAGTTATATTATAAACATTCATAATCAATATATGCAGCTCATCAAGCGGCAAAATCATTGACTGTGCGGATTATTCTGAAACAATGTTGCGACGCATGACTGATTCCTAATATACTGAAACGTGGCCATGTGGTTAGGCATATAAAGCATCCTATATAGAAAACTTGCTGCTGCCTTATCAAAGAAACCAGTCGACGGTAAACCATTCAAAAGTGTCGGGGGTACAACAGACAAAATCCCTCAGAAGAAACTCCCCCATTCGAAAAACCCTGTTGTCATTACTACCATCAGTCAAAAACCCTCGATGTAAAGATACGTCGTGTTTTGTTTTATTCTTAAAAACTTACCAATCTTTACTGCAAAACTTCTTGGTCAATACCATGATGCTTATCCAAATAGGCATTCTAGCTGTATCTTATGACGTTTGCTAATATTGCAGCACGTAAATTAAAGGGAAGGGGGAGTTGAACGGTAAATGTTTTCACTTCACAAATCAGTAAATCACTCTTACTCTTCTTTTTACTCTTATAAACCTTTCAATCTAAAAAAGTGAAAAGGACTGCAAAACGAAAAATGGAATTAAAGAAAAAAAGGAAAAGAGAAAAAAAGAGAATGGAAAGGAAAGGTCAAACCCCTCCCGAACAAAAATTCTGGTTACGGCCTTGCTTAAAAATCGTGAAAAACAAAATTTGCATTCTCAGAAAATGTTCCCTGCAGCTTAACGACCAGAATTACAACAACAACAACATTACTTCAGAGCAATATGCGGATAATCGTACTGCTTTAAAGTCATCCACAGTCACCTTCTGCTTCTGCCGGTACCGTTCACCTGCACGTCGGTGTAGTAGACTTAGGGTGCAAAGTCTTTGACTGCAGTGTCCCTAGAAATATAAATGGTATGTGTTGCCTAAATGACAGTACGTGGTTTACTGTTTTAAAACACACTGATTGTTCAAAAATAAAACTAATATTGATTAATAAATAACAGGAAAATATTATATGCAAACAATAAATAACAGCAGCACAGCAAGTCTAGAATCTATTAGATGCAGTATAGTGGCCGCATAAATTAATAGTTAGGCCTATCTTGTTTTGCCAGCGCATGTAATTACCTACAATAAAAATAATAAAAACCAGTTTTTTCAAATAAAGAACCTTCTGGAAATGAATGGTTGTAGTGTTCTCTGAACTTCAGCCAAATGTTCAATCATCATACCCATTCAGTCGTAAGTTAATCTCCAGCATCGTTCCACAGTATTCAGATTTCAAGTTCACAGGTCCATCAAACAGTATCAGATACGTCCTCCGCGACGATCAAACTGAAGCAGAATTCGCCCACAACGTCGATATTCCCACTCCAGTTCAAAATGCATTAAGCAGAAACATAATCGTCCTGAACGACGATCAAAATGAAGCATATTCGCCTCATCAACGAATATTATCACTCCAGGTAAAACTCACTCCAGTTCATAGGTAATGCAGTAAATCATATATCGTTCTCAGTGACGATTTGTTCCACTATTTTAATAGCAATATCTCATATTTTGTCATTTTTCATTCAAAACATCAAAAACTATGACCACGCCCCCCTCCGCCAGTCACTGCTTGCCTGTGAAAGGCAATGTTAAAAGATTCATTGAATATGTTAGGGTACGTCTGCTTTGAGACAGTTTCCGTGTACGTTGCTGTATCCTTTACATTCTCACAGGCATTGGCTCGTTGATCAACAAACAGGTTGTACATTCTTGAAATGTTTAAGCCAGCTTCTAAGTACTCCTTCTGACTTTTGGCTCGGCAGTAATGCGACTCGACTCTTGGAAAGCTAGAGATGTGCTCTCTGACTGCTTTAATGTCTGCATCCGACATTTTGTGCTTAGTATGTTTGCCTGTCTTGCTAGCCGCTGGTGTACCGGTTACTTTGTCTTTGTTTGCATGGTACGAAATTATTCTTTTCTGCGAAATGTCAAGCGTGGCAAGATAAAAAGACTTACACACCTGTATTGGTGAAATCACAATAATAAATAAAATAGTAACGGAATGTGAAGTCCTTATGTCTTTTCTTGTTCGTTCTGCATGTTTGTCGCTTTCTTATTCGGGCTTTTGGCACTTTCTCCGTTGTTCTGGCAAAGTAATGTCCTTTCTGGAGATCGATTAATTTCCAGAAATCGTCGTGCAGATATTTTCTGGCATCATCGCTTAATTTCTCATTGCATGACAACCTGCAGTCACTTTTATGTTCTTTCACACGTTTTGCTGGCACTGCCTGTCCTCGTACATTAACATACTCTTGTCCACTCTGTGTCAGTTTCTGTCGCTTAATCGACTTCCAGCCATCTACATTTCTTCGCCTTTTGCGGCTTCGATTTGGAGTTACCTGATCGCATGACTGCTCAATGACGGTACTTGAAAGAGCATCGATCTGTCCTTCATGTTGCAAGATCTGTGTTTCTGGAGACGCAGCTGCATCCAGCTGATGGCTAACGTCACACGTGAGACTCGTTGCGGGAGTATACGTTACTACATCATTTAGTTCTTCAGACCTAGCTGCATCTGATAATAAGGAAGTGCACTGGATGTCAAACAGCTGACCTAACTGGAGTAACTGCTCCTGAGTAGCATTATGCACGATAGATACTTGAACTCCGCCAAGAAAGTCAACCAAGCCTAAATCTTTGTAACATATCTGGTCATCCAAAGTAGACTGTGGCACCGGCTGATCGTTTACAACTGCTGTCTCTCGCCCAGCTCTTTTCAGCCTATATCGTACGTTATACACAACGAAGTTAATGGATGTTGCATAATTGACATATGAATCTAATTAAAACATTTATTATATCAGCCTAGTGAACGTTCTGGTGAAAGTGGCAGATGTACTGTTTTCAGTTTTGTGTGTCTGTCTGTGTGTCTGTGCGCTGTGCAGTCTTTAACAGTCTGTGTCCCTCCCACAACACATCAGCCATATCCCTCACTCAACCCATTTCCCTTCCCAATCTTGTCTCCCTCTCCCAATCCATCTCCACCCCAAGCCATCCCCCTCCCCTAACCCATCTCCATCCTCAGAAACCATATCCATCCCCCAACCCATCTCCCTCTTCAACCAATCTCCATCCCCAAACCTATTATTAGGTGACAAAGTCCCAAAAATGCATCTAAATTACTATTCTGTTACTGCTAATAGCTCAAAGACCGTTCAAGCTAAAGGCTAAAAGCCATAAAGCTATATAAAGCCTGTAAAAATTCATTTGGCGGATGTATGCACTATCTGAGCGCCTTCTAGTTATTCTGTTTTTTACTGCAAACTGCATATTCAAGAACAAACACTGTGGCGTATTGGTTTAAGCAATACTTCAGTTAGGTCTCTTCAATAAAAAATTGTTACATTTTTGTTCAAGGACGAAATTACAAAAAAGTTCTTTAAGCTAAAACTCTTTTTTATCGCACAAAAGAAGGAACATAAGAAGCACGATTGTACTAAAAGAGTATCAGACTGCCGAGTAAGCGAATAGCCGAAATATGACATAGTGCCTTTTTGTATGGAAAGCGTTAAATATTTACTAGGTACTATGTCTTTACTGGCGATTTACTGTACTGTTTGACGGCTAAGTACTACAGCGTCTGCATGCAATTAATGAACACAAAACAATGTCTTAAATACTTCCATAAAAACAAACCTTTTTCGTGCCGGTCTATCTTTGATAAAGAAATCAGATCCGAAACTGCAGAAACTGCGAATACGTGTGCTGCGTCTGCTCGCCATTTTGCAACACGGGCCTAAGTCCAAGCACGTGATCACAATGGCGTGCAGTTATTGGCTGTGGACATGAAACCCGATACATAAATGGGTACTAAGGTTGCTCACGTGGTAAAAATGCGGCTATATGATTGGAGAAGGACATAGAACTGTGTAGTTTTTACAAAAACTCGTTGAAACAGGACTTGGGTCTTTGTAACATTGCTATTACAGCATTTAGTCTACATATCTGTGAATGGGAACCACGGTGGACATAGAACATTGCCCGAAATTGCGAAATATGGCAAAACATGAAAAATGGCAAAAACTAGACATAACACCTTGTTATTTTGATGTGACGAGTTGTCGTTCCTTGATGGTCACAGTAGCCATAAGTAGGAAGAAGATGGGGCTCCCATTACATAACCAGTCTTGGCAACTGCAATATGAAACTCTTGGCCCACTCTGGAAGAAAATTTCCAAGGTGACTCATCCTTTGTCACTCACTTTGATCATAGAACCTGACGTAGAACGAACTACTCAGTCGGTCTTTAAACATTTCGCTTTGAAGATGACAGTCGGTGGATGGAAGTTTCCAGTTGCATTAAAACATGCTCTCACAGTGTAGTCTGCTTATTCGTTGGCCGTCATTTGATAGCACGGCTGACCTCTTTTTTCTTAAAACGTCCCTGGAAAATGCTGTTGTATGCAGCTTGTCATTTTTTGGCCATCCGGAACAGTAGATCCGTATGGTTTATGCTTTAATGCTGATGTTTCTGCAACACAAGATCTCCGCACTCCCTTGGCCGATCGCCGCATAGTATACGAAACTGCTACGCGATCGGAAGTGTCCCGTTTTCTAATCCAGGTCCCAAAAGTTGGGAATATCTCCCCCAGAAAAAAATGAAAGCCAATCAACGCAAAATTCGGGGCTTTTTTAAACTACTTCAAACTTACATTGTGTGAATTTGGACCCACCAAATGGCGTTTTTGGAATACAACATTTTAATCACTAAGGGGGTGCTGCCGCCTGAAATTTTTACACGCTTAGCGAGCCAGATCTGGACCATGATCAAGGCTTGCTAGCGCATGCCCCACCTGGGACATGGATTTGGCTTGAAGTCATTGGTATAGTAATTTTGTTGATCATACCCTCTATTCAAGTCTGATAAAGAAAACTAAAAACGGAAACCAGTTTGTTGATTATGATGTGATTTGAATTCCTGATGGTTGAATGTACAATCTTCAGCTAATTGTGTTACGTTATATTTTTACATATTTTTACTGATCAGTTTATTACTTAAATTTAAATATCTTATCAGACTTGCTTAAAATTTTTTAAAGTTTTGTTTCAGCTGTTTTGATTGAATAACTGTTAATATTGCAAACGCATGGTATTGCTGGGTACTACAAATTGTTATCGCTGTGTTGTGTATTTAGATAATTGGTCACGCATGACTTTTTTGAGGGGTGTTCGTAAAGTTTTGAGCCTCAACATATTAGATAACAATTTATTACACAATCTGTACCAGTGAAATGTACATTCCTTACTGACTCGTAACAGTATGTACAGTCCACTACAGATATGGCATCATTATAATATGTTCATTATTGTTAAATTCATAAGCGAATCTGCCAAGGTTTTCACAAAATTAGATGCTATTCTAATCTATACGCCGAGTCACAAAACTTTTGGAACGCCCCTCGTACATACTCTGACGCTACCGAGAACATTCGTCTGGAAGAGAGCTACTTGTTGTTCGACAGCTGATTTTTCAACTGATGTATGCAGCCATAATAATGCCTCAGTCATTTTTATTATTCCACAAAAGGGTAATTGAAATGGTCAGCGGCGTCGTGGGTTAAGACGTATGCTAGGCGGGCAGGAAGTTGCAAATTTCCGACAGAATTCAGACACACCGTTGCAGATTTCGGACATATGAGATTATGGGTGCTCAAAATTTGCAATTTTGCTCCTAAATTTTTCCAAAATGGGACATCTAGCCCCAAATTTTTTTCCAACAAGAGACAATTTTCAGACATTTCAACAGTCAAAATTTAGGGTGGGTGACTGCATTCTCCCCCGTCACGACGCCGCTGGGAATGCTATTGAATGTTGTAAGCTTAGACCTATTTTAATGTCGTTGTGTATTGGTGTTGATGAATTGTGCTCATAGTTATAGTGAGTTACAAATATCTATTTGTGTTGCTGTTTGTTATTTCCGGTTGCGAAAATATTATTGTAAAAATTTTTATAACTGCTTAAAATATACATTTTCATGTGAAATTTGCAATGTCAAAGTTATTGGCATGCTATTCATAAAAATTATTTGAACATTGAATACTCAACGAAGTTAATCAACGCCGGGCCCGGTTAGTACTTGGATGGGTAGTCGTTTGCACTCTGTAGGTAACCAGCCACTCGGGTCAACTCAGCCTGGTCATCCCTATGTGGGTAGGCAAATGAGTACCAGCGAAAGCTGGACGTAAACAGGCAAACCGTGCAATGCACTGGCCTCGTATCCGTGGTCTAAGGGTTCACGTTCTGGTCCAGACTGTCCCTGAGAGTGGTAACACACAAGTCAAATATGAAGTCCGTAAAAGCATCTCTGCTCTTCGCCACGTTCACTTAGTTGAGATAGATAGGCCTATACGAGGATCATCCCAAAAGTTTCCGGCCTTGACATATTAGACAAAAATATTTTCCACAATCTATACATCAATGAAACGTACATCCTTTACGAACTCTAATGAGTCGTCGTAATTTGACATCACAGAGCATTAAATAGAACCAATTTCCAGCGTCAACAAATAAGGCGTGAGCCATTCATCATCATGGATAGCGGACACAATCATTATCAGATTTCAGATTTCATCAAATATTAGTATTGCGTCATATTTTGGCTAAAGTGCTTTGATTTGCGGCTACCACAGACTAGGCTATAGTATATTCACAGACCCAAATGAGAAATTCATAAACGTAGATTTCAGGGCTTTCGTAAAATCAGATGCCAATGAGCCCCACTTTGGTAAATCCAGCTACAGACTGAAAAAATTTCATGCAACAATCAGCCTGATTCAAATGCTGCTTGTGTTAGCGCACCAAATCATTTCAGCTTAATGCACTATGATGTCGTAAATTACAATGACATCACTTCCACAATCTGTTCACACAATACACAAGGTAAAAATTTTTTTGTCCAATATATTGAGGCTCAAAACTTTTTGAATGCCCCTCGTATTTGCATGAAGTTGTAATTAACTCAAATGCTCTTGTTTGTGGCTAGCGCAAATGTAGGCTATTGTATATTCACATATGCAAATGAGAAATTCACAAAACGTATTTGTTAGGGCTTTCACAAAATGCCACGGGGCTTCACTTTGGTAAACCACAGACTGGAAAATTTCATGAAACAGTGAGCCTGATTCTATGCTGTTTGCGTTACAGCTCCAAATCGTTTCAGTTTAAAGCTATATGCCATCATAAATTACAACGACATCATATCCGCAACAGACTCATTAGAGTTCATAAAGGATGTCCGTTTCACTGATGTATAGATTGTAGAAAATGTTATTGTCTAATGTCGAGGCAAAAAACTTTTGGGATGACCCTCGTATACACGGTGTTTCATAAAAGGTACCCTTTTTGTTTCTTTTATAACTTAGTTGAATGGTGATTTTGCATGAAATTTTTACCAGATGCAGCTGAAGAAATACAAATTCAAATTATTTCAACAAAATGTGACTGTTAGTTAAATAGTTTTTGCTAGTCGTAATGTAATGCTGACATCATAATGTGTCGTGAGTACAAACTGGCTTGTCTCAACTGGTTCTGTCAGTATAGCTACCCTGCTTCGATGGTGAACTTCATCTGGTTTACTGATGAAAAATGTTCATCGTGTCAGCACTTAGCAACATGGAGGCATAAAATCAGGTGTCTCGCAATCCAAAAACTCATCCATCTCACAAGCGGAGGGTGCTGGTGCACGTTTTGCTGAAAGATGTAAATAATATGAAAGGTGCAATAATATGACGTCAGCATTACATCGCGACTAGCAAAGAATATTTAACTACCAGCCATATTTTGTCCAAATATTTTGAATTAGTATTTCTTCAGCTACATCTGGTAAAATTGTTGTGTAAATTGATCATTTGACTGAATTATGAAAGAAAGAAAAAGGGTGTAGACTATGGCAACGAGCTAACTGCATGGAAAAACAAAGATATACTGGGCTACAGTGTTTCTGTTCATAGATAACAAGAAATATGGGGCAGAGCCCAATGTGAGGCTGCCCGGCGCTATAAGTTCAACTGGGGAAGAAACTTTAGGGGTTGAAATTCCCCTTGTAGCAAAGTGATGTACCCCAACTCAAATGCATTAATATACGCAAAATGTGCATTGTCGACTAAGGGTGGGTCAACATGAGCTCCAATAACTTTTTTGTTAGTGGACCAATTTTTTGGTCCAACTCAGGAAAGATAGCTGTCAATTAATTTTTTTCCAATTGTCAATACCTAGACCCATTCCAGAGATATGTGCGATCATAGTCTAAAGTTGTGCAAAATTGCGCCAAGTTTTGGACTTTTTTGCTCTCCCAAATTTTAGGGGGGCAGAGCCCCTCAAAAGCTGCACCAAATTTTTAACCCCACTGGTACATTATGTGGTAAAGTTTTGAGGTAGTACACCCCCTTCCTCCACACCCCCTTCCTCCAAAGATATTGAAACCCATATGCTGAATTTTAAGCCAATTTTTGACCCCCTCAAAAAACTGTTGGGTACATTTAGCCACGTTAAGTATGTTTTTGGGACCAAAATTTTCTTGGGGAGTAGGCCCCAAATTTTTGGACCAGGATTATAAAATTGAACATACTTCCGACAATGTGGCAACATTTTGAGGCAATCGACTGAGGGACCTCAGAAATCTCAAAAAAAAGAAAAAAATAAAGAAACAGCAGTGCAACATAAGGCTTTCCTAGAACTATCGTTCCGGGCGGCCTAAAAAGTCGTCACGTTGCTTGTTTCTGTCTGGCTAAAAACCGCTGAGTTAGCACACAGCAGTTACGTTGTTTCATATCTGTAACCACACTATGACAAGCAACAGCTGGCCTAGCAGCAAGTGCTGAAGCCATGACTGCAGTAATAAAATATGAAATGGTGTTATATCTGCAAAGCATTGCGGTAACAATGCTCGGAGACACCCTGCATCACAATTCCACTAATATTACGTGGCTGGTGAAAAAAGCTGCCCCAACTGCAACTGGTGCACTAAAACAGGCTGGCTACAATAGCCACATATCAACCAATATGCACATCTTCATACTCTGCTGAAGTACTGAAGAGAGCACATTATCTCTAGTTAATAGACAACTGTAACTATACCATGACCAAGTAACTTTTTTTCAGTCCACACCACTAACACATCTACAAACTGATAAATACGTATATGTACATATAAAAATAGCCATCGACTGTACATCATAAATAGGAATACGAGTTAAGCTGCAAATATTTGTGTTACAGCATACAGCCTACAATACAACAAGCAATGATTACAACACTCCTGATGGCGGAAAAGATGATGATGAACTACGACTAACATGGTGAGATCAGACAGCATTAAACAGCAAAGTATGATAAACAACTTGTGACATTACACTTGACAAAAAAAAAACTAAAACTAACTAATCAGAAAGCCTGATCCAAGGACCCTGCTTTATTTAGCAGTTGCACGATGCCATAAAAATCAGATTCATCACTAAGGGCATGCGAAAAATGCTTTACTTTGCTTTTCTTATTATACAAGCTCATTGCTCTGTTTCTTTTGATAAGTTATGCTGTCGCATGTCAGGGGTATCAAAATGTAGAATGAAACTATCTAACAGATTCACCACTCGCTGCTTTTATACTCACTTTCTACATGTTCAGCGAAAACAGAAACTGACAATGTCGCAACAACCAATGCAGCAGCAGTAACTGAGAAGACTCGATTCTAAAAGCAACGCAAACTTAACAACTTACAACGTAATAAACTAATGTGCGATGCAAACAAAAACATATTCGTAATACTGTTTTAAACAACAGACGTGATTCTTGTAACTTTGCATTTGTAACAATAATTTGCACACAAGTGATGGAGATTGTCAACAAAATTTTAAAATTGTGAATGGTTAACTTTTCAGAAAACCAAAACAAAACCTCCACTTCTCTGCAGTGAATTTGTCACTATCACAGTGCTAATATCTAGCAAATAATAGCACATAGTGCTATATCACATATTACATAATGTGAAAACAAAAATATTACCACGTCAGCATCAAGATCCTGAATATAGCCAAAATGTAATTTAATTTTTTTTGGCAAGGCATATTTCTCATAAATTTACAAAGTCATCTACAACTTCTTATCAATCCCACTTGCAGACACAGAAAAAACAAACAAAGCAAACAAACCGGCACAAATATACAACATCCAAACCAGAGATACCGTAATAACAACATTAACAGTTTTAACTGACTAACACACAACACACAGTGCTAACACAGATGTAGTATTATCAATATAAATTGTACAGCTGACGACATTTATACTACCTTTATTTCTTGACTCCAAAAATTCTATTACAACTGCAAAAATGAAAACCCCGCTTTTTTCTGTAACAAAACTTCTAAACCTTCTGAAGTCACACAAAATGTAAGGCAAAACTGCTTGCAAAAAGCTGCTGGCAGAACCACAAATAATCATGTTTAAACACACATTTAGTATCAGAAACACTCACAACAACATCAAAAGTTAAATATATAAAAGCACTAACAAGCAGACTAAATGCGACAAAAATGTACATACATACACGACTGTTTGAAAAAAGAAAAACTTAACAGGTACTTCAAGACAACATTAATTCTCAACACAACAGCACAGTTGTATGTCTGGCAACAACACCATGAACAGAAAGAAATAAATCACTAAAACATTTGAATCAAAACTTTTGCAAAGTTTTTTTTTTTTTTCAAATGTTAGTGTTAGCATCGATATATGTCAGAGACAAAATGCTGCCATCCAAATATATGTCCACTTTTTCCAATGTCATACTCCAAAACAGGAAAAAAACTGAAAATCACTGAAATTAAAATAAAAATTCTATTTTCTGACCGACAGCAGGGCTTACTGAAAATGTACAATTAACCAGTTCCACATTAGTAGTAAGAAAAATAGCAAGCACGTTTGTTTAGAAAAAAGCTAAGCCAGCAAACCGGACATGAGTGAGTGAGTGAATGACTGAATGAGTAGGGTTTAACGTTCCACATTTCAGGGACGGCCTTTGCAGGCAAAATTGCACATGCATACACATAATAACGGAACAAAAAGTTTAACCTTTACAGAAACACAAAACACAAAAAAACGAGCTAAACCTAAAATTGTAAGAGCTCCATTATGCATGTGCATATGTAATTAACAATAATGGTAGTTGTAATAATCTTCCCTGTTATCCTCCAGGCAGTCATTAATTTCAGAATGCTGTCTATTGGAAGAGAGGGTACAGACATGACAATCAAGGACTGGGAAGCAGATTAATACAGCATCTGACACACACACACAATACCAGCTGCTTAAATAAAAAAAATTATCCAAATTCTTATCCAAAACATGATAAGATGAACAAGGAAAACTTCAGTAACATCAGCACTATATACACATTATGGCAATCCATGGCACTGATGAGATTAGGTTAGAAATTGGTTACCACAAGCATCATAGCAAAATAATCATACACTGAAAATTCATGTCACAAAATGATGCAACCAAATCAACCAAGCTACTTTAAGGCAAAAACACACAAAGTATGTCAGCAAATCAAATGCAGACTATGTGACAAACAAACAAATAAGCACCATTTTGTGGCAGATAATTCAGTATAACATAAAAGCTAAAATGCACGACTGCCGAACTGTATATTCATACAGAACTATTCCTGTGCTGAGTAAATGCAATCAACATTACACGCAAACATATAGCTACTGATCTACAGGCTATGCAGCATTAACGTAACACCAGTCAGCTGTCATCCAAATAGCACCCAGGTTCACAGATTTTGAACTTAGTTCTTATCAAAAATAAACCGCAGCATTGAAATTACAAACTTCTTTGTAATTTTCAACTTGATTTTTCAAATCACACTTGCAGACCAATCATTGAGCAATTGTCCAGGTAATCCTGTGTTCTCATGGTCATATAATATGCTGCCTCGCACAAATTTTCTAGCTGGATTTGGTACTATGGAAAGACAAGCACCAGACCCTAAATCGAGAATAATGGCAAATCATAAAGGCTACATTATTTTTGCAAAATCTGAAACTATAGCGCTTGTTGAAATGACAATGACAAGATTCGGTTAAATCACTCCAGGACACCGTTCTATACCAGGTAGCAGTCATCGATTTTACTTGCATGCATTAGCTTCTCCATAGTGACAGTCTTTGTTTCAATATAGAGTCAACGTAAAATCTGACAGACATTACGTACAAGAGAACAACATGAAAAGCTGATCAAATGATGAGTCTATCAGTGACATAACTATCAGATGCTAGTGAGTCTACAAAAATTCTTAGCAGTAGCATCAAACCAAAAAAAAAACCACATCAAAATACAATGCAAATGCCAACAAATTCTGCTTTTAACTGACAGTCTATATACACAGTAATGCCGCTGTCACTGACTTTGCACAATTTTCACAATATACATGATGAATCCGAATCAAAGACTGGCAAAAAAACACGCTGGTGCAGAAACACTTTCCCAGTCGGTGATTAATATTTTCACATCGGAACGGAATGGGCTGGTGGATTTTTCAGAATACGATGCAGTTTGATATCGTAGACGTATCGACACAAGAAGACGATGTCTGGATCGACGATTACATCAGGGACACGCGATGAACTGGCATGGTCGATTGGCTCAGACAACGCAGGAACAACAGTCTGTCGGTCTTCAGCTCCAGTCTGCCGACGTTTCAACTCTGCTTTGTACCTACAGCAACAACAGTGACAACTACCACGAATGGCCTAGCAAAACACACATTAAGAGTAAAATTTATCATGTAAACAGATTACATGCATACACACAGATCACCAACCAGTTCAAGTCTCAGAAGACTTGGATGACTGTTCAACTGCAACAGTCTGCAGATAAAGCCAACTCAGCTGGCATTCAGACACAATATAAAGTATAAATGTTCCCTCCCTTGCTTATAACTTACACTGAGTGGCGGCACGGCATAACGGTAATCTGATCAGCAAAGTTGCTCTATGTTGGCGCTCATTAATACCTAGATGAGTGACTGTGCGCGGGCGCAGCCAGCACATAAACCACTTTAGCATGTAACCAGACACACAAGTTAACTCAGGCTTCTACCCTAAGTGGGATGGTAAACTGAGTATCAGCTGTTAAGCTCAGTAATAATCATAAAAAGTGATGTGAAGGTAGCCAGTCACTAACGATAGCTGTCTATAGGCAGATCTATTGGCTCAGGCTGATCAGTTTGGTCTAAAGATCGGCGGCCACTTGGCGCTGTGTGCTACATTTATCACATGAACTTGGTAAACTCTTGCAACAGCAGTGCCATGAAGAAAGCACCATAAAAATTGGCCTTGGTATTATTATAACATACTGTAAACTTACACTTGTATTTTTGATTAATCTGTGTGTCCCACAGAGGGTAGAAGACTGAGTCGACCTAGCTGGCAGGCTTTGCACCGAGATGGTTTACCTGCCCGCAGGCAGTCACCTATCGCAGTACTAACTGGGCTCGGCGTAGAGTAACTTTGTTTCAGCCGAAACGCGTTACCAACTACGCCACGCCACCATCCACTTGTCTGGCCCATGGAGACATCAAGACCACGTTACATGGCCCACAGCTCAACAAGGCCGTGCACCACTGCCGTACAGTGTTGAGAGGTGAGACACCCAGGCACATACCAAAAAGCCTAGTGGGTTTTATTGGATAAACTCTTCTAAAAAACTCACCACCAAAACTCGCTCCAAAATTTCAGTTTCTCGTTCCCCTAACAGCAAAATGTTCTTATTACGGTTAAGTTTTTAAAACTCTAAAGCTAAAAATATGCAAATTTCTGGATATTCACATCATTCGGACATTATCTAGAGCACAGTGCTCACTTGAATGCTGGGTAACTTGAAACTCTGGAAAACCCCAAAACACATCAAGTGTAGCATTTTAGAAAAAAACATGGCTTTAACCCGAAAAAAACCCACCAGGTTAGTTATTTTCTAAAAGAAAAGTTTTTTTCTCGACACTGCTGCTGTAGTGGATCTGCAGTCAGTCACCTGTTAAACTCATTCAGTGTAAGCACATAGCAACGATCCTCGATGCATTTGACAGGCACGACGTCGCGATGACGAGACGCAAACACTTCGCGGTCGATGTAGCGTGGCAATGGTGCAGTACCGGTGTGCTCCAGTCGGTAATACCACAGCACACTCATCAGCATCTCGTCTGATCAACAACAGAACAGCATCAACTCACAGCAGCAGTCAACAATGTGGCATTGGCTATGATTACATCATCATATAGGAAAGCATTATGTCACTCTATCTTTACAGAGTGCCTACTGCCTCATCATCCATCCTCCAATAGACAGCACTATGAAATTAATGACTCTCTGGAGGACAAGAGGAAAGACTAGAACTGCCATTACTGTTACATATGCATGCTTATAATAGAGAGTTATTATAATTTTAGGCTTAGGTCATTGGTTTGTGTTTTGCATTCCATTTAAGGTTTTTCTGTAACTAGGTAAACCTTCTCTTCCATTATTACGTATATGTGGATTGCCTGGAAAGGTCATACCCGAAATAACCGACATTGTCAAGCAGGATGCAAAACCCTACTTAATTCACTCACTCACTATTTGCAGAGTGATGCATGAAAAGTGAAGCATGTGCTTCATGCTGGCTGTGCAACCAGAGCATTTCCGAAACGATTAGCTGCAATCACTTTTTTGCGAGTGACGGTCATGTTGAACACAAAAAAACAGCACTGCTCAACAAGACCATCCCTCACTGCAGCTGCACAATCTGGCAACCCCCCTCACAAAGTCCCAAAACAATAACAAACTTTTTACAGCCCTTATCACACAACAACCATAGTGATCTGGTAGAATATTGATACACGAAGTCAGACAGTCGCTACTACTGTTCACTGCTGTATTTTCCATTCACCATGACCACTGCATGTTTCTGAACATTTCAATGCAATTTATCGACTGTCTCTTTCCTAGACTTTTTTCTACAGCTGCTTCTAGGTTTGGTTTAACAAACATGCTCATAAAATGCAGACAAGATGCAGCAAAGGTACATGACATGTATATAACTTACGCTGCATTTTAAATGTTGTGAAATTATTATTTGCACAAAATGCAGTAACCCAAAAAACATAAGAAATGTTAACCAACTTTAAAAGCTAGGATAAAAGATCAAAAAGTCACTATGTGTACAAATAAAAAATGCAATAAATATGAACCCTCAACATCACAATCCAAAAATGCTTTCATCCAGTTACCATAACACATAACTGATATACAGTTAGAAAAGTGCAAAAGTGCTGTGAAATATAAAGCTCAGATTCAGTACAAGAGTGACCAGTTACCACTATGTAATAGTGTCAATATGAATCAACATGGCAGAAATAAGATACGGTAAGCAAATCAACCTCCTGTGGTCTAATTTCTATAATCTATACATATCGTTTTTACACCAGGCATTCGCAAGCATGTTAGTGGTCAGATGGGATAAATGGTTGAATGAATACGAAATAATCTTTATTAATCAAAATGGAGCCGACATACCAGTGTCTGGATGTTTCCAGAGAGAGTCAATCTTTGCCACATACGGTATGTCCTTCTTGCGCATGCCGGACTTAACAAGAACACAGTCTCGTGCGTGGATAATGTCGCCATCAGCATGCTGTATAGCAGGATAGCACAACTGCTCTGTTGCTGGCATGTCCACCTTTTATACACATACACATACAGAATATTAATTTTATCTACCATGCAATGGCGTCCATCCCAGGAGAGTGGGCAAGATTGCCCAATGATAAAAAATACCAGAGCGACAGAAGCTTTTCACCCCATCAAAGATTTAGTCCTTTTTGGGCACTTTTATGCCCAGAATGTGTTTGCGGTTAGGCTTCGCCGTGGACCCCACTAAGTCACTGCCCACTCGCCAATAACTTTGTTCGTGCTGTCGACCTTCTATCTTAATTTTCGTCACTAGCATGGTCTCCAATGCCTTGATGGATAACTGGTCTCTCTGTCCAATCTCTATGCTTATCACTTTTGTTAGTATTTTCTTTCTAGTACTCTCCAGTCTTCTTCCAGTTGCTTCTAGTTTAATGCTGTCATCATGCACTGCTGGACTGCATATCAAATACATCCTCATCGATTTTCACTTTAGTACTCTTCATTAATTTTTAGCTTCTGTGCAATTTCCAATGTAATTGACTAAACCAGCAGTTTTTATAAGCAAATCACTATTACGAGAGTTGTTCAAATAATAAGTTTACATTAGTTTGCATTAAATCTTAAATTAGGAAAAATTCGAAAGACATGTTTTATAAAGAATTTCATTCTGAATACCAGCTGTAAGTTTTATTACGTTGACGTCATTGTGACGTCATTTATACACATTAAATACAGAGACACTGCCACTGAAATCATCCCATTACAAACAGTGTGCCGTTATTGCTGTTTTGTGAGCAAAAAAAAACTTAAGGCAGATCAGATTCACTCTGGGATGCATCCAGTACATGGCGACATGCTATTATAAAGCCAACAGCAAAGATTTTGTGTGTAAGAAAATGCTACATTGGCAAAAATTTGCATCAGCTACCGAAGTGCAAAAAGAGTTTTGTCAGTGGCATAAACAGCAGCCAGGATCGTTTTTTGCATCTGGTATTCAAAAGATTGTCGACAAATGAGAAATATCTTGAAGGACTTGGGCAATATGTTGAAAACTAAAACAATATGTTTAACATTTAAATAAGTGACATTAACTTAAGTTTATTCGTTTTTCTAGTTCATATGCTGTTTCTCGCTTGCGAGTTATGATAGATTACTCGTGGGAAAAATAATACACAAGCACACTGTGTTCTATTAACAGGTGTTGTCACAATAATGAAACAGTCATCACAAAAATTTCCACATATGTTCAGAATTAAATTCCCTACAAAATGTATATTTCAGATTTTTTCCTATTACATGTATAAGAATTAATGGAATGGCACCATTTTCTAAACTTATTTATTGAACAACCACCGTATACTGAATCGACTTACTCAAACTAGAAAAAATGCCCATTAAACTTTGTATTTTATACCTTTTTTAAAGAACTAAACATCTTTTTCTGTCCCTGATAACATGACATATTATAACAAATTTATAATGTTACATATACATCAAAATTAATAACAAAACACAAAGCATGCAACAGGGCAAGTCTGGCTTTAGCTAAAGAAACTGGCACACAAATGCTGCATACAGTCAAATGCATACTTTGTATGCTATACTATTTCATATCCTTTGTTTCAATTTCCTCCCATCACCCAGTAAGGGCCAGTATTATCTACTTCACATTTAAAAAGTGAAATAATGAATAACATGTTTTACACCACATAAAATACTCTTTGATTCTGATTAATTAAAACCTACTGGTATTTGAAAATAAATCTCAACAAATGGTTTTTAATCACTGCCAGAAAAATATTACCTTGTAATAAACTGGCTTTCTTTCCGGCTCACCGTGCCACTCCCATCCACCAGTATCTCTTTTACGTCGAGCAGATGCGCTTCTTGTTGGTCCTTCATCAGACTTTCTGCCGAGTTTTTCAGTCTGTGCTGCTCCAGCGTTCTCCAACAGTTTCTCTTGCACAGAAATGGACAGTTTTTTCCTGCTTAACTCTGATGCACTCTTACTGCGCACTGGGCTTGTTCTCTGCTTTGATTCTGCCATTCCTGCTGATGCACACTTTTTTGGGTTGCCGCCCAAACTGTCCTTGTTCTTTGGATTTCCAACTTGCTCAATGTCAACAACTTCTTTTGCAGGGGAAGCAGGGCAGCTATTGACACAAATGGTAGGCACACAACTGGTTGCAGTGTCTGACGATGTATCAGCACTGGCTAGTTCACATGATTCACTGCTTTCTGGTCCACGGCTTACTGCAAACTCCACGGGACTGTTCGCCATTTCGGCCTCAGCATATTGACTCGGTTGGTCTTCAGTAGGAGGCTCCGTAGCACAGGCAACATCCGGCAGTGACAAAGCACCTTCGTTCTTGTCCAAGTCAGTGTATGGTTTCACAGACACATCTGCAGTGATCTCACCGCTGCTTTGCTGACTGCCCATCACAACTACTTGATCTTCTGTACTAGCACAACTCGACTGTACCTCATCATTAGATGACCTCTGAACTTCAGACAGGCATTTGCCATCCTCTGTTGAATACTTCACCTTCTTCGGAGAAACAGATTGATTCTCATCTGCGCTGACTTCTGTCTCTTCTGGTTTCCTCTTAGGAAAAGCTGTACCAGAATCCTCTGAACGTGAAGCTGTCGTAGGACCAGTGGTAGCAGCAGCTGCTACTGATACTTCCGGTGCAGGCAGCTCTGATGACTCACTGTCACTGGTCACCAGACCTCGTACAAAACGTTCCAAGTGCCCAATCTGTGACACACCTGATGAAAAACTAGACACTGTAGCATGGCTGACATCATGAACCACGCCAATGGCTGGCCTGATGATGGACTCGTGTGTTGTCACAACAGTGGCTACACTGCCAGCACTGCTGTATGCATTCGTTCCTTTCTGTGACAGATCCAGTTCACGCTCCTGATCAGCGACAACGAGATGCGCTGCTCCAACTGGAACACTTGCAGTGGGATTTCTCGACTTACTAGAAGGACGGAGAGATGAGTGAAATGACCGATTCCGACCTGACTTTCTATCGGCTGAGTGCGTGCCGACGCCTACCTCCACACTTCCTGGCATTACCGTCTTGTGAGGTCTTGCCACTGCAGATTCGGCTGCTGGCCGGCTGCTAGCTGTTGCTAGGGTGACATCTTCACACAACTGATGACTGGGAGTGTGAGATGTGACAGGGGCTGAAGATGAAGCAATGGTCGTCTGGCAGGTAACAGGCTGCACTATACCTGGCGATGCCAGCGCCAATTGCTGCAAAGCTGGCTGGCCAACCTTCTGAGGATCCCATCCTGCTGACATTGGAATCAACGGACCAGCAGGCTGATAGCATCCTGTGGAAAAAAACACATCAAATCATACACTAATTTTTAATACAATCGGCACAATTCAACAATGGAAAATCTCATAAATTTCAGTTCTATCAGATCACAATCACAATAAAATTTTGTATTCATGAAGCCTCCTATGACTGTCCTGAATGGATCTGCTTGACAACAAGAAACCAGGCCTGAACAATACAATCTTCCATACAAAAAAGTTCTAGATTCTTATAATAAGAACAAAAGAACATGTTCCATTCCACAGACTAATCAATCAAAAAAGATACAAATTCAATTTGCTAAAAAAGTGAATATATATT
>Ga0209671_1001321_pt1 | contig 20385 bp, 9 predicted proteins | sample WorMetHERISLAND2_2_FD_187401 | JGI IMG/M metagenome (GOLD analysis project Ga0209671, IMG submission 187401) | Marine gutless worms symbiont microbial communities from Max Planck institute for Marine Microbiology, Germany - Olavius geniculatus... | ecosystem: Host-associated > Annelida >...
ATCTGCATTGGCTCCCAATTGATCAACGCATTGAATTCAAACTTGCCACATTGACGTACAACATTCTCAACTCCTCTCAACCTGCTTATCTACGTTCTCTGCTCAATTATCACACTCCCACACGTTCTCTGCGTTCTGCCAACACCAATCTTTTGTCGGTTCCACGTGTCCGCACAACCCTTGCCTCCCGCGGTTTTAGCATTGCAGCCCCCCACAGTTTGGAACTCACTACCCTCTAGCATCCGTAGTTCTACCTCTGCAGACACTTTCCATCGCCTCCTTAAAACTCACTGCTTCCAGCAGGCCTACTGCTCCCCTTAGCGGCTCAGCCAAGTGCCTCAGATTCGGCCACTGGCTGACATTGTGCACTTTAAATATTCACATACTTACTTACTTACTTATAGGAATACTGTATACAATGGACGAGTCAATAACATGTTTACAACGAATTATACAATATGCTTCTATGCTGCACAAAAACATTTATTACACAACAACGATAACAAAGAAAACAAATGCAATAATACGCGGCAGAACGAAGCACAGAAACTAAACAAACTGACCAAACTTAACAGCGCACGACATCAGTTACGTCGTCTAATAAAAAATCAACGCAAACGCAATAAATATAAAGCGAAGGACAGCTGCGAAACAGGCAAACACATTGATCAGTAATTTGCGACTACTGACGCAGTCATCATCACCACATCGATAACGGTCGACAAAGAAGCTTGTTCCACCAAATACGTACGTAGACTTAAAATCAACGTCTGACAACGCTTGAACTTGAAAGACTGCCATTGCACAAGACGAGAACACACAGAAAATGTTCGGTGTAATAAACAGTACATACGATTCAGTGATAATTGATTTCAGTCAAGTAAAATGATTTGTGGAAATCAATATCACTAAAGGATACGATTCGTCGGTTACTTTGCAATTCTCCAGTGGACGGTTCTGCATATTATGTAGACACTAAAAATTTTAACATTCGACAAAATGTCGTCGATAAGAATGGGTTTTGAAGATGTTGAGCCTATACGGTGTACAGTACATGATACGTATTTTAATTCGACTTCACGTCCGACGAAGTGCAATGCTGCAGCGTGCAACGAGCACACAACAACAACATTCCATTAGCAGTAAACAGTTAGTCACATACACATGTGTTCGAATAAAAAAGCGTTCTTTTATAACTCAGTCAAATAACAATAAATGTGACTAAAGTTTGTATAACACCTGTAGCTGAAAATATGAATCACAATTGAACTGAGTCCCAACAAACTGTGGAAAATTATGTTTGTCAAAACTTCGTCAAATTTCCACCAACTTTGATAATTTTTGGCACAAAGATGGCCGGCAAAGATATTTCGAATTCACATTCTTTCAGCCATATGTGCTAAAAAAATTTCATTAAAATTTACTGTTGTATCATTAAATTACAAAAGAAAGAAAAAAAAGTGTTTTATTTGAATATAGTGTATATACTGGAACGCAGAATGCAAAGTGCAAAATACGATGCAGACCAAAAGAACGAACAAACTGCAACAGCTAGCAACTGTTTAACACAGCTTTACGTCAGCGAGTTTATTCTGCAGACAGCCACATATCCGGAGCGACAGCTAACATTGCATGCAGACAGTGTATCATTAGCAGATTGACCACGAGCAGTCCAGAACGGAAATGGAAGAATATACTATGACCAAAAACCACGACAAAGATGGCCATCAACTGAGACGAAGTAGACGAGCACCAGCAGAAAACAGATGTCATCGTGCGACTCAAAAATCATTGATGACGCGGAATAAAACAGTCCATCATGAGGCCCGCGCAAAACGAAGTCAGCAAACTCGGCGTAAAAAGTCAGTCAGTCCTAGCCAGTGTTCGAACTGTCATATCCAGCTGACTGCTGCTCTCTGTAAATGCTTTATTCTCAGCGGCGTTGTGAGTTAAAAAAGTAGGAAAGACAGAAAGTTGCAATTTTCTGATAGACACTACAAATTTCGGACAGAGCAGTCAAAATTTCAATTTTCACGCTAAATTACTCTAACATGGAGGCTTTCAACCCAAAATCTTGCATTCTCAGACCAAAGTTTTTCAATAAGATTTCTCGACGATTTTCCGACAGCTAGAAATTTAACGTAGGCGACTGCCACGCAACCTACCTTTCCACGACGCCACTCTTTATTCTGGAATTCCATGACAAGTCAGTGTCAACAATCTGCTGGCTCAGAAGCATTGACGCTAGCAGACGGCGAATTGGCTGGCCATCGGGCGCTGCTGTCGCTGACTGCAGCAGTCGTTTTTCTGACGTTCGCGCACCTGTGCCGTCGTCAGCTCCAACGGCTCCTCCAGCGACGAGTCGGCAACCGCAGACTGTGCCGGCACAGCAGCGCTGATGCCGTCAGCAGCATTGGCCGGCACAGCGCAGATACTCGACCAGTCTGTGGAGTAGTCGAGCGGTACATTCGGAAGACTGTCAGACGCCGCTGAATCAATTGACGGCGCCAGGCCGGAGTCCGTTTGTGACGTCATCACGTCTACGCCAGAAGGCGGGACTGGCCGCTGCTGCTGCTGCTGCTCACCACTGATGACGTCATCGGTGGACACGTGACGCCGCTTGACGACGACATTGTTGCTAGGCAACGACACAGCCGGAAGTGTCGGCAACGACGCTCGTCGACGCGTGGCTGCGGCAGGAGCGTACTTGCGAGCTGTGGACGGCGGCGAGGCGGCGACGTCGTCAATATCGCGGTAGATCGTCATTCCATTACACATCAGCTTCAGTCGGCGGCGCTTCGACCCCGGTGCCGCCGGCGGTGCGGTGGGAAGCTCTTGCGTCGTCTGGTGGCGCCGCTTGCTGGCGCCGGCTACAGGTCGGACGGACGTCGGCGGCGCCGTGTCGCAGCGCTGCAGGTTGACGACAAGTCGCGACGAGCAGGCGGAAGACATCAGCGACTCGGCAGTCGTGGTCGTGGCGGTGGTCGGTGACTGGACACTAGTCGAAGCAGTAGCTGCAGGGTCGACACTAGTCGTAGTCACCGGAAAGGGCTGGACGAGTTTGGACGGAGACAGGGACGCGCTGTCCGCCTCCTGACGTTCACAGACGACAACCGACGACGACGACTTCAGACGCGATCTATCGCAGTCACCGCCACCGCCGTGTGTACTGACGCTCAGCTTCCGGTTGAGCGACCCGCCAGCATTGCAAGCAGCCACGAGCGACTCGCCGGCTGTGTGCTTGGCTGGACTTCGCAGCGGGAGGACGTCAGCCGTCGTCGGGCGAGGGCTGTCGGCGGAGAATGTGATGGCACGTCGCGCAGCGCCGCCGCTGGACCGAATGTGCTGCTGCCGGTGCTGGCGTGACGGCGATAGATCCAGCACGTCAGCGTGCTGACCGGCGGCAGTGCAGCGTCGAGGTGATGTGGGTCGGTGTCGGCGGGTTGAGGCTGCGTGGGGGTCGCGATAGACCGGCGAGTACACGGGGACCTTGATGACGTCCAGCCTGGCACCGAGGACCGGCGTCGACGTTGCAGCTGGCGGTGACCTGACCAATCCCGGGGACATCGATGGCGCAACAGTAGCGGGTGACGCTGCAAGTCCACTGCTGGCGGGAGAGATCTGCGGCGACGTCGTGCAGTTGTCCTTCGGTGACCCAACCCTGTCGCTGCCGTCACCGGGTGAAAGAGTGTCTGGTCCCGCCATCCCGCTGCTGACTCGTGCAGGCGACATCCAAGTCGAGCTGACAGTCGGCGACGGCGAAGTCCACCCAGCGCAAGAGCTGACCGTCACCGTCACGGTCGACGCAGATGACGATGACTGAAGGTTATCGGCCGCCGCAGTGAGAGACTGAAGCGATCCTCCTCCGTCGTCTGGACGTCTGCTGCCGACGTCCGCCGGTTGTCGCGTGGTCGGCGGCGTGGCCTTGCGACGACACGGTGACACGGTGACGAACGGAAACATCGAGATGTCGGGCTGGTCGCAGCACGTGTCTTCCACGTCATCCGTCGACGGACAACACTGCTGCTGGGTCGACGCCATCTTGTCGCTGCCGTCGACCGTTGTCTCACGATTGCTGTCGGCTGACGTAACCGCATCCGGTTGTTCTTCTACGCTGCAGGTCGCACTCTGAGGTTGAACGCAGCTGATTTCTGCCACATCAGCATCCGATTGAACACCGCCGCACGGCGTAGTGACAATCTGCTGCAATACACACGAATAAAAATCAAGAATTCAAGATACAACGGTAAAGATGGGCAGTACAAGCGCAGCAGAGTGGGATAAACATGACTAAAGATACAGCACGCGCGTATCAAACAATACAAGGAAAGTGGTCTAAAGTTTGTTACTCCATATATGTGCCACCGACTGTACTCAGTGTACTGCACTCAAAACAAAAGCATAGAACTTCAGCAACAGAAAGCAGTAAAAAGTGAGAACATATCAGTCATACGAGCCTATTCATGAAGTTGATGTTGATCAAACTATTATAGCCTAGCCTACAAAGATAACACATCATCGAATCATTAAATTTCGTTCTTAAGTAATTACTAACAAGTGGAACTTAGTAACTTACAGTGATGCAAAAAAAGAACAAGTAAGAGGTGGAGCATTCATTAACGCTACGGACAGTACAATACAATAAAATTTAAAAGTAAAAAATGCCTATGGCACCAAATCACTTTTCAGCCAGCTTGGGAAAGTGGTAGAAAACAGATAAGTCTTAAAAAGATGCTGATTATTCGACCGTCCGTAAAAACTTCCGAAAAAAATTCACTGTTGAAGCAAAGAAAATTGGCCGGCTAAACAGAAATGGAAGATAAGTATAGCAATACGTATGTAGCCTACGTAGTTTAAAGCGTATACATCACTGACATGCTGCTGAGAGGAGGCTAATAGATCGGTGTCACTGCTGGCCGCAGTCGGTGCCACACCGGCACCAGTGGATAGCGTCGACCGTTCCGAGCTCGTTGTTGCGGGGCTGGACGCTATGAGGATCTGATCTGCGCGGAAGCTGCACTGGACGGACACGTTCTGCGGCAGTCTGAGCAGCAGTTCTCCGGTCTGCAATCCGCTCTGACCACCCAGTCTGATCGGCACACGCAGAGTCGTAGCCGCCGAGTCGCCTTCCCCCGCTGATTGGTCGGCAGAGGACTGCTTCCCCTCGTCAGTGACGTCATAATCAACGTCATCACCATCACCGGGGGTCCGGCGCGGCCTCGAGGTCTTGGAGGATAGTGCCCGTCGAGCCGCGTCCTCCTCGTCGTCGTCGTCGTCAGGTAGCAGCCGTGATGAGGTGCTCGAAGACACGACGTTGTCGTTGCTACCACTTCGTGGGGAGCTCACTGGCGAGCTGAGTGTCTGAGTGACCGGCGGCGCGTCTGTCGCACGGTCTTCCGGCGGATCTGGCGACAGGGCAGCTTGATCTACCTCGGTGACGCTTCGATCCACGAGCGTCAGCGGGTCCAAGGCGCGCTTGGCCTGTTCCTCACGACGTCGACGACGACGACGACGTCGTTCACGTTTGTCATCATCCCGGTCGTTCTTTCGCCGCGCCACGTCGACCACGGGCAGTCCCCCAGACCGCCGGGCGACAAGGTTCTTCGACAGGCAGAGCTTCGGAACCTCGGTCGCTGGGGGCACCACGTTCTGCTCGGACGGTTCGGCCGACGGTCGCACGCAGAGTTTTTTCGACTCGCTGCATTTGAATATTTTCAGCTTCGACAGCGCGACGGTCGGTGACGTACTCGTGAGCGACTTGGACCCCGTCGACGACGATTCACCAGAACATTCGCTAGCACCCCCTTCGTCGAGCCGACTTTCAAAGCATGATGCTTTATTTTTCCCCGCGTCAGTAGCAGCTTGAAAAGCACATCCAGTCTTCCCATCGTCATCCCCGCAGCACTTTTTCTCGGCAACAGCTTGTCGCTCCTCCGTTTCGCCGCTGAGGCGTTCGCCAACACTTCCGACATCAGGTTTCCGCTCATCGCCAGCAACAGCAGCAGCAGCACTCTCGTCTTTATCGTCTTTGATCACAGTCGGTTTGTCGTCCGTATCTCGTTTTGTGAGACTGTGGCGGCGTTTGGCTTTCGACTGTTCCTGCTTGCGTTTCTGCAGCTTCCCCGCCGATGCGGTTGCAGTTTCAGCAACCTTGGAGTCAGAGTACGCACTAGCCACCAAAGATCGTCGACGTTGTTGTTTCCAGCTGGACTGAGTGGTCGAGCGAGCGCCAGATGCCTCGTGGCTGACATCAGGCCGACAGCTGCTATCAGATGAATGCGTCTCAGACGTTGCCAGGACAACGTCAGCAGCAGCAGCAGCAGCAGCGGCAGCTCGTTGAGACTCCGTCTGTAAATTGTAGTAGAACTGGAGCGGCGTCAGCTGTTTCAATACACGCAACGACATTCATCATCATTCAAAGTGGCCGCCAAAATAATACAACTATCTCGAAAACCACATCAGTATAAGTGTTTTAAAACACTCTGTAGCCTATACACATTAAAAGTAGAAGTGTCAAACATCGATAAAAATGTAATTCTATAAACGTGTAAAAACAGCGGACAAAATGTCTGATTTCGCACTCCTGTTTGTACAGCTACAAAAACGTATGCCAAACTTTCAAACTGTTTATTTGGCGGAAATCACCATTTCGACTAAAGCTGCCCCTTGGCAATACCCTTGAGTAAATAACTGCAAGTTTTAGCTAGGGAGTTCAACCCCCAAATCTGCCCTTCCCTAGGAGCAAGAACCCTATTTAACACAATGTGTGATTAGACCCCCAAAAGTTTACCTGCCAAACGGTTTAAGCAGGATGCAAGGATGTGACAGACGACAGAGCGGATAGACCATAAAATAGGGAAAAGAGCCGGTAGTTATGGACGAAATCTCTTGCGCTAGAACGATTTCGCCGAATAACGTATCTATAACCTGCTAGACAATGGGTAATAGGTTTCACTACATTTCGGCGGCCAATTTTCCGCACACATTAAAGAGTCTTCAGCACCGATATAACGCAGCGTTACTTACAGCGTTCCAGGCGGTGATGTACGCCACGTCCATTAGCGTGTATTCATCATCCAGAATCTCATCAGAATGAAACAGCGTCAGCTGTATACAATACAATACACAAACAAACCAGTTAGTTATACGTATGTAAAACACCAAACGGATTATCTTTCTCCTGGCGACACAATCAACTGTGACAGTGTTTTGCAATCAGTGCACGAGTTTTGATTTGGCAATTTCGCGCTTTGCCCCAGGCCTATGCGTTGCAGAATACCGAGCTAATATAGCGAGTGAAAAAGCTATAGGCCTACTCCATTTGCTTGGCTGCGCCTCTGTAAATAAAAATTCGAATGTGGTCGACTGAAAATTCTCAAAACCAGAAGCTTTTTGACCGCGTATAAATAAAATCGCCATAAACACTCAACCGGAGAATTCAAACCACACCAATAGCCTATAATGCGCTAACTTGACCACATCATCGATTTGCGAACACCGCGCGTAAGCTGAACTTCCGAAAAATACGACGCTGTGAAAACAGTCAGTGTCATCTCTAAAGACGGGGGCGGCACTTCGATACTTATCTGCAAAAGACAACGGATATGGCGCATCATTCTGTCTAACTAGACATAAGGATAGAGTTAATCACTAAGAACACGTTTCCGGTTGAGGAGGGGGAAGAAGAAAGCCGGAAGGAAGAAGGCAAACCTGATAGTCGGGCGTGACGTTGAGTTTGCTGGTAATGAGCTTCTTCAAGTGTCGTATTGTCAGCGCGGCGGGGCACAGTAGATACCTCTTGTTGACAGGGCCAATCGCCCCCTGATTCAATCAACACCCCTCATCACACTATGCAGCTGCATGTATGGCTAACTGGCACATATTAGTTACACAACACCTGCCGAATGCAGTAACTGAATCTACAAATCCAAGCCTACACTGTGACTAATACCCTGTTTACACGATCGAGCAAACGTCGAGCAAACATCGAGCTGCAGGCTTGTCCAGCTAATATATAGCCAGCTCGTCGAGCCAGCTTGATGGTGTAAACGGGGTATAACATTCTTGTATTTTCTCCCGGTATATATATATATAGCTAAGATAGCACTTTTGCATAAAAACTATGTTGACGTCCTGTAAAAGTAGAAGACCATGTATGGTAACTGTTGATAACGTGTCAGCTTATACCGCGTATACACGAGGACGCATACATAAAGCACACATGATGCAACCTTAGAGCAAACTTTAGGCAAACTTAGAGCACACGTCGTGCACTCTCAGAGCTGGCTTGATAACGTTGTGTGCTTCGTGTTTGCTTCATGTATGCTTCCTCGTGTAAACGGGGTATTACGTATGAACTGCACAATAGCAGAACGTGTAGGCATAAGCCTCGGTTCTCGGTTTTACGGCTGGACAACTGTTTAACCACGTGTGTCGTTCGTATTTTAGTTCATCTGACAGTATACAAACATTTTGTGCTATATGCGCTTAGTTATACCACAATATACATTAAGAGTGCATGATTCACCCAGTGCATTTTTTCTGGTACCATAAGAATTAATAAACTGCTTTGATATAGTTCAACAGTTTAATTTAGCATATGCATTTTCTGCTTGAGTAACAATATTAGAAAGTTAAACAATTATGCGTGATGTGGCTTCCTGGGCATAATGATGTCTTAACACCATTTTTGTCCTCTATTTTCCACTTCCTAAAACTATGTTGTCCATTTTCCGGTCCCCGATTTTCAAATTACTGCAAACAACATACCTGCGTCGCAGCGGTCGCAGACGACGTTGCAGTACAACCAGGAGCACTGCAACAAGTTAAAATTACACACCACAATAATAATACAGGAAAACGTACACACAATAACAGGTTATTCATGTTCATTTTATAACAAGAAAGCGAGAACAACTTACGACAACGATAACAACACAGCTGATTGCTGATTAATGATTAATCTTTTGCATATTTTCTAATATTATAAACTTAACAACGTTAACAGCGTACAATATCAAACCACAAAACGCACCTCGCTGAATACTCGAGGCATATGCTGAACTGCTCGGCTCCAGCATAAATTCTGCGACCCAGATTGGATTCATTGACGTCTTTGAGCAGCACCTCCTGTGTAATCGATCTGCTGCCTGTAAAACATTTTTCATTAATTTATATACGACATTGTTTCAAAAACTGAAATTAAGGATGCGCTGCATGGTAACAGATTTCAGCCAACAATGCAGCGCGAGGGTTAGGGTTAGGGTTAAGGGACGTAGCTACAGAGCAACTTTCATTTCCTAAGCTCTGTGTGCACCTTTATAGGGTTAGCGATATGGTCTCAGGACTAAGATTAGACTGCATCATTGAATTTGGCAACGTCTGCTATGGTTACGACGGCCGACGTCTATATACTGTGTCTCAAAAAAAACATCCCCAGCATTTTTGACTGTAACTTGAAAACCAATTATCAGATTTTTATATTTTTTTGGTAAGAATATTGCTGACACAACTTACCATCAAATAACAGTTCAGTTCCCACCTCACCCAATGTATGCTTTTGCACTACCTAGAGAAAGCAGATCAAACGAAATATGTGTCGAAATAAACAGAAAACCTGAAAAAACATCCCCGACATTATCGATTGCAACTTGAAGAAAGATCAGAGGATTTTAATAATTTTTGGCAGAAATATTTTTGACACAACTGGCTATTAAATAAGTGTTTTAGTTTCCACCTCACCCAACGTCTGCTTTCGCACTACCTGGGGAATACAGACCAAGCATAATACGTGTTAAAATGAATTGAAAAACATCAATAAATTCCATCTATCTTAATCTGTGGGCCCAGACAGCCGGTCTATTACAAGGTTTGACTGTCATACAGCAGTGTGTCTACCAGATAAAGTTTAGGAATGTTTGAAGAGTCAAAAAACGACTGGTACAGCCTGCATTGGTCTGGAGCAGAACTTTATCGATACTGCTGTCAATGAATGGAGAAAGCGTCTCCTTGCCTGTGTTCGTATACTGGGCAAACACTTCAAGCAATTTTACTGCAGGCAGTTAAAAAATGGACAACTGGATGAAATGTCAGCCAGTGTCAGAAATGTGAACAAAATGTGTTTTTACGCGTTATGTTAATTAAGCAATCATATCGCATTGGATAAAAAAGTGATATTACCCTGGTTGTGTTTCCCCAGGTAGTGCAGAAACAAATGCTGGGTGATGTGAAAAACTGAGCGGTCGCTTGATGGCAAGTTGTGTCAGAAATATTCGTACCAAAAATTATCAAAATCCGATAATTGGTTTTCAAGTTACAGTCAAAAATGTTGGGGACGTTTTTTTCGAGACACAGTGTAGTGGACCGCGTTATAGTCAATTCAGAATTCTTCTTCGGATTAGTGACCAGTCAAACCCAAACGTGTGAACAGTAGCACTAGCTTGAAAATGGTATACTGGCATCACGGCCTATGTAAGGAGACCTTTATTCTGACTAGTATATGGGAGTCTCTGCTCTGTGGCCTATGGGTTGTTCAGCGAACGACCGCAACTGACCACGGCGGTTTCAACAAACTCTGAAAGAATTGACACGGATGTACTCGGACTGGGTTAGTGGGTTGGTCGACGTGTAAAGCGATGCTAAACAAACCAACCACACGGTCCAGCATCTGTTACACCGCTGCCGCGACCAGGCTACTGCTGCAAAGTCCATCAGAGCGCCCCAGTGCCTTGCGCCGGCATCTCTGAGGCGTGCCTAATCAGTCATCTCGATTGTCAAACACCCAACTCAACCCGACGCGGCTTCATAGAAAGACCGACCGACGCGACAGTAGCTCACCTGTCAGTCAAAGGAGAACTTCAGATGAACGACAACGTCGTTATTTTGCACTCGTTGCAGTAAAGCAACCGAAGCGCTTTTCTTTCTCCACGCATCACGGGTTTATTTAACCCCGTTTCCGGCTGCACTGCAGTGTCTTGCGCGTTTTACCCCGCTTTTTTAATCTGCACCGTCTCCGTATCACTTCTCCATTATTGTGGCAGCTGCTTGTGTCATTTCCAGCGAATGTTATACAGACAGTAAAGAGAAAGAATGGGGTAAGTCCCAAAAAAGATTAAAAAACTGCCTGTCGGACTAATTTGAGTTTTCTTTCCAAAGATACAAAAATTGGGACTGGAAATCTCCCATTTTAGGGAATTTAAGGGCACAATAAAGGGGGATTAAAATGGTAAATACCCACATCTTGTCCGTCAAAAATTTCTAGCTGTCTGTCGGTAAACTGCAACCTCTTGTCCCAGCTTTTTATCTCACGACGCTGCTGTTCAGAATCGACTGGCCATGATGGTACTTGATTGTATTAACCCCCTCAGGTATCTGGATGATCGAAATGGCGTGAAGACGTTGCTGCGTTTTAATCGCCTACGCGCGACGCTACGCAACAGGCACACCGTGCGATACATATAGCAACGTCGTGTGCGTTCTACGACGCAGACTGAGTGCATGCTGATAAGCTAATGCAGTTTAATGGTGCACGTCGGTGCAAACGCGTCCAGCTACCAATTAGCTCGGTGCCGACGGCTTCACACTGAATACTGGGTGTGTATGGTGCACCCGCACCGAGCGTCAATCTAACCAAAATCTTTACTCGGCGTAAATGCTGGAAAAAAAGGTAACAATAACGCTCTGCTGTGACAGTGTACACCGCGCTATGCCAGGCCGTTATTATTTTACTGACCGCAAATATTCGCAAAAATATCGTTTTCCGCTAAAACCGTCAATTTAGCCCAAAAATTGACGGCAACTGGGAGCTGCTAAAGAGCTTACAACGCTCCTCATCCAGAGCCCTTTATAGCTTAATTTTGGGAGAAACCCCAAGAAATAAATGAGGGAAGAAATAGTGTCAAAGAGGAAATAGATATATGGAAGATGACTGGCAACGGAAAAAGACGACAGAGGGAAGGAAAAGAGCGTCCATCACTCAGCAATCATAAGCAATGGCTGTGCCATCAACTTTTCGAACAAAACAAGTAACAAAAATTATACAATATTATACATTATTAAAATTTACTATACTCAAAATTATGGGCGAAAACTAAGACCTTGAGGTGGATTGCTGAAGAACGCCACACGCCTTCGTAGCTCCTCTAAAACAGCACAAACACATACTTCGCACATATACTCCAAACACTTTACTCCGCTCATCGAACATTATGTGGAAACGCCATGGGGATCGGCATCAATTTTAGTTTCACAAAAAGCTAACTTCACACTATTATTTTATTCCACCCAACGACTTTAAAATGAGCGCGGTCGTAGTATAGGCCGCGCAATCGGCACAGTGCGAAAGACTGCAAAAATTGACCAATACGTCAACACCTTCCATACGCTGGCGTCTCAGATCAAAATGTCTTGCAAATGACGCTGCACAGTCACTGTACATGTGAGCCTGATGTGACCCAAGACTGCCGAGACAGGATGACTCTCTCTCCCTGTTCTCTGCTCTAAACCTTTAATGATCAAATTCTTACAGTCGTCGAATAAATCAAGTTATTAGCTTCAGTTGGTTACACAGAGAGCGACTCATTCCAAAGCCGTCGTTGCGACGTTCTTTTTCTCCGCATGCATTCGAGTCGCTGCCTGCCGCCAGTTAATTGGCGGCGTGGATACTGGTCCTGGCTGAGTGAATGATCTATCGGCACAAGCTGATTGCTGCAGCTGAATGCGGGGTCCGTCCGATTGTTTGTATGTGGAGCGCCATTAGCAGTGGCGACAGGTTCTACCGTGCATGGAGTTGCCGTGAGTCATAGGAGCACGGTCAATAACAGACACACACGGACAGACGGACTGCATGCCCCACGTGCTGCAGATAATCAACGCTAGCTGTCAATCAGATCAAGCTCAGCAGCCTCTGTATCCACGCATCATTGCCCGCACGGAGACCGACAAACACCCTCTGCAGTACGAAATCCCCCCTCTCTCAGCACAAGATATCCCCGGTGTGGAAGTTCATTACTGCAACTATTCTCTATTACTAACTGGACTGTTTTAAATTCTACATCCCTAGAAAAATTCCCTATTACGAAAAGAGACATATTTTCAAGTCGATTCTGTTTAGGGGATATGTGCTAGATTTTTGCTCGCTAGCGCTGCTTGGGTTGACCGACGACTTAATGCCGCGGCGGTGCCGACATATCTGTCAGAAGTTCGGACTTGGATGCATGCAAAATGTTGTTCTTTTGCATGCTCCCAACAGAAGGATGCAAATAATGCTGTTTTACAGCTGTTTATAAAAATAAATATTCAAGGAAATGAATAATATTGACATCGATATTTGAAAAGCAGTATTAAGCAATGGACAGAATCTCGACATTGAAAGCAGAGAAATGATCAGATATAGCACAACGCATGATGAATGAAGAAGATTATGCAACGTTAAAAGAACAGCAAGACATACAGTTAGCAAAGAAAGAAGTACTGAACGCCGTTACTCAGAATACCGCAGTAAACTTAGTACCGGGCGTTCGGTCGGTATAGGAAGCATCACTAACGGAGCGTGGTCAGCAGCTGATAAGCTGAATGATGCTCGCAGCTGACCGCGGGGTCAACTCGGGGTCAGCTAGCGGTCAGTGGGGGTCAACTATACACATGACCCAGCTATGTACAAACAATGCACAGACAGTAATAAAGTCGCTAGCACACAGTGGCCCTACGCAGTAAATCAATCCACTCGTAGTCACTACACAGCATGCTACCGGTCTGCATAAACAGCTGGACACATCGCGGGTGTGGAACAATCTGCCAGTCCAACTTCGACAGTGGAACCCCAATTCTGAACATTGCAAACGATAACTTAAGACGCGTCTACAGTGCAAAGCAACTGAACTAAACTAAGCTCGCTCACTGGTCACTTCAGTTCAGTTACGTCGCTCTGTACGCGCCTTTGAAGACGTTTCTCTTCGTCTGAGGCTTCGGAGCATCGTGACTTTTTGCTTAGCTTGCCCCGGATATAGGTGCACAGACTTACTCACGACAAGCTGAGGAAGAGCAGAAAAAAAGAGTGAAAAACGACGTAATGTAACGGGGGAAGGTCGTTCGCGTGCTTTGCTAACCTGCGTATACGCCAGGAACCAGCTTATAGACCAGACTCTGCAGCGTCGTGTCTGGCCTGCACACAACAGAAACACACGAAAATACTTAGTTTGTAAGTTTATGTTAAATAAAAAGCTGACTGAAAAAGCTTCTAAATACATGATAATTTGGAGTATTACTTTCTTATCATCAGAGACCGGAAATTACATCACTCCAGTGCCGACATATAGTGCGGCTGTCCGCCTGACCTGTAGCAGCGTTTCAGCTGAAAATTGGCACATCGTCTACTCAAGGGCAAAAGTCATTTGCAGGTCGCTGTCAAATATCCTCTCATCGCGTCCAACGGTTTCAGCAAAGTGCTGTGCAGTAAGTGCACCAGTATGAGAGAGGAATCTCCATTTCTTGACGTCTTCTTATGACATATTTCCTGCGGTGGTTCCTACGAGCACCCACTTGGTGACTGTGTTCGCGTCGATGCGGTATATAAATCATTGTTCTTCTTACCTACTTACTTACTTAGTCGTGAGACTAGAAGATGAGCGTTATACTGACCTGATGCCGAGTATGGGACTGTTGTCATGCAACGGAACGTCACAGACAGGGCAGGTTTGACTGGACTCGAGATACCTCACGATACATGACCGGCAGACTACACAGTTCACACACAGACACAATACAGCCACTATACACTGCATCTCAAACCTGTTTATACATACATGTACTACATCAGCTCGAATTGCTGCCGCTACTGTCGACAACAAACACTACACAACCGAAGTCCTCCTTTTACGACGCTTCCATAAACACGTATAGCCCGCAGCATTCTGCAAAACTGCAGGATTTTCATGTGGACACATATGTAGCAGAAATGTACAGAAAAATGTCTCGGAATTCTTGGAAAAATGAAATACAGGTTGGACAGATGAATGACATAAAATAAAATGTTGGTTTCTGATATTATAATTTCGACCACCAAATTACAGAACCTGATGAATATGCGTGATTTGCACATCATGTATGCATCTCTTTGTTCTCAGCCAATAGCCTCAGGCAAAAAAAATTATACACGGTGTTTCATAAAAAGGACCCCTTTTTGTTTTTTTTTTCTTAATTTACTCAAATTATGAGCAATTTACATGAAATTTTTACCAGATGTAGCTGAAGAAATACTAATTCGAAAAATTTGAACAAAATATGGCAGTTGATTAAATATTCTTTGCTAAGTTGTGATGTAACGCTGACGTCATAATGTGTCACAGGTACAAACTTGCTAGTCTCAACTGGTGCTGTCAGTTGCTGCCCTGCTTCGACGGTGAACTTAATCTGGTTCGCTAATGAAAAATGCTTATCGTGTCAGCACTGAGCAACATGGAAACATGAAATCGGACGTCTTGTGATCCAAAAACTCAACATCTTGCAAGCTCGGTGTGGTAGTGCACTGTCTTACTCGAACATGTGAAAGACCAACTATCCCCACAGACACGTATAAATTCGATCGCTTTGCACGTTTTTGTGGCTGCAACTGTAAAACTTCAAGTATTTGACACCAACGAACCAGATTTTTTCACCATTGAAGCAGAGTAGCAACTGGCAGCATCAATTGGGATTCGCCTGTTTGTACCCGTGACACATTATAATATCAGCGTTACATCACGACTAGCAAAGAATATTTAATCAACTGCCATGTTTTGTTAAAAAAATTTCGAAATAGTATTTATTCAGCTACAACTGGTAAAAATTTCGTGCAAATTGTTCATCATTTGAGTGAATTATGAAAAAAAACAAAAGGGGTCCGTTTATGAAACACCGTGAATTATGTAAAGGTGCGGTCAGACTAGCGGTCGGGACGGACGTCCGAACCGCTAGTGTGACCGCACCTTAAGTCTATTTTAATGTTCACGACTGTGGCCTTATACAACAAGGCATCCTGCATAGAGCAGGCTAAGAAGAACCTGGCCCTCGCTGACTATTATAAGCTTCGAAATGTGAAATTTCATCACAGTGGTGTCCGCTATCCGACACAATAATAACTCAAGGCTCTTTAAATTGCGTTTACGCTAAATCGTGTTTATCTGACTGACGCTATTACGCTCATGACGTCATAAATTACAACCGCCGTTATATCCGCAACACACTAAAATGAGTTAGGAAAGAATGTACGCTTTATTGCCGGTTGTTTATGAACCGTAAAAAAATGACACGTCAATTCTCATTACTTATTGAACGCCCCTCGTATAGGGCCTATTCTATAACCCTGAAGCTTTCTGTTCTGCCCACCAAAGCAAACATGTGCTGTGATCGACTGTATTGCCAACGACATTGGCTCAACCAGCATAGGATCGGTGTTATCGCGCACTCGCAGGCGCGTTGCGTGTTCTGTTCGCTAGGTGGCTGGTGTGGTGACACCGAGATACTGGTCCACCCCGCCTGCTATCGCTCGCTGTCACCGGCCCAATTACGACTAATTTACGGCTCCGTGGCAACTGCTGCGAAACGCCGCCGCGCGGTTGTGTACCGAACGATTCCATAATGAGACATTTCGATCAGCAAGCAACATGCCGGCTGCGGTTTAATCATGAATGGTGCGACGTTGTGGAGATCAGACGATGATACTAAGAGACGTCAAGACATTGGCGTAATAAGGAAACGGGCTCTGTTCGGGAAGCGCGCCTTCTCCGTTTGCGGTCCAAGCGTCTGGAACCAGATTCCGCCCCACATCAGAAACCTTCATTCTGTTCTGGCTTTTCGGCGTTGTCGAAAAGCTCTCAAGACTTATATGCACGTTTCCGCATTTCACCCACTGACTAAACAGCGTCTCCATAGTGATGTTAATCCTTAACCTTGGCCTTGGCCTCAGAGATTTGTCCTTGGTCAAAAACATCAGTACTTCATCTTTTACCGTAAGGGTTTCATTACGAAATGGCCTTGGCCTTGGCTATGATGTTAAGTGGTCTGGCCTTGTTAACATCACTGGCTGTTCATGGGTGTCCTTCCCACGCCACGCCTCACACACAGCGCCATAACATCACACTGCCGCTAGACCACCCGACAGCGGAAGTGACGGCGGGTGGTCATGAGGGGCGGTGTCTGCATGGCCAAAACCAGCTGCAGCGTGATACCGAATGTCTCACGACCGCAACAGGTTTCTGCACTGCAGATAGGCGCAGCAGACACAATCCACGCAGACAGGCTCACACTGATTCCAGATGTGTGATGACGAAATCAGTCTCGTGTGTCGCAGATGTCTGCTGTCATAGTCTCCACAATGATCCACGGCTCACGCAAGCACAAGCCATCTATTAACTGTGTCTTAACTATAAGTCAAATTCGCGTCGTTGTCACCAAGACACGACTTGTGACTCCTTTATTCTTTTATGGTAAGTGACGCATTTTCTGCTCCACCTAATTGCAATCGTTAAGCGAGCGAGAAAACTAATTAATTTACTTACCGATAATATGGCTATAATTTGCTCACGGAGATCACAATTTGCTCAAATGGTCTAATTAATTACTTTTATAATCTCTACCATTTCATACGGCTAGTTACTATAATAGTTTAGTCGTGGATTGGTTGTGTAAAATATACGGCATAGACGTTAAATCTGCGATCGCGAGGTCGTTGGTTCGACTCTCGGCTGGGTCGTTATCAGGTGGTTCGTACTTAGATGGGTGACTGCGTGCGGACGGGTAAACCATCTCGGTATATAACCAAAACCAAGGTCAACTCAGCCTTCCATCCCTCTGGGCTCGGTAAATCAAGTGACGACTACCGGTCTGTCTAACTGCATGAGGTTACGAATGACGGGGCGCATCCACTTGCGTTTGGTAGCAGGTAACTCTGTGTGATTCCAATCCCATATGGCAGGTGACGCTCCGTAGCTCTGAAATGGGTTTCGTATGAAGAGCTATAGGTCTGCCATTTAACACTTACAGGTGTGTAGGCACTCGATGATGGCGGTGGCGTCGACGAGGTATCCGCTGCAGAGCGCACACAGCAAGTGCTCGTTGATGTCGTAGACACGACACGCCCGTGCTGCCCCCGGAGCGCGCACCTGTTCATGACCACTAGTCCCAGGCACATCAGTGACGTCACTCGCCATCACAGCAGCAGACGACTCGTCGCCGCGAGGCTCCATCACACCACAGCACACCTCAGCTCACAGGCCAAGCCGCCCTGTAACATCAAACACCATCCACTGCCCAATGACTGACTGACTATCAGGATCAGCACGCTTGCGGCACCGGCTGGCAAGTAAACTATAGGCGTAGAAATAGAAGTAAACCTGCGAGTTGGGATAACCTATACACCAACACTGACTGACACGGTAAGTAAGTCTGCAGTAATTAAAACGTCATTTTATATACAACATCAACGCCAGCACAGCCCCTTATGCGCTGTTTGCACCAGTATTCTGAACAGAAAGATGGTTTACGCATGCAACTAATACGCAGGGCTACTCTATTCTATCCCCACACCTTCCCCTTCCCCATCCCATCCCCGAAAACACGCGCTCCATAAAAACAGTTCCTACCAGTAAACGAAAATGTATCTGAACGCAAGTGCAAGTCCAAGCGCATATTTGACCATGAAAAATAGTTAAGAAATAACTACACAACTGATACTCAGCTATCGTCCTCCCAAAGTTTTGCACATGCATGTCTTGTGTGTGCCGACTGCCATCGGTACACAATCAATCGCACCGTTATAACAGCGGAATAAACGAGTGCAAACGTTTTCACTTTGTATTGCAGCGCGACAGACATTGTGACGCAGACCCAGAGCTAGAGCAATGCTACAAGGTCAGCAGTATAAAAAATAAGAAAGCCTGTATAAAACGACGCATGTAGAAGCACTCAAGTTGATTCAGCCATCAATACTGCTTGGCTGATTATATGAGGTTGACGAGAAAACATGCACGGCCAAAACATTTAAAACATTGCCAAATGCAGCAACATGGTGGAAGGTGTAGTATGTGTTTCAGAAAATCGTTGCGGTCATTCACAGCTTTACGACCCATAGACATAAAGACTGGTAACGATCATTGTTTGCGAAAAAAGTAAAGGATTACTGTTCGTAGAATAAAAGAAGTCTAACTATAACCCTGTATACGATTCAGCTTCCGTTAACTTTTGCTGCGTTGTTTCTGGCAAATGCATGCACTGCGGCAAATAAAGGGAGATGAAAAAGCACGGCGACGTAGCGACATCGAATGCGCCGCGAAAAACATGAGCATGCAGATGCGTTCTTCGATTGCATTCAGACTGTATGCAGTACAGCAGCACTGCGCTGCACAGCGCACGCACGTGCACGAGACGAGACAATTAGGCGTACGGACGCCGTGTTTGCATTTTGATACGATCGACTGCTAGCTCTTCTCCCCTATCTCCGCAGCCGATGACGTCACATAACGATGGATGGTCCGGATGCGCTAGTGCTGCGAGTCTCTGGATTCAGACGCTGCAAAAATGGACATCTATATATAGGGACTCACTATACTTCTGCGAGCCGACGGTTTGGGTATTGCGTCTCAGTCTGTAGCTCTGACGTCGAGAGAGTTTGCGAATGCAGACCGGAAACTACTCAGAAACAGCCTTATACAGGTCATTTGAGACACACAGACCGGCAATAATTTTGAACAGTTCAATGCCAGTGACACATTTCTGCTCGGACGCTGAAACCGCAGCGCATTTGGATTATTATTATTAGACTTTATTGTCAATTAATCAATCAATCAAATGCGTTTGTGTCGCGAAGAAATTAGAGGCGCAACCTTTTATGTTTGCTTACTCACTCACTTAGCCTACTGGATGCCAGGTTGTCATTCCTGTACACATTATACCGGGTGGCGCAAAAAACGTCCCGAACATTTGCATGCGTTATTCAGCCGAGTGGTCAAAATGAATCAGCACAAAAGCATTTATGTAATGACCAAACATCAACGAATATGTGTAGGAATTTTTTGTTTAAAACACTTCTGTATTAGCTGTGATACGAACAAAATAGCGTCACATGCCATAAGGCAATTTTTGCAAATGGTTTATCATTTGCGTTGCCGCTCGTACGCAAGCTATACCAAAACGTCACAGTAGGCCGAATCATCAGTAACTGATAAGCAGAAAAATTGCTGAATATATCCTCCATTCTCTTTTGCCACTGCTGCTAGACGCTTTTTCCACGACTATACGGCTTTTCCGATTCTGGCTGTCTGATGACGACATGATGCCATTTGTCTGAGATAACACACACATCTTTATTCACCGTAATACGGTAGACAAGAAATGAACAGCAAAGAAATAATA
>Ga0209671_1001322_pt1 | contig 20378 bp, 9 predicted proteins | sample WorMetHERISLAND2_2_FD_187401 | JGI IMG/M metagenome (GOLD analysis project Ga0209671, IMG submission 187401) | Marine gutless worms symbiont microbial communities from Max Planck institute for Marine Microbiology, Germany - Olavius geniculatus... | ecosystem: Host-associated > Annelida >...
TTTTTTTCTAGTTCTAGCTGGCAGTGTTCCGAGTGTCTGTGAATCACATCATATAATCTCTGTAATAACATTCTATATATAACTGTTTAGTACTGTGACCATGACTATGGCTGCTATGTTTCTATTTTATTTTATTTTGTTGTTTTACGCTTGACTATTTTTATTGCATTGTATATATTGTTGCGTTGTCTTTGTATGTATGTTTGTATGTATGTATGTATGTATAATGTATTGTCAATCCAGCCACTGGCTGCCATACACAATAAACCATATAAAAAAAAGAATTGGGCGCCAATCGAGAGCCAGTGTACGACTTCCTATTAGTAGAATAGTACTTAGTAGAATAGTTACTGAATAGTAACCTAGGCCCTATCTCGCACCGTTACTGAAATACAGCGACTTATTGGCCAAAAATCACAAATTTTGCCAACCCCCCTCTCATTTAGCGCCCTCGTTCGGGGTAACCCCCTTAGAATTTATGAAAAAGCTTTACGGTTCCTGAAACTAGAGTCTTCCAGGCAGCCGACGGTGAAGATTTGGTGATCCTAGCTTGGACCATTTTTGCCTGATCCACCCGTGTGACAGACGGACGGACAGAATTGCGATGGCTAAGACGCACTGAAAGCAGTAGCTGCTTTCGCGCATAAAAACGCAGGTGGCCACTTTCCAGTCATGATCAAATTCCCTGACTTTTCCAGACATTTTAAGGGAACATAGACGGAGTATCGCCCCTCGCAACAGTAGCGATATAAAAAAATCCACTTATTTCTCTCTGCAACACTCACATATACTGACATATCTATGTCAACTGCATTCTCCAATATACTCCAATGGGATAATAAGTATGTAAGAAATGCAATTTCTTCCTTCAGACAGCATCTGATGCACAACTTTATCAAATAAAGAACTCCATTGTTGCATATTTGTCTGAACAATACTCGCGGCAACTGAATAATTGTAATAATTCATTTTCCCTGACTTTTCCCTGACCACTTCTCATTTCCGACCTTTCCAGGTTTTCCAGAAGAGTGGCCACCCTGAAACCCTCATCAGCTCAAAGCGTTGCAAAGGGGATGAGCTCCTATGCAAATGACCTAGCTGTCTGCAAAATCTTCTTCTTCTAAGCTGTCAATAGTCACTATGCCACTAACTGTCGCAGATTGGCTGCAATTCGCAATGCTCGTATTTGAAGGCGCAGAGGAAATGGGAAGTAGTAAGATATCGGAATTGGTACCACAGGTCGGACAACCTTATTCACTTGTTTAGATAAACTTTCAGTAAGATGTAACATTTAGCCACAATACATACATTACAAACAACAAAAACCTGTAACATAGGCTCGACCAATCAAAAATTGGTTAATAGCCAGTAGAGTTGTGAAAAAACTCTGTGTTTACTATTCTGACTCGTTGCAATAAAGTGGTATATCAACAGTGATTTGCACCATTACCCTAGTTTAGGAAGATAAGAAAAGAAGAAGTTCTTTGGAAACGCAAAGAAAGCCGTCGAAAATTCGGATAAGAAAACTTCTTTGGAATTCCTAAATCGTCTGACATCTTTCTCAGGTACTAAATTACGGAACCGGGTCCGGGTACCCGGTTCTTGCTGCAAATGATAATAATAAGTCAGAAAAACACAGACTCATTCACTAGCAGGGTTAATAAGTTAAACTAATAGAAGAACTGTAAATAAGGTCACAGCACAGGTTTTACTGCCATAGAAATTTCAGTATCGTTTCCATGCTAATACTACAATGCATCATCAAGTTTGCTCCACCGGAACTAATGAAATAGTGCCAAAGTACTGAAAAAGTTGTCTGTTATAAATTTGTGGCCTTGGGTGCGAGGTGTGGGGGGAGCTGCAATATCATATTGGCACAACAGATGCACAGCAACAGAACATGTCAACTAAAGACACTTGGAAATATACAACAATTCAACGAAACACCCAGTAACAATATCATAAACAAAGGAGTTATCATCGTAGAATTAACTATACGCATATCAAGAGCTCCGATCAAACGACAACACAGAAATATACGCCTACTGTTTTTAATTTCAATGCAGCCTCAAACTTCAAGCTGCCTTGTGCCAGATGCTACAATCACCTTTGGGATGCATAAGTGACAATTTCAAACACAAAGACAAAGACTAATAAAGTAGCACAAAAACAACATGCACTCAAGTAAGCAAAACAGTACACACTATATGTCAAAAAAGAACAATATTTCATATCCAAAGAATACAGTAGAGGTATTCTATGCAACGTTTGTGAGCAAAAAATGTGGAAAGTTAAAATGACCAGTGCACAGTGTTACAAAACTAACTCGCAGTAGTTAAAGATGATCAAATTCTATTTCGCACAATATGACCACTCCAGAGTCCAGACAGACAGTTGACTATCAGATACCATTACACAGTGTTCATAAAAATGTGAAAGATTATTTGGTGCAACAACACACAAAATCATAATTTCACACCAGGGCTCAAAGTGGGAAAAAATAAGTGCTGGTATGGTAGCTTTGACTTCCTTACTTTCCTCCCCTCAAGCTGACGCTGTTTTGGCCAATGACTGATGCAAAATCTCAGCGACCAGTTGCCAAAATATCAGAAAACTGCGTGCAATGCATACCAGTATGACTTTTCTCAGAAAAAAGTGCCGGTATGCTTTCCAGGCGGCCAAGGAAGTGCCGGTATGCCATACTGGTCCACACCGTTTCACTTCGAGCCCTGTTTCACACAGGTGTTGCAACATTAACTTATAGCTGTGGTGTGCTTCATTCCCCAACCAAATATCTGCGTATTTCTCCATCTACAAGACTACTTGAAGAAAAATCACAAATGGATTTTTTGTGAACATTTATGAAAAGTGGAGTGTGTTCCAAGCAGCAAGTGTTTCAGCATCCTGGAATTTTTATTAAAAGAAGATTCACTGCTGCAATTGTTTAGAAAGCCAAAGGCAAAATAGAGTTCTTTCTGGAAAATGACATTTCAACTCATATCTGGTGCAGCCTCATAGTTTATTTTTAAACAGCACATCACATAAGGCAAATTTATTCTCAAACCTAGAGACCATATAAGATCACTAAAATAAAAAACGAACTCAGAGAAAATAAGTGTGGAATATGAAGGAGTAGATTCCAAGACCAGAATAACCAAGACAACTAACAAACTAATGACAGATTCACAAATGTGTTCTATGCGCTCTATGCTATGCTAAAATTTAAAAACGAACAAAAAACGTCAATACATATTGACGTTTTTTGCTGGTTTTTAAATTTTAAAACGATTGCTGAACCTGAATGGTATATGTCACATAATTTAGACATATTCTATGAGAAAAACATAGCTTATAGTGGCTGGTTCGATGATACAATCCGGCTTCATCTGTGCACAATGAGTAGACAATCAACAAAGTTAATGCCGACTTCTGTACCACGTTTTCGGTGAGAATAAATTGTTGTAAACTACAGTGCCTGAAAAAAACTCTGTCTGCCTTGAACTCAACATATAATGTGACAGCAGACATGACAGAAAGTTTACAGTCACATAGCAAAACATGAAGAAAAAACAGTACGTATTTCCTAATGCCTGATGCATACTGTTCGTACGATGCATCAGCATGGACAAATTCCTAAGTTCTATACTACGCTTAACGACAGTGATATGCACAATAAGCAGACGCACACTGTTAGCTACTGACAAAAAGCACAAGTGGCACACACAGCTTGTGCAGAATACGAATACGTCCAAACATATCATGAGAAAAACTGGCCACAAATCTGCTAAACTGAGCAACACTGGTACAGATGAACAGCAATGCAAGGGTGTAAACCAGTGAAAGTGAAAATCATAAGTATCGGGTACCTACAGACAGTTGCAGGGAAATGAGATAGCAAAAACAGAATTCTTGCAAAAATGACAGTATTGATTTGTGGCACTACTGAGGAGACATTACCAATTTTCAGAGATAGTTCTGCAAATGTCTGCGGCTAAAACTTTCATTCTGGTGTCTCAAAATTGGTCGTACCCTTTCCAGGCGGAAAATTTCAAGTCTCTTCAAGCTCTGCATTTACGTTGACTGCTTTCTCGTCAAAGGAATTCAATGATTAGAAATTTTTAAAAACTAATTAATTTCTGAGCAGTTTTTGATCATCACAAACATGTCCTTATTTCAACATATCCTAATAATCATACACAGCCCAAATGCAGGAAACCAGTGATGGTTTTCGATCAGTCGATCAGGAGCATCTATCCCCCCTTGGATGCACTATGCAAGCCCCCCTCAATTCCATTCAAATGTTTAACCCCCTGTTCCCCTCAACCTCATCTTGAACCCCTTTCTCGACATGGTTAGTGAACGTGCTACCTCGCTGACAGTATTTACTCACAAGTACCGAAAAAAATTGCCTACGGGGAAGTGGTTGAGGCGTCGAATAGAGTGGGGAATAGTAAGGTATTTCCCCTTCCCAGCTTATGGGATCCGGGGAGCATCGTGGGGGACAAAGATTTACTACTGGGGTCCGGGCGAAAATGAATTTCGTGCATTTTTTGCCTTGCAAAAAACTTCGGGTCAAGTTCTGGTGGAATAATGACTGCCCCCTAAAGTCCTAAAAGTCCGCTTGAGAAAAGTAATACACTTCAAACGGATGTTGACGCCCATTTTCGATGGTCGAGACAGAGTGAAATGGGCACCACAGTCACCACTGACCAGACGATGGAAAGTGTAGTGTCAAGAAGCGAATGAAGACAAACAAAAATGTATGAAGGAACTGGCAAGGACAGCAAATGGCAATTCTCAAACAGGAAGCCCAATAAACTGTCACAACAGGAGGCTAGACATAGAGAGCTAATGCGTAATATCACGGAATATACATATCCAAGCAGCATTACAATATTCACACACAAAGAAGTCCGATCACGAGTGACGATGATTACCACAATAAACAATGACAAGCAAACTGCCGAAAGCTACATCTATCATACATATTACTAACATACTATATTTTTCAAAAGTCAGTGGCGATTTGGCTTAGTTGGCAACACGGGGCCCAGTTAGTAGGCTACTTAGATGGGTGATCGTCAGCAGGTGGGCAAACCATTTTGGTATGTTTTAAACCAGCTATTAAGGTTAACTCAGCCTGTCTTCTCTTCAAAACATGAAAATCAAATGAACTAAAACGTGCTTTGTGCATAATTCACATGACCACTGGTCACCTTGAGCTTGCTAGCGTACGAGTATTAATTTGCACTTTGCATTCAACTGACAGCCATTCTTAAAAATAACCTTTAACAAAGTAGGCCTACAGCTACACTGACATCAGTCACTGAACTGTAGCTCAGGTGCCATTACGAGGGCCATCCGAAATGTTTCCGGCCTAGACATATTAGACAACAATATTTTTAACAATCTATACATCAGTGAAACGTACATCCTCTACTGACTCATATCAGTTTGCTGCGGATATGATGTCATTGTAGTTTGTATGACGTCACAGAGCACTAAACTGAAACGACTTAAGAGTGCTAACGCTAACAGCGTAAAATCAGGCTCACTAGGGGCATGAAAATTTTCCAGTCTTTAGCTAGATTTGCAAAAAGTGGGGCCCTGTGGCATGTGATTTTGTGAAAACCCTGACAAACAAGCTTATGAATTTCTCATTTGAATCAGTGAATACAGGATAATCAAAATCTGTGCTGATCCAAACAGGAGCATGTCACGATGAATGATCTGGGGCTGTTTGTGTTGACGATAAGAATCGTTTGTATTTATTGGTCTGTGACATCATAAAGTACAATGACATCATATCCACAGCTGACTCATATGAGTCAGTAAAGAATGTACGTTTCGCTGATGTATAAATTGTGGAAAATATTGTTGTTGAATATGTCGAGCTGGGAAACTTTTAAGATGGCCCTCGTATAACAGAAAAAATGGATCAGTGAATTTCAAACTTTGTGCTACCATTACAATATTAAAAGCGTCACACTCGTCGAGTTGTTTCGGCCACAATAGTGAATTGCACGGAGCAGATGACAAGAAGCACACAACAGAGTGCCGTAGACAGACTGACGGCCGAATAAGTTAACACACAATGATGCTGCTGGCATGCAGAGCCATCACGATGACACGGATCTCTCGTCATAGCCGAAGCATCAATCAGCGACACTCCCACACTTTCACCGACTGATCCACGCTACCCGTGATGACGTATGGCGACGTCCGGTGAAAGTCTGGCAAAGTAACAAACGCCGTGTGAGATACAAACAGCGACAAAACCACTTAGATGCAGGACATATCTGAAAGCCAAACAGCAATAAGGAAAAAAAAGAATTGCAGTCCAGCTGATGTGACTTTATCTTTTTTATTGTGATGTTTCATATGTTTTCTTTCATTTGTGCATTATGTAGGCTAAAGCCTTTAAAATATAAACGAAACAAGGCTGTATGGGCCAATATATGCAGCTGATATAATACAACACAATCATCTGCTCTAACTCTAAACCAGGGGGTCTCAAACTCGCGGCCCGCGGGCCGCATGCGAAGGCGTGATTTGCGGCCCATGACACATTATCAGGAAATAGCATTATTCGTGGCTATGAAAGACAAGGATGTGCCTCAACCTGGTAATCCGACATTTCTGTCTGATCTGGCTTTTCTGACAGGTATCACGCAGCACCTGAATACGTTAAACTTGCAGCTGCAGGGTCAAAAGCAGGTGATTACGCTGATGTACAACTGCATCAAGTCCTTCAAGTGTAAGCTCAGTTTGTGGGCAAAACAGCTCGCAGCTGGCAACTTGGCCCATTTGTCATCTCTTCAAGTGGTAAGTGAAGTCGAGGCACAGCGCTTGAAAGATAATGAAGATGTCGTTTCTGAATTACTTGCAGAATTCGACCGACGTTTTCAAGAGTTCAAAGATCTTGAACCACAGTTTGCACTCTTTGCCACCCCATTTGCTGTTGATGCAGAAAGCATTTCCGAAGAAGTCCAGATGGAACTATTAAATTTGCAGTGTGACACTGTTCTTAAGCAGAAGTACACGGATGTTGGTGTTCCTGAGTTTCATACATTCCTTTCCAGAGAGAAGTATCCGAAATTAGTCTCTGCAGCAGCTGAAATAATGGCAATGTTTGGCAGCACGTACGTTTGTGAACAGTTCTTTTCATCAATGAAGATCAACAAATCCGCCTTGTGATACTGATGAACATCTGCATGCAACATTGCGATTGGCTACCACCCGTAATTTCAAGCCTGATGTCGACTTTTTGGTTGCTGCCAAACGCTGCCAAATCAGCGGGCAGAGTTCGTTGGAGACTGAGCACAACTGAAGTTCTGAACTATTTACTGTGAAAGTAACTATACTATACTTTTGTAATTTGTATGATTTACTGCTTTTATTGCATTTTGTCATCTCTAAAAGCACTGCGACCCGCCGACTGAGTGATATCTTGCAGTGTGGCCTGCACCCCCAAATGAGTTTGAGACCCCTGCTCTAAACAATATAAATTATTTATTTATTTATTTACTTACTTTTCATACACCATGGTCATATCATTAGTTGCATCATGCTTGTGATCTCAAGGCTCTCAGCTTGAATGAGTGACATTTAATAATAATAAAAACAACTCAGGACCGACAAAACTAGAAAAAAGCCAACATCAAACCATGTCAAGAAATAGCACGTGATGATGAGATGATTACAAAGACAAAAAACAAAGCTTCCGCTAAATTATCACCCCTACAGTCTTGTACTTCACGCTTTTTGTACAAGAATACTACAAAACAATACCGTTGATCAATGCATGACGCGATTTGTACACAGATCTATTTGTTTTACGTTTACACAGAAACTATTGATGGACTAGACCTGTAAATCTTAATGAATAGTACAATTTAGTTCAGTTTGTAATCAACTTTTGCTAGAATTTCAACGAACATTTAATGCCGATTCTCTCCTACACTTTTGATTGCCCTGTGGCGCCACCAAGCGAATAGTCATGTATTAAGCCATGTAAACTGCATTGAATTACTATGTAACGGTTTTTGATCTCTGACATAGTCTTGCATCATCGATTATTTACTTAGCTACTTAATAATTAATTTATTTAAACGTGTTTCATGCATATTAATTTGTTTGCTTGTTTATTGTTCATCAGCGATTATTCACTTGGCTATGTTGTCATATTCATATTCGAACTACTTAATCAAATGGGTAGCTGAATTTATAACTAGGCTGATAATTAATTTAAATTGTCCGTATTTTCATTTACAGTTTAATTGTTTTCAACCTAATATCTCTCTGCATTTGCATATTGTACATATTTGATGTTTGATGTTTCTGCGCGTTTGATTGCATTTGCGCAGTAATCATATATCGATTGTTTTTATTTCATGTCCATGTGATGTTTTACACTTTAGGATGTGACTGTTTTAGATTTCCGTTGCATAAATTAGTAATAGACTAATTGCATCTTGGTAATCATGGACATAGCGTTAATTATTTTGCTCATTATGTTTACAGTTTATGTTTAAAGTTTCATAAAATTTCATACACTGTTATTATTGACACTGTTTATCTATCGCAGTCACGGTCAGTCAATGTTTATTTAGTTTAATAGTGCATTGTTGTGTTTGTCCCTTTGTCATTTGTCACAACGCTCGGACTTAACGGTAAATTTTGGCAACTTTTAGCACTTAGGATTTCCATTTTGGTTTTTGGACTTTAAAAATTTTGTAATTTACACCAAAATTTTTAAAAAGAAGAGCAGGGAGGGTGTAGGTGCCAGATATCCTAAGAATTCCTGGATAGCTGGTGGCCGCGCCCAAGGCTAAATTAGAAAGACGCAGCCGCCGAGCGTTGTTGAAAGAGCTGCAGACATTCTTGTATAAAAGACCCGTACTGCAGCGGCAGTGGGGGCAGTTGAGCAGTTTGTGGCCATTCATGTTTACTTGCAGACCGATGTCTAGATAGAGTAGTTCTCGTCGCAGTTCTTTCAATATTTGGGTGATCAGAAATTATGTATTGTTTTTCACGTTATTTCGCTATATCGATGGATAATGGAAATTGAACAAACGTTTTTGGAACCGATCTACAACTGTCTTACGAGTTATCGTTATTCCCAGATGGACTGAACGAAGCTTAGTCCATCTCGGAGCTAGGGCTAAAATACAGGTTTGACAAAAGTTTCAAAAGACCGAATCAAACACAACAAACGGGCAATAACAATGGGAGAAAGCCTTGGCAGGATTGAAGGTCAGATTGGGGCGGTGAAACATATAAATAATCTAATTCCCCACACCTAAAACACACTTCCAAATTATAACAATATCATGACTATGATCAACTGGGGCAAAACACCCATATGACTTAAACAAGCTATTGTTACCTAGAGATGTGATGAAGTGCTGGTGAGCTTCGACAGTCTTGCAGTTTCGCTTGTTCTTCAAGTCCCAGACCCGCAGGGTTTTGTCATCGGCCACAGACAAAGCGTACTTTCCACTCGGGTGAAACGCAATTCCTCGAACCCAGTTGTCATGGCCAACCTTCAACCACAACCGAACCCACCATTCAGTATCAACAGACAGCAATCATTCATCAGTCACAAATGTTCAGCACAGAACTATACCTTTTATCTAAATATCCGATAGATATTCTAATGTGCTTCTGCCACCGCTAATATCCCATTTGCCACAATTGTTAACAAATACTGTGTTACTGTGCTACGCATGGTTCCTACTACTCTACAGAATTCATTTTTCCTGACTTTACAGGACGAAATGAATCGTTTTCCCTGACTAATTTGTTCACCTAATTTGTTTGTGTGGCTCGGTAGTCTAATGGTAACATGCCGGACTTGTAATCCTGAGGTCACTCAGGGGCGCAGGTTTGACTCCCCTCCGAGACACTGCCGGGTAATGACCTTAGGCAAGTTGTTCACACACTTGCCTCTGTTCACCAAGCAGTATAATTTGGTATCGACCAAATGGCGATGATGCCCCATGGCTGGGAAAGTAACCATAGGTCTGGCATCGTACTGGCCATGCGTCATGGACTCAGTGGTCTATCCACCTCAACAGCCATAGAAAGGGAGATGAGCACCCCGTCTATGCCCTAGTTGGGGTATGGTACCTTTACTTTTACCTTAATTTGTTCACACGAAATACCAGTGTCGGTTTTCAATTGCTTGCAATCACACTAGAAAGAAGGGTGGTGGGACAAATGTCAAACTGGAGGTACAAATAATTTTGAACTGTTGTACGCAGTCTGTTGTAGATTTTTATGCATCTTTGCTAACTTTTGCACCCTGGTACTTCTATATTCCCCGATTTTCCCTGACTTCCCCTGACTGCAAAAAAAAACCATGCCCACACTGCCGACAGTACTGACAAACTGCAGCTGTAAATACCAAGACCCCAATCTACACAATTTCCAAGGACACCGAAAACCTGCAAAATTCACAAACATGTTTGAAATAGTTACCAGAGTAAAGAGACTCAGCCCAATGCCGACATCCCAGATCTTTATCGTTTTGTCTCGTGAGCCAGATGCTAAGAATGGACCAGCATTCTGAGCCTTTCTGCCCTAACAGCAGCACAAAAGCTTGTAAACATTTTCACAATGCAACATTGCACTCTTCTACTCAACTTGCAACAGTTACAAATTCACAACAGAATAATCATTAAAAACGCAGCTTAAAGCAGTAAAACTAAAGACAAAACAGCCTACATGTACTTATTTGTACTTTATGAATTATACTAAATTATCAAAGATGGTAAAAAAAAGTACGCGCAAAAACTACTGTCATTGCCAGTATCGCTGCGTTCTACTAATACACTATTCCTTGACGTTTTCGGTTTTCAGACAATTTTGGTAAAGTGTTTTATGCGCGAGAGCTAGCATAGCTATAGTGTGTATTAGCTATGGTAATTCTGTCTGTCCGTCTGTCACAACCCAGTACCGCTTCAAGACCAGGTGAGTTAGAGACTTTGGGGTTTCACCATATGATAGCTTAATGTCTCTAGTCTAATTTCATGCCGCTGGGTGAAGGGGGGTCCCCACGAATGAGGGGGTGAAAGAGGGGCACCCCCCTTAAAAGGCGTTATTCTACCGTTATTGGCTCATCAAACGTAAAAATGGTTGCAGATAGTCACAGACATGCTGCTTATCATAACAAGCACTGGCGATGAGCTCCTTAGGAATGTCAATGTCGATGACCTTGAATGACCTTGAACCCCCAAAAAGGGGTTTTAGTGATTTTTTTAGCAATTTTTCGCTGCAGAAGTGTGAACTGCGATGAAATGGATAGAGATAGACCAACACAACCTGCGAACAGGAACTGCTATAGGCTCTAGCACGTCTCATGAGCATTAGCTCAGATTTCTTGTTTTCTTAACTTAGCCCAAAGTTTCAAAACAGGCCACTTCAAACTTTTCCAGACTTCCGACATCATATGCCAGAATGTACAAATGACAGAATTATAATCACTATTATTTTCATTTCTTTCCTCTTTAAGCTTTCAGAATAATCCATAATATCTGGTGTTTTCTTAGCTTCATTTTCCATTCTACCAAATTTATACAAAGCACAAAATTGTTACATGTATTTCACTTGTCTTGATCTGTTTATTTACATCAATTTACTTCACACTGCAATAACAAAACATCTAATTAAAAACAATACTAAGCTAAAAGAAAAGGTTCTAAATGTGATTATAAAATCGACAAAGATCTTGAGCTTAAGTACACTGCATCCGGAAAAAGTAACCTAGACATCATACAATAGATATTTTGTTATGAATATTCAACAGTTAATCACTCCACTAAGAAATAATATTTTTCAACAAAATACAGTGATCACTTCAGCAATTGATTGAAGACTAAGTGTGTGAAATTTTATTGAGATTCATTCGGATTTAACATTTCTACAGCACGATGTCTATAGGGTTACTTTTTTCCACACACAGTGTAGGTTAATGTCTCCTGATATTAGCTCGATGACAAATTATAATAAGTTATCATTAAAACTAACTTCATAGCCGGCGGCCTCATTAACGGACCCAGCAGCGGAGTCAGGTACCCATGCGATGCATTCAACAACATGATCATGTTCTCTCAACTCGGCTTTACATTCGCCGGAACTAACAACCCACACGTGAACACTCTGATCGTTGGAACAGCTAGCGACCAGAGCCCCGTCGGCCGACATGCGCACCATACGTACCCACTCGCGATGTCCAACCAATGTCTTTACACAATAACTGCACACACACACACAGACAGACACCACACCAATTTCTACTCATTCATCAGATATCATATCTCACTGTAAAACTTGATAGGGTGAGACTCATCCACAGCATGGAGGTGCCGCAGTATACAATTGTAATGATGAGTAGGGCCCACAGAGTTCCGCAGAAAATTTTGCCAAATTCTGCAGGCCAGTTCACAAAATTCCGCGGCTCACCGCGGCAAAATTGTCCAAATTCCGTGGCTTACCAGGGCCTTACATTTGTGCGTAAACTAAGCTCTATTCTGTTAAAAAACTTCACTTTTTGGAGGCTGGCATGCTATGCTAGCAACATACATAAGAAAATTATTCATCTTTTTCTTTTCAAAAGTGCAATTTGTCAATTGGGGATACCAAAATAACGACAAATCTGTAAGCCTAATCCCGAAACGGGATCCTGGGATTGCATATTTCTCAATCCCGGATACTGGGATTGAGAATCCAATCCCGGGATTGCAATCACTAGTTACGGTAAGGTAAGGTTTGAGTTAGAGTCAATGTGAGAGTTAGTTTAACGTTTAATAAGTACTGTTTCGTCGTTGTCCAAAACCGGTTTCTGGCGTTTCCTCGAAATGGCGGACTCGAACCAGCATGCAAGGAGTTCCAAGCGGCTGGAGGCCTTGACACAGTAAATGCACTGTCGGCCAGCCTTCTAATTGTCCTAACAGTTCTAATTACACTAGACACTCAGCGCAAGTCATGAAAAACATCTCTTGACATGTCCGTAATCCAAATGCCGTGTAACTCAAACTTCCATGGACCACACGAATCAACCAGAAAGGTACAGTCAAACCTCGTTATCTCGCCACTGTCCATCTTGGCCTAAATAGTGGCGAGAGGCAAGGGCGGTGGCTTAACGAGGGTAATGTTAACGAGAGTCAATGGTCCTGCTGGAGCAACTTGCTCATCTAACTTGAAATCACTGCTCTGTCCCTTCTCATCCTTGCCTTCGCTGGCACTGCTCTGCTGGCCAAGTTAGAAGTACTTCTTTGCGGTTTTTAACTGCACAGAGTCTTAGAAAGATATTGAGTGACATGACTCATGCACCCACCCAAACAGATCAAGCAGGTCACAGTGCAATGAGTGTGCCGTTGGGTACATGCAGTGACGGCAGCAGCAGCAGCAGCAGCATGTGGCTTCTTCACACGGCTTGGCTCATCAAGTGCACGCTGCATAGCAGAACACCTGTGTGTGGTGTGCCGCCAACAGTTGTCCGTGGTAGTTACTGCAGTGTGTGACCAGCATCCCAGCATTGAGCTAAAGGAGGGGGGCATTACATTCCAGGCAGTGGCAAATAGGTCTTTTGACTGGCAGATTTACTGCACAACAACTGAGTGGACGGATGACTGCTTGACAGGCAGGCAACTGCTGACCGTGCAGTCTGTCGCAACATATCAACGTCAAATTGCACTGGACAAGTGATGTCTGTAACCGGCCAGGTCGTGGCGAGCAGCGAGGATGGCAGCTTAAAGAGGTAACATGCACTGGAGGAAATCCGTTCCACACCCAAGCGTGGCGAGAGGTGAGTTTGGCGGCTTAACAGTGAAGGAGTGAGTGAGATAGCGAGGTTTAACTGTACATCACTAATACGTAAGTGTATGGAGAACGTCATTCTTTCTTTCTCTAATTATTATCCGACATATTTTGTAATGACGTGCAAAAATATTGCATTACTTGAAAAAGCTGAAAAAAAAACACACCCAGTTGACACCTCCCATATTTTGATGGATTTGTCACGAGATGACGACAAGATGAAGTCGCCGTTCGGTACAAAGGTGACACTCGATACGTTGTGATCGTGGCCTGAAGACAATCGCACCAGTTACACTTCCATCATGTTCTATCAGTACACTAATCATCATCGTAATGAACAAATAAATGTCATTTTAAAATAATGATGTTGCACAAAATATTTATGTTTCATTATCAACTTAATCAGAACACCTGCCGCAACTTGAAATTTGCTATTAATATTACTATACAGCTAAACAGATTAACGAATCGTCATCAAAATAGTCGAAGTGAGCCATTTTGCTTGTCTCAAGTTTGCCTCTGGTTTACCCTAGAGTAATCCTACGATGATGTGGGGTTAACTTTCGGCGAATTGCCCTTGGTTTAAACCAGGGTTAGTGGTTGCAAAAACGCAATCTTTGATTAACACATGGGTAACCCTCGATCGAGAGTTACCCCGGGCTTACCCCTCGTTTCAAAAACCGGGCATTACAGTACAGTAAGCAGCAACAGCTAAATCAGATGCAAAAACATAGCATGAACAAAATAAAAAAATACAAAAATTAAACTATATCAAATCATCATCAATTTGTCAGATACAATAGTAGCTAACTAAGAATGTTACAAGCAGAACTTTGTCTAGTGGTCTGAAAGAATACTTATATGTATTGCATTAATTAATCTATCAGGAACACAAATACAAAGTCAAGAGTTGACAACATTTAGAAATTTTTGACAAATGTAAGATAAAATCTGCCCAACTTCACACAATCGATAATGATGTACTATTTTATAGATAAAAATATGATACTTCTTCCTCACCGTGCATCGTCCGAATACATTCGTAGCCTTGAAAGTCCCACAGCTTAATAAGCATGTCGGCAGAACACGAAACTACAAACACGAATTGTGCTGTCAAGATTTACTTTTTAGCCATAAAAATATTTCTTAACCGAGTCATAAACACGAAAGACAGCAGCATACAATGTGTAGCACTGAGTATGTGACAACAACAACATTTACATTGCAAAGCGGAAGTTTTATCCAATCCGCTCATATTCTTACTACTAACAGGCTCAGCCTATCACTGCACACAATCAAAATCAAATTAGAATTATCCTTTTATTACGCGCGAAAGCAGCTACTGACAATTCTGTCCGTCTGTCTGTCACACGAGTGGATCAGTCAGAAACGGTGCAAGCTGGAATTATCGATCTTCACCGTTGGCTGCCCGGAAGCCTCTAGTTTCAGGAACCGTAAAGCTTTTCTATAAATTCGAAGGGGGTCACCCCGAATGAGGGCCCTAAATAAGAAAGGGGTGGGCAAAATTTGCGATTTTGGGCCAATAACTCACTGTATCTCGGTAACAGTGCGAGATAAGGCCTAGGTTACTATAATCACTAACAGAAAATCGTATACTGGCTCTCGATTGGCGCCAAATTTAATGACCTTGAATGATCTTAAACGCCAAAATAGGGGGTTTAATAGATTTTTTTGCCGATTAAGCGCTGCGACACAAGTCTATATCATTCACAAGGTTGCGCCACGGTACTGGCGTTGGTGGCGTGGCGTAGTTGGTAACGCGTTTTGGCTGAAACAAAGTTACTCTACGCCGGGCCCGGTTAGTACTGCGATGGGTGACTGCCTGCGGGCAGGAACTGCTATAGGCTTTCGCGCGTCCCATGAGCATTAGCTCAAATTTCTTGTCTAGCACTGCGGCATTTATATTAAGATTTTGGTGGATCTATAAACACTGATCCCAAGGCAGTGCACAGCGAATACATTTAACAAGCATTCAATGTTACGCACCCAGCCACTTTCCAGTGTGATCAAATGCAATGTCTTGCACTGAGTCTGTGTGCCCTTTCAGCGTTCGTTCATAATCACCGGTTTCATAGTCCCATATCTATCAAAACATACCCAACAATCACAGCGTCACAATTATAATCCCATAAATGCTGACTTTTCTGTGCAGCCGTTCTTAATTACAGCGTAAAGCAATCAGAGATAATGTGAAAAACGACAAGAAATTTGTGACTATTTCGATTTCCTAAATAACAATTATAAATTAAATCACAAAATACTCTAACATGATGTAATCTCTGCTATTTTTACACTGCATCTCACATGTAAATATTACCAAAGAACAGCCATCATGAAAGTAAACCTAATGATGCAAACTTTTGATTTTGCCCAACTCCAACTTCCACCTAATATAACCACTTGATCCTACATATAAATAGTTCTTTTCAGACAATTGGCCTACCTTCAGCAGTAACTCCAGTTTAGGTCAAAAAATATCCTGAAAATTACTACTGCGTACTGCTGCACACAAAAAATGCAATCTTCGGAATATTGGCCAAACATGCATAATACTGATTACATACTAAAACAATGCTTGTCAATTTACAAGCAAATAGGCATGGCAGAAGTGAGTGAATGACTGAGTAGGGTTTAACGTCCCGCCTGACACAGTATAGGTCATTTTGGCGATGGCCTTTTCAGGCAGGACTGCACATGCACATGATAACAGAACAAAAAGTTTAACCTTTACAGAAAGTTTAAACTTATGAAACACAAGACACAAATAATGACCTAAAGCTAAAACTGTAATAACTGCCGATTATAATTGTGCATATGTAATGGTAATGGCAGTTCTAATAATCTTCCCTGTTATCCTCCAGACAGTCATTAATCTCAGAATGCTGTCTACTGGAGGACAGAGAGACGGCACGGCCAAAAATTAACAAACTCTATAATATCTGGTTCAAGTGTGCTGTGCAAGAAAATTCTACCAACATTCATTGCCAAAATACTGTCAAAATATAATCATGCTATTCACGAAATGACTGGAATAAAATAAATAATTCGCAGTGCAACAAAACTATAAAAGACATTGTTGAAAATGCTGATAAAAGAGTGTGGATAAAAAAATATGGTCACTATGCTATATAGCACCTTGATTGTAGCATCTTCACTGGCTGATGCTAAGATGCTGAAAACCGGGTGAAATATCACTCGAGTGACGGTGTTCCGATGCCCAGTCAAACAATATTTCTCCGGTGGTCGCGGAATCCAATCGGCCGGATTCCTCTTGTCTTTGCCGGGCGCTCCGGACCGTATCTCTTTCTCGGTCTCAGCAAGCCGCGCTTCAAGCTCTACAACCTTTGAACATGCAGCAGCATCCAATGGTAAACACAGAAACTGAAACAGGGGGGGAGGTATGGCAAACATGATACTGTGAGCTTATAACAGGGGTCTGAGGACAGTCCCTGCAGGGAGGGTCCAGAAAATCTGGGGATCACAGGACCAGGCAGAGAGCTGATAAGCATTTTCGCAATCCCTTGCACTATTTCTGCTTAAGTTTCACACATCTTTCTTCTAAAATATTTTACCACGTTCACATGCCGCTTCAAAGAAAAATGTGGCCATACTAGCCACTGCATATAACTGAAAGGAAAGCCACGCGGATTGCCCCTCCCTAGATCTGCCAATTGATCGTACAAAACTTCAAAACAACTTGACACCATAATGTAAACTCTGGTCCAATTTTCACCACTTCACTTGCTTGTTCACCAAGTTACTTCATCACATTTCATCACACGCAGAAAAGATTAGGGTTTGCAACACTGTTTTCAATGTTTTCAGATTGCTGATATCACATTCCATTCTCGAGACATTACGCACAACGTTAGTCATAAATATTGAGCGAATACATAACGTATTTCATTTGCTATACTAGGCGACTTCACTTTTTGACTTAGACTTTCGCTGAGCCTAAACTTCGGTCTAAGTACCTACTTAAGTCAAAAAGTGAAGTGATTTTGCTTAGCAAAAACATTGTGACTAACACGGATAGTTTAGAAAATTAAAACAGTCTGATACCAAAAATAAACGCCATAATGGCTACACAATGACGTAAGACGTTACGTAATTACGTCATTTGCATGTGCGGCGCAATTAAAGAAGCAAGTTCAAGCATAACTGGTTGATTTATTTCCTGTTAAGTTTACCGGTTTTCTGCCATTTTTTAATAGTTTAGTTGAACTTTGGTCTAAGTACAGACTTTAGCATTCAGCTTTAGATTTGGCTCAGCGAAAGTCTAAGTCAAAAAGTGAAGTCGTCCACTGGCATATCGAATCCTGTAAGAAAAGAAAAGACAGTAAAGAAGGAAAGTCAGACAGCACACTACAATGCAGCCAAGCCAAAAGCTCTTCAAAGTTCCACAACAATTTGGACAAATAGTATACCACTATATAGCGAAAAAAATATTTTATGAAAATTTATGTACATACAGGTAACAGTTACTTACATCAACCGTAACTACAGATAATGCTAATGCAACTTCAGCTTTACGTACTGGATGTCAACACAAGTAAACAGAAGCTGACTCCAATAAAAGAATACAAAAACAAATCTTACTTTTTTCTGTAACCTAATCACTGACGTCCATTTCTTTTCTAGCAGACCGCTGTACTTATTCTCAACATCATTTGGCTACAAATTAACAGATAATCATCAGTTACATTGCACCATGCACACAACACACAAATACAGAGCAATGCAATATCCATCATTTCAAGTCCAGACAGAACTCGGAACACATCCGCAAATTACAAAAAGCATAAACTTTCAAAGACTTCATGTTATCCTAAGAGCAACAGCGTGATGGGTAAAGTGGACAAATCCGCACCCGTGGCAAATGTACTCTATACTCCCGATAACCACCGCGACGGTAACATTGCATTATATTTTCATTATTATATTAACACTTAAAATCACATTAGTTAGATGCAAGAACAAGAAGTGATCAACTTGTATAGCTGCAATTTACGAAAACATTTTCACACTATTCGCAACAACCACATTTCTGTAACTTAGGGTGCATTGCACCAACCATACTTAAATTTAAGTACATGCTTAACCACCTTACTTAGCAGAAAATGCATTGCACCAACACCATTTAAGCCGGCCAGCCTGCTTAAACGCCACTCAAAAATAAGTGGCCAAAGTTGCCCACTTAAATTTAAGCGGCCGGCAAAAATGAGACAGACGCCATCTTTATTTAGCGAACCGTGACGAAGTTATCATCCTAATTGACAATTTTAGGTAACAGTTGTTATATACCATTAAACAAAAGCGAAGAAAAGTGGCAAATACACGTGGAATGCTGTTTGTCATTGAGTATTTACAGCTGAGATCGTTTTAAGTGAAAACAAATCACTTCTAAACAGCAGTGCGCTGACACATACGAGTTCAGCATAGTCTACAAAGTTTATTTTCTCAGGTTATATTCATTGTCAGCCAAATATGTATCAGTCCATATTTATGATGATTCTCATATATTTGGCCTACATATTACACTTCACTAAAAATTATACTCTTCTGAAGTAATTTCAATTTATATAGGGCATTTCGAGTGATGGTCATTGTTGTCAATGAAGCATGATGGCTATTACGTAATTGGTCGTCAAGGAAAGGCTGTCATCACGTGATCAAAATTAGCCAATGGCACGCGTCGTTACAATTAAGTCTGTCACTTAGCTAAGTGATATGTGGATTGTGTTGGTGCAACGGAATCGATTTAACTAGCCGGTTAAGTACCGCTTAAATTTAAGTGGTACTTAACTAAGTACATACTTAAAATTGGTTGGTGCAACCGGCCCTTAAACAACTTATTTTCTGTTGAAAATTTCTTTTACACTTTTACTAAGATTTGATACTCAGCATCAGCAGAACTTTCAGCAAATCCATACTCCAAACTTCCAACAACTCATTGTTAATCAACTGTTTGAAAACAACAATATATCTCTTCTTATTCACTACATACCATTTCCGCCTCCTTCTGAAATTCAGATAAGGTCCCTGCATATCCATTTGATGCCAGGTAGTCAGCAATAGCTTTATTCCTAAGAAAAAGCAAATTAGAAAAAACACAGCCATGAGAAAACTAGTGATTTGTACCAAGAACCAGGTACCCGAACCTGGTTCCAAAATTCATTACCCAGTTCCAATTGTCTCCAACTGTCCAACTCACACTTGATTACTGACAAAACCGATGCAAATCAATTTCTACTTGCAGCATGCAGCCTTTCTGGCGAAATTCAGTACTGCAAAAGAGATTCAACTTTAGCCATTTTCGTTTACGGACTATGCATATTTAGTATCACAGACACATTACAGACATTTTAAATAAAACCTAACTTTGTGAAAAAATACTGTATAATTAAATGTGCACATGTCACTTAATTGTCATTTTTCCTTCACTTGCTTAAAAGTTGCAAGAAATTTGAGCTAATGCTCATGAGATGTGCGAAAGCCTATAGCAGTTCCGGTTCAGTAGTTGAGCTGAAAATTGG
>Ga0209671_1001324_pt1 | contig 20356 bp, 14 predicted proteins | sample WorMetHERISLAND2_2_FD_187401 | JGI IMG/M metagenome (GOLD analysis project Ga0209671, IMG submission 187401) | Marine gutless worms symbiont microbial communities from Max Planck institute for Marine Microbiology, Germany - Olavius geniculatus... | ecosystem: Host-associated > Annelida >...
AGATTACGCGGCTAATGTTTACCTACCCTAAGTCAATAGTGCGCGTTGTGCGTATGCTAATGCATTTGTGTGCATGCCACGTGACTTTGCTACCGGGGGAATTTCACCCCTCTAAATTTCCCCCAATTGTACTTAGGGCGCCGGGCGGACTCACGTTGGGCTTTGCCCCAAATTTCTAGTTAGGTTTGTTTTAACAACTGTATTGTCCACTGTATCACTGTGGTGGACAGTAAGTAATCACAGATGTGTGAAAGCATTGAAGGGTGCCAATTTCTAGTTTAAAAAGTCAAGACAAAGGTCACTGAATGTCGAAACTTGAGAAAATGCCACAAATTTTGCTTACTCGCAACTTGCCCAGTAATTTAATGCATTGACAGTGCCTGAGATGCTCAGCAACTGGATGGACATATCATAAGCATTGTGTGGTACCGACATTTTTGCTTGTGGTTGTAGTGACATTCGGTTGAAGACACCTTACCCTGCCACACGTGAGGATGACTCCCTACACTACACATACCTCGACACTCTCGGTCGACCAGTGATCACACTGCACAAGGACAACCTTGTGGAACAACATATTCTTGACTTTGAAGTGAGCCTGTTGCTTAACTACTAACTGGGCGGTGGTGGCTTGTCTGGAATATCTGACATTTTGCGGTAGTCGCAATATATGAGAAGTTTCATTTACAAGAAAAGCCCTGCTAACGCAAAGGGGAACGCGCAACAGCGGTGCACTGTCATACGCTAGTGATGCGTAGACTTCATCCATAGATCTCATCCATACGGCTTTTGGGTACAGTTTCAAAGAAAGTCCAGTAGAACAAAATTAGTTGCCAGAGAGTGCCAGACGACCTGCGGCTAAATATGTATAGTGTTTTACTTGTACTCACCAGAGGGTGACACCTATTTTCTCACTCTACCAACGCCGTATCGGCTGAGAAACGAAAATTTTTCCTACCCACTCATTTAGAGTCTTCCAGGCAGCTGACGGTGAAGATTTGGTGATCTTAGCTTGCACCGTTTTTGACTCATCCACCTGTGTTCCAGACGGATAGACAGATGGACCATCAGAATTGCAATGGTTAGGATGCGCTACAGAAGTAGCTGCTGTTGCGCCTAAAAATCTGAGCAGTGAAAATCAGTTACTGTTAGCTCCATGTTAGGAGCTGCACTAGTGTAACAAAAAAGTAGCGTTCAGTGGCAAGGTGGTGTATTGTTCCGTAATGTTTTGCATCGCATTAGTTTTGCACTTAGTATATATAACTAAGTGTTATATACTGCTAGCGTGTATGATGTGGGCAGCTGCGGCATGGGCAAGAGTGCTGCATAAGTGTATAGAGCAGTGATTTTCAACTAGGGTTCCGCGGAAGCCAAGGGTTCCGCGAGCATCTGGCAAGGGTTTTGCAGCTGGCCAGTAACAAATAACCTAGCGTGCGAAATCATGCCAGACAATGTCGTAGAAATATTCAGCACTAAATCTTTTGTTCGAAATTGCATTGCTGCGGGTCTATTTTTGCACAGACCTACTGTGTTGAATAGTTTTTGTTAGTAACCATAGCATATTTGGACTGTAAACCTATAATAAAAATATGTTACAACATAGGCATTCTATGCACGACATTAGGGCCTACTCAACTCCAAGGATCAGTGCATTATCAGAAATGAAGAAGAAGAAAAAAACGATTAGGGTTGTGGTTATGGAATCGTTTGATTATTTGCTTAGTTAATTCAATTCTTTAAACATTCTGCTAAAGAAAATTAACAAAGATGCGGGTCTGTCCGAAGGCGTCTACGTGATTGCTTTCTGAGTTGCTGGTGGAACTATATAAGCGGCCTTCGACGACCGCCTCACCCGTCGTGTTTGGTTGAATACAATAACGTACTGCTGATTGCTAATACGGTCAAATTTTACGTTATAACTGGTCATTTTTGCTTGCTTTGTCGTTCCTATTTGGGTTCTGCCCTGCTAGGGAAATGAGTCTATAGCTTCTACCTCCCGTACGTCGCTGGACACATGAATCAATGCATGGGCTTCTGTGAATGACCTTCACATTTGTGTGGGGTTCTGCTGCAGCAAGTATTTTAACTTTGCTTTTAATACATGTATTAACTGCTTTTAACTAATTTTAACCATGTATGGCACTGAATGGCCTATTTTGTGCTGATGTGCCGTTAAGAAACTACTCACTCACTCTGCTGCAGCAAAAAGGTTGAAAAACACTGGTATAGAGTAAGGGAGAATGTTGTGCGGAAATTTGCAGCACTGGTAATTTTGTAATATTTTTTGCCATGGTGGGTTTTTGCTCTGTTGGCCGTCTGAACTATTTCCTGTCGGGAGCCTTTATGTTACATAGGCAGATTTTGGCAGTGGTTTATTTTGTAAGGAAAGTGCTTTTATCTGGAGGGATGGGGTTTTTTTGGGAATTGTTGTGGCACCTTTTTTAAATTTCATATTTCACTGCTGTCACCCATCGAGCAGTACCAAAGAGGTTAATGTGAAAGTTAATCAGCCATTAGAATTTTCCTGTCTGTTTCTGTGTGTCTGTATAAGTGTCTTTGACTGTATGCGTCTTTGTGCGTGTGATAAACAGCTGCGCTACACGTTTGCCAAGTACATGCTTCTGCAAGAACCGCTGCTCGTTGTCACGGCGCTATTTTGTCTATTTCTACTTGTCATTGTCTACGTTCGCTTGGACTTTGCCATCTCAAAGGTACGAGTATCCATCGCTTCAGTCCTTATCATTCTGAACTGAGCTTCAACAACTATCTAACAGTGCAGCTTTTAGATGCAGCTTCATAACATTACTGTTTCAGTGCAGGCGTTCTATCACTAATTTATGCTTATGAATTTGGACATTATTTTAGGTCGTAGCTTCAGTTTTTGTTTTGCAACTTGGCACTGGCTATCTTTGCAAGTTATTCAATCAACCAATTGATTGATTGGTTGATTGATTGACCGACTGATCGTCACTAGCAGCAGACACCACGAATGATCTGCGTCTGTGTTAGGATGAAGTGTCAAGAGTATGCGAGTGGCCAGTCTGCTCGAGCAAGAGTTCAGACATTTGGTAACACTGCGGTGTTTAGGAGATGTCTGTGATTGTACTACATGCATTGTAGTTGTCATTTGTGTTATGATGCGACTCAGGACACGAGCATCTGTGCATCTGTGTTATAACAAAGAGACAGAATCTTGTATGCAGTAGCCAGCTTCGTATCTATGCAATGACTGGGATAAGTTCAGGGATTGTACTATGCGTAGTTGTCACTTGTGTCATCATTGCATAACTCGTGACACAAACAGTGCCGATCTGTGTGGGTCTGGCTGTGTCAGGACGAAGCGTCGGAGTCCCGCATGCGAGTGGCCAGTCTCGTGGAGCAAGCGCAGGCGGCACATGACCGGCGTAGCGCCCTCTACCAGACGTACGAGGACGCCATCAACAAGTACAAGTCTATCAAGGACCTGACAATGTTTGGTAGCAACAGGAAGAAGATAGACGCAGACCACAAGACTTTAAGCCAGCAGATCGGCAGCATTCAGACCAAACTGAAGACTGAGGGCGCCGATGCTGCTGAGAAGGTTTGCTTGCTGCCAAAACTGTAGATCGAAAATGGGAATTTTGCGAGTTTTGATACAAATTTTCTATGTTCTGCTTAGGGTTAACCCTGAGGTTAATTGAGGAAGTTACCCGGTACCTGAATTAACTTGTGACACGCTGTTGCATGCCAAAATTTGGCGTGGAATAGTGTGTGCGAGGTTAACCCAAGAGTTAAAGCTTACCTCTGGTTAGCACACCTGTGAGTTAACCTAGGCATGGAACAGTTGACCAAGTAGAAAACCTGAAGATGTTTGCACGTTTTAAAAAGTTTTGAAAGTTTTAGTCACTGTGAATGTGCAAAGATGAATTTTTCAAAGGTGACAATTCTGGTCCCATGTTTACCATCATAACCAACGCAAGCATACCTGAGAACATTATTTTCGGGGAAGCTACAAATCTCCCTCATTGCTCGTTTATCGGGGTGTCCTGCCTAATCAGTGTTTGTTGGGCAGTGCTTAAAGCAGAGATCTCCACATCCTAAACCAAGCTCTTCTCTTTTCTGTTTTCTCTCCACTGTCATTTGCCTGGGGCACTCCTCTCTTTCCCTTACTTTGCTTTCCTTTAACTCTCTTCCCTTTAGAAGTAGGCCTTCTTAAATAGAACCAGGAGGCCTGGATGCAGACTGCAGAGTCCCCAATTGCAGGGACACCCTTTTCATTCTTTTCAGTTTGCTTTCCTTTCCCCTCTTTTTTCTTAGGCAGTAGACCACGTTAAATACAGCTAAGGGGCCTGAGGTAGCACTTGTGAAGTGCTGTAAGCTCTTTCAGTGAGGTCTGGGGCAGAGACATTAGGACCATGACCACATACCTAATATGTAGTGTTATCTAATGCAGAGTTGCTGGAAAACAGGGAAATGTCAAGGAGTTTTACAGCTGTCAGGGAAATGCCAGGGATTCAGTTAAAATCAGGGAAAAAAGCTTATTAGGGAAAGTTGCCAAAAAAACTTGTTTTAAAGATTGCATCAACGGGCTTTTTTGTATTAGTCATTTTAACTCCATGCCAATTATTTTGTGCTCTGTGTCACTTGCTGAATGTTGCTTATCTGTACTTATGTTTTTAGTTACCTCTGCCAATGTGGTAATGTTTTTGCCGGTTTTTGTTTGTTTGTCTGTGTGTATACAAGATAACTCGAAAAGTTATGGACGGATCTTTCTGAAATTTTGAGGGAATGTCGGGCATGGCATAAACTACCAGTGATTCAATTTTGGGCGTGATCCGACAGGAATCCTGGATTCTGGATCACTTTGAAATTTTCGTTACCATTGCATTAAAGGGGGCATGAGGGAAAAGCAATGGCAAAGCGAAGATGGTGACGCCACCTGGCGAATAGCTTTGCCTTGGTGGAGGTACCTGCGGGCTACGACTGCTTTCTAGTTACTAATATTTATATCTGTGTTATATTTTAGTTAGTACTAGGGCTGGGTTGGAGTGCCACGAATCGTCACGGAATTTCATATTGTCTGGAGAATGGTCACCCTGCGTACAGTCGTGTGATCTGGTGTGCGATAGGTCTCTGAGCTACAGAAGCTGGACACCAGTGTTCGTGAGCAGATAACTCTGTCCATACAGCTGGCTGAGAAACTTGTCAACGGACGCATCAGCAAGCAGCAATATATTGACGGTGACGGTGCCATCCGAACCAAGCGCGACGAACTCTGCCAGAAGATGGACGTCATTCTTGCTTCACTCTGATTGATGAGACAACTGGGGACATTTATCCCCAACAACCATCGGATTTTCAGCCAAAATCCCTCCCCAAACTTAATCCAGTTTTACTTGTTTTACTCGTTATGACGGTTTATGACGGTTAAGTCGTTTAAGCTTCTAAACCCACGAATTTGCAAGTTTTTGGATGTTCCGTGCTGTTTGGAAGCTAATTACTTGATGTGGACACTCTCTAGCAGTGCTCATTCCAGTAACTTAGAACCCCTGAAAACACCAAAATCCAAAATTTTTTGCCTTTTTAGGAAAAAAGGTTTAACCCCACAAAGCACAAAACTCGATAAAACCCAGCATTTTGGGTGTTTTAAACCCTGTCCAATGCAGTTACGTGATCACTGAGCACATCCTTTGCAAGCCGACCGTTTTGTGCTGGCTTAATTTGTGACCGTAGTTGTTAAACTGTGTTCCGTGAACCAGGAGATTCTATTGATAACTCCATCAAGTTTCGGCATAAATCCAGATACGTGATTACATTTTGACAATGATTCCTGGTGCAGTTTAGCAAATAAGCACAGTTTCTTGTTGTTTAAAAGTTGTTGCTAGGAGGAGACAGAATACATCGCTGTTTATGCTGATTTATGCAGCATCCTGTGTTGAAAAATTAGGTGTGGAACTGCAAATTTTTGCTCTTAAATTTCCTCAAAATGGTGATTCTGTAGCTGCAAAATTTGCATTTTGGATGAAAATTTTCTGACAAGGGGAAGATTTTTGACATTTTTCCGACAGCCAAAAATTTAGGGGATGCAGTTCCCCCTGCCTCTCTCTCTTGCCACGTCGCCACTGACTGAAGTCTTGCTGATAACACCATAAAACGATTAACAGATTGTAGCTTAGGTAAGATCTGCCAAATGTCGTGCAAATTATATTCCAGTGTTACATTATATTGCTGACAGTTAGCGAATTCTTGATGTCTGTAAGACAGTATTTGCCTGTGAAGTTAGACTGAGACCTTAGTTTTTGTGTTTTGTCGGTTATTTGATGTAGTTGTGTTCTTTGTGTTGTCGTTCTTTCTGTATTAGCTAGTTGTACAATAATTATTGACTAATTGTGTGTCTTCATTTTATTAACGATGAAAGCTAAAGGTAACTGTATGCCATACTCAATAACAAGCGTTGGGGCCAGAGCTGATCCCAGTCTTTAGGTGGTCAGCCCGCAGGTGACATAGTCATAAACCCGGTGGTAGGCTGCCATTACTTTCCACCGGGCCCACGCTTACCTTCCCAACCACAGAGCATTATTGCCGCTTGACCAGTACCAAATTATATTCTCAGTGACAAGAGGCACATGTGTGTGAACAACTTGCCCATAGTCGTTACCTGGCAGTGCACCTGGCTAGAGTCAAACCGGGGACCTTTCAGTCACCAGTCCGGCCCGCTATCGTTACACCACCAAACCACACTTATATCTGTCCCATTGGTATAGCATAGCATGGGACAGATTATGAAATCACTTGCGTCTGTCTGTCATTCTCTCAGTCTGTCTGTATACATTGCTACGGCCGCAATTTTGATTCGATTTTGATGACATTTTGCACAGTGATTAAGGGGCCCAAAAAGTAAGATAGAGTTTGTTTGGGATAAAATTTCTGATAACCCCTTCCTCTATTTTACCCCATTTTTGTAAAAATTTGCATTACGGCCTATGGGGGACTTCAAAGCGGTATAACTCGGTCCCAGTAAAAAATAATTGTGCACTGTGTTTACCTACCCCCCTATTTTCGGGGTTGGGCAATCTAATGGTGTTATTTAAATTTGCCGCCTATCGACCACTGTTGCCATAGCAACCATTCAAAATTTGCAGAATTTTGCATTACAACGGATGGAGATTTCAAAGCGGTATAACTCGGTCCCCGTAAAAGATAATTGCACGCTGTTTGCACCTACCCACGTATTTTCGGGCCTGGGCTATTCGACGGTGTTATTTAAATTTCTCCCCCACCGACCCCCGTTGCTATGGCAACGAATTTTGGGACAAAATTGACTGTAAACTCGACTCCCGCAAAAGCTAATTGCACGCTGTTTTCACCTACCCCTTATTTTCTGGATAAAGCCCAATGTTGAAAAATTAGTGGCAAAAACTGAAATTTTGCGAATCCATGTATTTACTGTATTCGAAAATTGCAGTTGTTTGTCGGAATTCTGTTGGAAATTTGCCGTGCCCGTCGGAAAATTGCAAATTTCTTCCTCGCGTACTTTTCCTACCCACGATGCCGCTGTGTTCACACTTCAGATAGAAATGGTAAAATAAAATTTTAAAAAAAACTGAAACCAAATGATTTTTACTCGCAACAGCAGCTACTGCCGTAGCGCCGCAGCGCGTCTTATCCATCGCAATTCCGTCTATCTGTCAGTCTGTCACACGGGTGGATCAGTCAAAAACGGTGCAAGCTAGAATCACCAAATCTTCGCCATCGGCTGCCTGGAAGACTCTAGTTTCAGGATCCGTGAAGCTTTTCCATAGATTCGAAAGCGGTCACCCTAAACGACGGCGCTAAATGAGAGGGGTGTAGGAAAAATTGCGATTTTCAGCCAATAAGTCTTATCTCAGTAACGGTGCGAGATAAGGCTTAGGTTACCATTAATCACTAATAGGAAGTCGTACACTATCTCTCGATTGGTGCCGAATTCAATGACCTTGGATGACCTTGAACGCCAAAATAGGGGTTTCTATGAATTTTTTGGCGATTTCGGGCTGCGAGACATTTCAAGAGCAAATTGCACCGAAATAAAATGAGATAGGCCTAGACATGGACAAGTTGCGTGTGAAATTTTCAGCATTAAACGTAGATTTTGACGGTTTAACTCTCGATTTTCTAGGTTCAAGGAAACCTACGCACGAGAGCATCAAAGAGCGGTACCCCCATAGAAGTCGTTAGGCTATTTTCCGTTGTTGGCCAGTCTTTCGTGAAAGCGGTTGCACATCACCATAGGCATGCTACCTCCAGTGTTACAACAAGCACTATAGTGACGAGCTTTTTAGTCCTATCAAGATCGATGACTTTGAAAGACCCTGAACTTCCGAAATAAGTGGTTTTATTGATTTTTGCGATCTTCAGCTGCAGCGCACTATGGAGGTAGACTGACAAGATGTCATTGGCGTAGTCAGAGGGGACACGTGCTCCCCCAGTAGACCACAGATGACAATCATCCATTTTCCGACTTTAAGCTAATATTCCTCAAAACACTGCCAAAATGCACCCAACGCTGTTTTAACATTTTAAAGAGTCGAAAAAAATTCCACTCTCTTATTGATTGTGTCCTTGTGGATCCATGACTACTCCAGTGCAAAATATCACATACAGTAGTAGGCTACGTATGTGCATGTACATTACGAGGGTGCCTACAAAACCTCGCATTCGACAAAAAACAGGCCGAATGTACACGTACGGATTTGGCAGCGCCGTCGCACGACCGGTGGCGTCTCGTGCATGCGATGGCGCTACCGAACCCGAGTTGATTGACAGATGCACTGCACGTCGAGATTCGTGTAGAGCGACAGAATGACACGAAATGACCGCCGGAGCGCGCGGCTTTCATTTTATTTCTGTCGCTGTGTGCGCACTTTTACATTGCTCCGCTCCGTTTTTGTCGTAGGCTATGCGAGGTTGTGTCGCACATGTAGGCAGGCTTTAAGCGGAAACGTTGCGACGTGTATATGCGTGCAGTGCGTATATATAGGCAGCTAGCTGAGCGCCGCATGGCGTCTGACGTTTATGTACGGTGGAACGAGGCGACGAAACCAAGAAAACGACGACGATAAATAACGCCAGGCAGGCAATGAAGCTGCACCGTGCAGTGTCGACACAGCGGCGGTATGCGTGTCTCGTCGATCCATCGCGTGGACTCGTGATCCGCAGCACACAGATAGGCTATATACACAACAATGCTTGTGGATTGTTATGACACGACCACGACCGCTGAATCAACCGTTTAGGCACTAATACCACATAGCTACGACTACAACGTAGTTGCATCAGTTTTTACGCGCGATTGCACCTAGTGCTAAAGCGCGTATTAGCTATCGTCATTCTGTCCGTCCGTCTGTCACGACCCGGTACCGATTCAAGCCCGGGTGAGATAGAGATTCGAGGTATTCACCATAAGCTTGTCTAGTATATCTACATGTACACTGTCTCAAAAAGAGACCCCAACATTATTGGTTGTAAAAAAATAGATTATCAGATCTAAATAATAATTTCACGTAGGTCTACGAATGTTGAATAGGCCTACCGGGGTATTGTCGTTGAGTTCAGCAATCAGCCTCCTCTTAGCGACAATGTTCTGCTCCAAACTTCAACAAGTCCTTGAGTTTATCGACAGTCCTAAACAGCGTTTGATAGACTGATAAAACTCAGTGGTTCATGACACTCCAAACATTGCCGAACAGACCTCACGGCTGTTGGAGCCACATACCTAAAGGGATAAAATTTATTAACGATTTTTGTTCATTTTAATGCCTATCTCGTGTGTTGCGTTTTTTCAGGTAGTGTAGAAACATATGCTAGGTGAGAAGGGGCATTGAATAGTCGTATGATGGCCAGTTGTGTCAGGAATATTCTGGCTGAAAATTATTAACATCTGATATCAGTCTTCAAGTTACAATCGAAAATGTTGGGTCCCGTTTTTGAGACACAATGTAGTTTTTTTGTGACAAAATTTCGTGACGCTGGATGAGAGAATTTTCTTCGAAGGAGAGCGTCAAATAGGCCCAGGTATACCCATAAAAGTTGTTATTTTACCTCTAATGGCTCGTCTAGACTCTAGATCTTTTTTGCCTCTCGAGCTGTTGTGTAGTATCTTTGCCTAATAATTGGAATTTTCTTTCTCTGCATATCCGCTCAGCTGACAGTCTTGCTACTTTTAAATCCTGTCATAAATCTCACCTTTTCACTTCTGCTTATCATGTCTGGTCATTCACACCCTAGTGCGTCAGTCTCGACCTTTGACCATTGGCGCTATATAAATATTTTATTGACGTTGACATTAGGAGCCTAATAAACTGGGTAGCATGCTGAGCGGCGGTGGCGTACGTTAAGGCAATCAGTCACTGCTCCCGGACACTGCAAGCTTGTGCGTAATGTGATAAGAAAGAGTTATTAACGACTTGGTCTCGAGATTGATCTGCTGGCATTGTCACCGACAATTGCAACTTTGGTCTTGATCTCACACTTTTTTGTAGTTTGGAAAAATCTTGGTGTGGTACGTTCAGAATTCTGAACGTGTGGCTTCGTCGTCACAAGTAAATCTACATAACAATAACGTGTTACTCGGCTAATCCCAATATATTCTGCTGAAAATTTATAGAAAACACGCCGAAGAAAACACATCACAGAACTCAATTTAAGACAAGTTTGAAGTCAGCACATTTAACTTACGTTTAAAATATTGGCAATGGCCTAGCACCAGTCACCGAATAACTAGGCAACGAATTTATTCCGCGAAAACTGCGGAGCTGCTTGTGGATTGGCCGATAAGTGACAACGGAACGGCGGAATGACGATGACGGACGTAAATCGTGGAACTCCGCACACCTCTGTCTGGTCAGCAGCATGGTCAGTGCGCGCTCGCTTCAGCGGCAGTATGGTCATCGTACGCATCCGGCGAGTGCTGTCTGCTCGCCGGATATAGTGACATCAGAACGAGGCTCTCTTTAGTCACGTGGTGTGCAGAAGCGCTCCTCGAACCGACAACAGTTCTTCTTCGTTCTTTATATCTGGCGTAAAAACCGCAGCGTCAACTATATGTAGGCTGGCAGACGAGAGAAAAAAAATCGGCTTTCACTGGCAATCGGATTACGTACTAACGCGTTTTTGACGTATAAGATGTGGAGTCTGATATATCTTATGCGAGCAAGAAACGAACGATCTTCTTACGTGAAGACCTGATCAACTGCAGTCTGTAGTTCGACGTAAAAGAACGGAGGCGGGTGTGTTCCGAGAAAATAGGGAAAACAGCAGCGGTTTTTTACCCTGCTCGTATGTATGCGTGTTACTGTTTGGTTTGTAGAAAGCCAAGTAGCGTGGCGGTCATGTCGCGTCGTGCTTCGTGGCCTTGTATCTCGCTGTGTTCTTCCTGAGGTCATTCACAGTAGTAGGCTTACGCGGTAAATTGTGTCGCTCGACGATCGCGTCGTTTTCGTTCCGTCCTATAAATGGCGTCACCGGTTTCCGGCGATCGAAAATGGGCGCTGATTCTTCGCGGTCACCGGCCGACGTCGACCACTATGCGGCAAACAGGGCGACAACTCGACGGCGGTATTGGAGTGATTTCCGCCTGCATTTCAAGCCACGCCGAGGTCGGTTGGTCGGTCTGAAACAACTTCATTCCGCCTCAGCTTACATCAGTCAACGTTGCCTCTGTACGTGTCCGCGCGCCGCAGTGCTTCTGTATTATTGCAACACTGTCGGAGTGGGTAAACTAGAATAGTACGCAGTACGAGCTTATACCACTCCAGACACAGCGCGGTGTCGTATCAAAACCGCGCTCAGATCGTATAAACTACACCTTCGTTTGTTTCGTCAAGTGCGACATCAGCGAAAAGTTGTGCCAGCTCCGTGTGTAATTCGAACAAGCGTTTCTACATGAGAACGGTACCTATCTATGACATCTATACATCGACGAGCGTGAGTGATCGTCCAGTACCAGCTGTTCTGCTGTTGACTTCGTCGTCGCTCTCTGCCGTATAGCGTATCGTATTTCCGGTGCGTCGTCTGATGACGTCACTGATCACGTGCGCTGAGGAAGTGCGAATAGTAACTAACCATGGAGACGCTGTCGCCGTTTAGGCTCGGACGGAAGCGTCCGTCTCCGGGGGGCTTATCAACCGTGGTGCCGGGCGGCATTGCCCTGCAGCGGCTGGTGGGTCGCGGTACGTCGACGGAGGCTGCTGAGGGTGACGACGACGAAGTGACGGTTGCCACCGCCGCTGTGTCTGCCACCGTGTCCACTGCAGGCCGCTCGTCGTGCCAGCAGCGTGGCGCCGCCTGTCGGCAGTCATCAATGACCTATGCTGCTGCCGTTGGTGCGCCGGCTGTGCACGTCGTCAGCGACTGCTACTCGGACACCGCCGACGCCGCAGTCGTAGCCTCCACGGACCCTCGCGCCCACCACGGTCTGTATCATTCATGTCATCCGTCAGATGTTGTCTCTTCTCATCGGCGGCGCACTGTATTTATAATTTCACGATCTACTCCGTGGTCGTACTTTTGTATTCGTCGCCATAGGGTTTGTTTTTCGAAGTTGATTCGAATAATTTACGAGATGCAGAATTCTGTCCATATTTTCCCGGTAATAAAATACCTTTTTGAAAATGACGGGCGAACGTTATACGTGATTTTACTTTTTAAGTAAATAAGAATGTTTACTATGAAACTTAAAATACATCGAATTAACACGTAGGCCTGTTGACTTTAATATACGTACCGAATCAATCTGAAAACACTACGTGAAAAATAGGCTAATCAGAACTAGTTTAACCCGTAGGCCTACGGAATCTCGCTGACTGACGAAATTAGTAAAAGCGGCAAAATATTTCGGATTTAATTTGACAGCAAAGGCGCTGCATAGGTTTGTTAGCGAATCCAGGCCGTTTTAGCGTCGAGAGAGAAGAGAAGTCGTTATTACGAGCGTCCAGCGTCTCGTTAAAGCTCGGCAAGGGGCTGTGCGCGGCAAAGCAAACGGAGTCACCCATTATTGATTAGCACCTCAGTATAGGCCTACTGCAGCACCGTATATATGTGCAAGACCCTCGCTAGCTATTTCGACCACGAAGCAATAGAATACGTCGCAGTCTTGGTATCTTAACACTGCTGTTACTTTGACACTTTCACTCCCTATACTGTTAGAAGATAAAGATTTCAGTCATGAAATCAGAGACAACTGGAATTAGAACGCCGTCGTAAGATATTTCGGTAGACGGTGCGTGAATTCTGCGTAAAAGGCCTACATATAAAACTTGCATGTGAGTCGCATGCAATTACAGAAAACTGCGAAAAACTGTCCAAAACCAATGAAACAGTACTGTCGTAGGCAGTTTCTGGCACTTTTCGGTAGTCGCATACAAGCTTTGGTCTCACACATGGTGGCAGGTCACAATGTCGACAGTCAAAATGTCGACAGTCACAATGTCGAAGTCAGAATGTCGAAAAGTCAAAATGTCGACTCTGAAAATGTCGACAGTCACAATGTCGAAAGTGTCACACACACGCGGTTCAGAACACCGTGACAATAGGTGTGACAAACGTCTGTCATGCGTGCTACCTGTCCGATGTTTTTAGTCCATAGTGTTTTTAGTATATTGTATTTGATGCGACGAGGTAATCGTCGAGCAGCACTTTTCCCGCTAACCACCTGGAATGTCCACGACCGTGTTATTAATGATCTTCCACGTACAAACAAATCTGTGGAGGGTTAGCATCACGCAATCCCGCGCAGCATTGGATGCCAGCATCCAAACTTGTGGTCATTCATAGAGGTACTTCAGCTCGAAGAAGCAAATCAACGATTAGTACTCGTACAAGCAACTGTCGGCAGCTCTTGGCCACGGAAACGCAAACGTTACGAAGCTCTAAATACACATATAGGTATGACAACTTTTTTCTTTTTTCTTTACAGGTGTTGCGACAGTCGCAATATATTGCGCATAATGTTCGCCATTCTGACTTTCGCCATTTCCATTGTCGACATTTTGACAGTGTACCCTCACAGATAGCTAGGCGCTTTGAGAGGTAGACCTACAAAAATCAAGTCAGTAGTCGGCATAAAATTACTACACAAAATAATGTGTTCAGTATAGCTCCAGACTCTGCAGATCAGAATATCAACTTTCTGAAGACAATGACCGTGCCTGTTCATCTATAGGCCTACTTAGAGATGAAATTAACTAGTCTTGCCGTCGACTAGTCAACTGTAGTCCACTAATAAATTAGTCGACTAATAGTCGACTACCCGAAATTTGAAAAATAGTTGATCAACTAGTGAAATAGTCAATAGTAGCAGCACTACTGTCTACAAATAACGTGATTCAGTATAGGCCTATGCTGATAAGGGTCTCCATGAATATTTCGACTTTAAACAGTAACTCGCGCAGATAGCTTATAGCCTAATATAAAATTAAATTCGGTTTCGTCATTTCGTTTTGTCTATTCCATATACAGAAAAGAAGGTCATCTTTAAAGTTACAAGTTGAAACGATAACACCGCTATAAAGACACTGTTTTTTCCAGGGCAACATAAGTTCTACAGTTAGTTTCGTTTAGTTCAAAAATGACTTTAATTTTGCCTTAGACTGTTTTTTTGCTTTAGGCGTATGTAGCACTTGACGACACATTTGACCGCAGTCTTCAAAGCCAAGTTGAGACCCATAGATGCCAATCCATCTAAATCAAATTTGGGCGTAAAGTTCACTATACCCATGAGTAACTTTTGATAAATGAAATGAATTAATACTTTTACTTTGATAAATGTTCACCCGCCCTACTGTCCATACCTTTAGACGTTATCTGAAACACTTCCACTTCGCGTTCTCCTAGCATACCGAGTGCGTTCGACGTTATTTACGCGCTATGTAGATTATATACTTACTTACTTATTTACGGATCATCACGGAGTGACGCTGATTGGTGGTACAGATTGCGGTGAGGGAGACGACGATTCTGACGTCTCCGTCGAGATGTTGTCGCCGCCTCGGTCAACAGTCACGTGACACTATGGCGTCACAGTGACGTGTTCGTTGAGATGTTGTCACCTGGATCCAGACAGAACGTCGGCTACAGGCTCGGACTTCGCAACGTTCTGTCCGAGCGTCGGAAGTAACAGGACACGCCTGGACATGTCTGGACATGTCAGGACGTGTCTGAGCGTCGGAAGCGCGTCGCCGACTACTCGCTGGCCTGTGCGTTGTTCGGTCTGGTCGTCGTCATCGTCGAAACGGAGATGTCTCTCGCGCAACTTTACGACAAGGTTAGTGAACGAGAACGTAAAAATTGATTTCGTAAGAGGCGAAATCGCTAATCGGTGCTGCCCCGGTATATGATAAGTAGGTAAGTTTTGGCTGGGGGTTAACCTCCTAATTTTCAATACCTGGGGGTCAGGCATCCACATCTGACATGTACTGTAATTAGACGCCGCATTTGTAGGCCTACCTGCCGTTTTATACCCCGTTTACACTATCAAGCTGGCTCGACGAGCTGGCGACAAGCTTCCTATATGTTAGCTGGACGAACCAGCTCGATGTTTGCTCGATCGTGTAAACGGGGTATTACTTCGCTGCTGCTTTTTAATCCCCGCTATGTGCTACTGGCCTCGCCTTTGATTCTGTCGATTTGACAGCCATTCCGTGCGCATTACAAACTCTCAGTATAGGTAACTATAATATTAGGAGTTTTATGATAAAACGTCGATAAAGCGATTCGATATTGGGATGTCGTATCTTTTTTCTTGCTATATATACACGTTGGCTATCTGCGCTTACAATCACATGTTTAGCAATGACATCGCGAATGCTGAATCCTAATAAGGTGTTTACACGATCCAGCAAACGTCCAGCATTAGCATGTGTATTCTGAATACATTTCCTGTAAGTTTGCTGGACGTTTGCTGGATCGTATAAACGCCCCATAAGAGCTGGTGCCGCGTGCCTATCGTAGGGAGGCTGGTTTCGTGGCGTGGCGTCGTGGAGGCCTCCAGAGGTAAGGATTAAGTGCTGTCGTGCGTAGAGGCACGCTGAGATGCCAGTCGGATTGAGTAGTTTATGCAGTCGCTCGGGTGACGGCAAAAATGTGATCAGCGCCGCGTCGTAATTTGTTCTTTCGCGACTCGGCGCTGCAGTAAAGCGGGGTTTCCATCAAACGCAAGAACGTACATAACCGACGCAGTAAATGCAAGAAAAGTATGCAACAAACGCAGCTAACGTAATCGACGCAGCGACTGTCGTAATAGTTATCCGCGACCCCCTCCCCCCGCTACTCGGTCGTTTGATTTTGCAATTAGCCTAAATTCCGCGCAACAAAACGAATTCTAACTATCTGCAGCGAGTGTCAAAATGGCGTCGCCTGCCACATTAGTCGTTGGGGCGGTGGCGTCACTTACGTCCGTTGCGTCGCGAAACCGTTGAGTTTTGTGGAAACTGCGCTTAATGCGTTGCTGGTAACCGGTGTCACGTGACGCGGGATCTCCGTGATGGATGGACTGCTACATTACGGGGACGTTCGCATAGTAACTGGCCGCCACACTGATATATAGCCAGTCATTAGTATAAGCCACAACAGACGTTTTTATCCGCTCCCGCTGGATTTAGACACGGGCTAGTAACGCCGTTGCCTGCAGGGATCTTCGCAGCCGGAAAACCTTCACATATTTCGTGCAAAACTTCTTTTGCGATCTGTTTGTATTGTAAGCAAAATAATATGCTTAATCTGTTGAAGTTTGCTTTAAACATAGGCCTACTGTTTTCGTTTATGCAGCCTAGGTAAATAAAAAACTCCAGAATTACCCAAAAGTTTTCACGAGTAGGAAGCCTCGACAAGTCCTACGGTTACAACGACAAGTCTAGATGCTGTGAGTAGGTCTACATTGCCATCAATATCAAAGCGCTTCTAGGATATACAGCGTTAATCTTGGACACTAAACTAGAGGCTGGTGTGATTTCCCACGCATCAGTGTCGCCTCAGTCAATGAAATTGCATTAGTACGATCAGTCTGCACTGGCACTCGCTAGGTGGCGGGCGCCGCTGGCGACATCTCCAGACGGAAATGAAAGCTTCCAAGTATACAGGCGCCCCTCCCTCCTTTACTCCGCTGCCTCAGACCTTCAGTTCGCTCCAGTCTATGATGCCATTCAAAACTGGTGATGGGCATTTTCTTCTTATTATTCTTCCGGTGATAGTGGCGGTTTGCTTTAGTTGGTGACGTCGTTGGTCGCATTAACGAAGTTAATCAACGCCTGGCTCGGCGAGTATTCGGATGGGTGACCCTCGGCGAGCGAGTGAACCATTTCGGTAGGCATATGTAGTATGTAGCCAGTCACCCAGGTCAACTCAGCCTGGCCATCCTTTCGTGGGTAAGACCTAAGCGCAATTAGTACCAGCGAGAGTCGAGGGGTGAACAGGAACACCGCGCGATGCACTAGCCCCGTATCAGTGGTCCGGCAGTGTAAACTGGTGTCTGGCTGAGGGCTAAAGAAACGCAGATCCGCGCCGTCAATTTGGCAGTATCGTTCAGTAAAGAATTTGCGTTTTTAGCGCTCCGCTGTTAGTAGCAGATCTGTAAAAATAGATATCTGCAAGTGCATCTTACACTTCTGCTTGCTTTTCCAGTTGGTTGTATAGCAGGAATGTGCACGAGATTTTAACGCCGATTCGCCTACCCTGGAGGAATGGAAGGCGACATCCTATTGCATGCAGGGACGGTATTGCCAGAGCATGATGTCCTTCCGTCCGTCCGTCTGTCTGGTGTGACGTTGATGCATTGCGATCACATATTACGTTGAGCTACATAGAATTTTTATTATACAATCAATTGGCCCAGTGCCTCAGCTCTTCGTGCGTGAAATTTCACTGAGCTAGATCAATGGAAACATTTTAAAATTATGTCAGGTGGCTGTATAAAGAAAAAAAGGCGTCATTCAACTGAGATAAGTCGTCTTCGTCGACCTTAATCGCTTAGTGTATTGTCAAACGCCTAGCTGGCGGTGTTAGCACTATGTTGAAATGAAGTCATTTGCCATTGCATTTGTTCGATTAATCGCACACGATGAGCGTCGGGAGGCAAAGAAACGGCTTTGCACCGGCAAACAATTACCTTGGCGAGGCGTCGTACGACATTTGCATCATCCGCAGCGAATCACGCAATACAACTGAGACTGCGATGATGAAATTGCGAATAGCCAGGCACACGCGGGTAAGTAAAGTAAGTAAGTGTAAATTTATATACCGCACATTCCAAAAATTTAATGCTGACGTATTCGGTGTGCGTGAATTGCCAAGTGCTTGCTATATTACTTAGAGAACCATTTGAAAATGTTGAGTGAAACTTTTTTACATTTGTAACTGCAGGTCTCCCGAATCGGCTAGTGACAACTTTTTGCGGCTAAAAGTAGGGGCCTATAGTTCGGAGGACAAAACATCTGCGTGTGACAGACAGACGACTGACGGACGGACGGACGTACAGTGACTATTAGGGCGCTATAGAATAGCTGATGAGGCCATGCTGATGCGCGGTAAAAAAGACTGTCAATGCTTGCCAGGAAACGTAGACCATATGAACGCGCCATTCCCTCTGCAAGCCAGCCACGTGCTGCGCTTATTTATACTTACAATCGCGCTTCTTGCTGACGTCACACGTTAGGTCAATGATTAATAAGTAAGTAACCAAATTACGCCTCAGCAAACTTTGGACTTTGGAGATGTTTTCCTCGGACAGGTCACCAACATTGGAGGTTTGAAGAGCGAAGATCTAAAGAGAAGAAAGACGAATATTTATTTGTCGAACCAATTCACACCTATATTGGCAGTTGATTTCACGAATTATTACCGTTAAAAGTTACTGCCCGAGACCCACAATATTGATTAAGTTTGCTATAGCTTACTTTTTGAGTAACGCAGTCTGCGGCGCCCCACGTACATAAAGACGGACAGACGTACAGACAGACAGACGGACGAACAACTCACAACGACAATACGACGGCGCTGTGCGATGCGCCTGGATTGCGATGGTAAAAATCGATAGCATTTAGATTTGACTTACAGCAGCTGCAGCCACGGATATAGCGCGTGGATCCGTACATCGTCAGTCTATTTGCATATCAGTATTCCATCCGTGTCAGCAGGACATAGCTCAATGTCGGCTTCAGCTAAATAAAGCTATCTACAGCAGCTTTAGCAGTATATAGCAGCTCACGGCGTGAGGGGCTTCACCGAATCAACTGCAAAACGATGTTTATTTTTTTTTATTAAATATTTAAAAAAACTTACTAGTTTACATTACTGTGTAAGGGCGACCAAGTTACACATCCAAAACAGCAGAAATCATTTTACTAGGACACAGAGTGATAGAACGACAAACTGGTTGCCCTTACAAACCATGTGACGTGACCCCATTTAACGTTTTATTAGCTTAGGAGATAATGCTGGAGAGGCCACACTGCCTATTCACTATGCCACTTTGGTGGGGCTACGATGACGATAAAGGGTAGTTTGTAGATGAGCATCTCCATTGTTAAGTATTTAAGTGTCTTTTTTTCTAAGTCCGAAAATGAGCCAGAAATTTGTGGTTTTTGGGATTAGAAGGGGGGAAATATTAAAGATGAATGTTGAGACCCCCCTAGGAAATCAATCCCCACCGAAACACGTCATCCAGTGCAAAAATGTAGCGATACTTCCAAAAATGTGTTCTCCAGAGCTTGGCAAGAAAAGAAAGTATAAAAAAGAAAGAAAGAAAGAAAAAGAACCCATTTTTGAACATTAAATTTCACCCCTTTGTCGCGCCGACCCTGCTATGTCGATTTGTACTATTTTTGGCAGGCATAGGGTCACATGGCCGACCTAATCATCCAAGGCAAATTTTAAGTCTATTGATTCAGGGGTTTGGGGCTACAGGTGCCCAAAATCTGGGGTTTCCCATTGACTTTGATAGTCGCCCTTGCAACAGTGTTACGCACTATCGTGCTACACTGCATGTGATAGGTAAAAATGCAATAAATTCATGGGAAAATAATATCGTGCTTTTGATATTGTTTTGTCTTTGTGCTGAACGTGCATTGCAGCAAATTTATGTAATCTGTGCCTTACGTGCGGTAGGCTAAATGCAATTATTATTTTAAGTGTACACCATGTTTCGAAAAGCAATCCACTTTTTTGAATAGCTGTATGATACACTGGCCATTTCTAATAATTTTTGGCACACAACGTCGCAAAGAAACTTGACGTAGGCCTAAACGACTATAATTTTGCCAACTTCACCTTAATACTGTTGCCAGACTACCTTGTGAAATGCATAAGTCGTAGTTTGGCTGTTTACAACAATGAATTCATACTTGGT
>Ga0209671_1001326_pt1 | contig 20355 bp, 13 predicted proteins | sample WorMetHERISLAND2_2_FD_187401 | JGI IMG/M metagenome (GOLD analysis project Ga0209671, IMG submission 187401) | Marine gutless worms symbiont microbial communities from Max Planck institute for Marine Microbiology, Germany - Olavius geniculatus... | ecosystem: Host-associated > Annelida >...
CTCAGTCTAACATCGCAGTGCAGAAGGCTCAAACTTTTGGGGGAGCAAGAGCTATGGCCTGCTCTCCCGTGCCAAAAGTTGGGGGAGCAGCTGCTCCCTCTGCTCCCCCTGTTCCAACGCCCATGCTTACAACAGTGTCAGCACTACCATGCTGCATTGTGATACTGTACTAAATAGCACCAGCAGTTATATTCTCACTTTGCTGTACTTTATTCTCCGTGCAAATTCACAACAGATAGGCCTATTGATATAGGCCTACTTATTTTTTATATGCTAAGTTTTCATGGCAGATAACATCTTGCATTCTTAACTGGTGCCTTTGTTCAGCTCAGCCTCGTTTGGTTTTTCATATCATTCTCTGGTGCTCTGTAAGTCTGGTTATTATCAACGTGTTACATTTACTTCTGTTTGCATCGTTTTCTGGAAATTGCATGTTTGTCCATCGAGCTACATTAGGCCATATAGCAGTAAGGCATGGTATGTTATGTAGATTCACTGATTTTCTTGATGTATTGCTACTCTGTGTGTGTGATTATATTCTGATGCAGCGAGCGTGCATTGGCAGCAACTGGAGACAAAGGTGTTCAGCTGGCATCAGATTGGTATGTGTTTTGCAAGCTGAATTATACCATAGTTCATGCATTTGTTTATGGGGTGAGACGAAACACTGCACCTCATCACCGACCGCACCAGCAGCAAATTGCAGCGCGTTAACGCTAACCCTAACCTTAGCTCTAACGTTTGCCCTAGTGTCTTATTTGCGATAGTTTGCTGCCAGTGCGGTGTTTCATCACATCGTTTGTTTATGAGCATATGCCGTGTGCACAGTGCTGTGCCACACAGACCAATCTACAGAAATTGCTACATTTTGTTTTTGCTGCTGTTGCTGTTTTGACAATGCTCGATGTCAAAAGCATTCCCCAAAAATACTTGACATTTTTACAAACTTAAAAATAGATACCAGTATAATAATGTGTTGATAAAGTTTGTACTTAATAATTTGTAATTCCAACATTGTTTCTTAATGTAAAGATAAGTTAGCATTACGTGTTTACTATTCAGCAGCATAATGGTGTGACTGAATTGTTTTTGCCACTTAATTATGGCAAAATGCACACTAATCTGTACTTTCAGAAGATTATTAAGCTTGTCGTGTTCATTGACAGGGTTTCGTGAAATATTTAAGCCTTGGTGTATGTTTGATTTGACTGGTTTACTTGAACTTTAACATGTATTTATTTGTAAGATTTGTTATGTGTGTTTAGGTTATTGTCGCACGTGAATGATCCTACGTTGGATGATAAGATACCTCGTGATTACATCCTGTACTTATGTCCTGTTGGCCAACTGCAGCAGGAGTTTCTGGACTTCTGGCAGAAGTCATACCAGGAGTGTGGATGGAATCGAGCACACAACTACTTTCCACACATCACATTATGCTCGTTTTTTCAGGTTCTGATTTAACTTTACTGATACAAATCTGTTAAGCGTTTAGGTACTGTTTTATTAGCACGAAGGTTTGGTAATTTCTAGGGGCACTGTGTCACTGTCTTCATTGATATGACATTGTCCGCCACTACCATCTTTGCTCCTCGACCCGTGTGGTGTCCACTGTCCATCGATTTTTATGCGCGAGAGCTAGCATAGCTATAGTGCATATTAGCTACAGTAATTCTGTTTGTCTATCTGTCCTAGTGTCTGTCACATCCCAGTAGCATTCCAAGACCAAGTGAGATAGACTTTGTGCTTACACCATATGATAGCCTAGAGTTTCTAGTATATCGTGACAAAAATTCATGCCACTGGGTGATGGGAGTCCCCTTGAGCTGCTCAGGCAAAAAACAGGGGCACTGGTGCACCACCCTAAAACGACGTAATTTTACATTGGCTTGTCTAGCGTGAAAATGGTTGCATATAGACACAGACATGCTGCTTTTGATAACAAGCACTGGCAATGAACTTTTTAGGAGTGTCAACATCCATGACCTTGAATGACCTTGAACCCTAAAAATAGAGGGTTTTAGTGAATTTTTTTTTGCGATTTTGGCGTTTAATACACATTCAAGAGATAATTGTGCCGAAATGGCTGGAGATAGACCAAGACAGCCTGCATATGAAATTTTCAACATTGAATGTAGATTTTAGCAGTCCAAGTCCCAACCCCCTACATTTAATGAGGCCTGCCCACGCGAGTGTCAAAAAGGGGTACTTCCATAAAAAGTAGTTATTTTTCACTGTTGGCTTGTTTAGCATGAAAAGGCTTGCAGATAGGCACAAACGTGCAACTTATCATAACAATCACTAGTAATATGCTTTCTAGTGATATCAGCAGTGATGACCTTGAATGACCTTGAACCCCCAAAAATACGGTTTTTTCATGATTTTTTGTGCAATTTTCGGCTGCAGAAGAGTGAATTGCGACGAAATGGATGGAGATAGACCAAGATTACCTGTGAACAGGAACTTCTATAGGCTTTTTCGTGTCTCGTGAGCATTAGCTCAGATTTCTTGTAATAACATGCCAACTTCTGTGAACAACAATTTTGCATAGTTTTTTGATGGCCTCATATTTCACATTGTAATCTATATAGCATTCTGTGCAGTTGTTTGTATTACAAGTGACATTGTTAATGATGTTAGCCACGCACTGAGACAATAGCTGTGTGGTTTGCAACAGGCTGAAGATGCTCTCGTGTCTCAACTGTCACACGCCATCAAGAAAGTTGCCGAGCGTGCCACAAATGCCCCGGAAACTGTAGAGTTTGATTATTTTTCGTCGACAAACTTTATAGGACTGTTTATCACGGAGCAGTTTGCTGCTCTGCTGAAGCAGATCACCACCGACTTTGCCGAGGAGATGAAGAGGACAGGTGAGAATCTGTGAAATATTTTAGTTCTTGCATCATGCAGGCCAATGCAATGTGGGAGGTGCAAGGATGGTGGTAATTGCTCTACTGATAACAGCAACACTTGGTCCAGTTGTTGATGATGATGATGGTCTATATTAAAGCAATCAACAGACACACCACTGTTAAACACAATGCAGAACATATTGACATGCTAAATATCGACTAAAAACAGTCTTTGTACAATGTGCAGTACATAAAATTGCACTCATAAATATTATTCATTTTAGAGGGAAGTTCATAGTTATGCGGTCACAGGTGTGCAGTATGGTATACTGCACTCGGGTGGTAAGAGTGGTCGAAGAGGATGAGTAGGTATGTACTTGATAGAGTGGAACGGTTGTTCATCAGCCTGTTCTCAGAGTGCAGCAACAGTGGGCAAAGAATCATCAGTATAATAGCCTGATTTGCCAGCTTGTCTCAAGAAAGCCTCCAATCTGATGCAGATGGCAGTGATACCCTTGTTTTCATACACTGTACATACATAACATAAAGATATGGCACTAAATGCGAAATGTTAGATGTCGATCATAAGTATCTTTGTGATAAATCAACATTGACCGTTAAGTTATTTTTGCATCGTCAGGTGTAACAGTAGAGCCACACAAGAAACAGCTGCATGTCAGTCTGGCGTATCAGTTTCCAACGGAGAAGAAAGAGAAGCTTGAGACATTGGCCAAAGCAATTAACATGAAGGCTCCAGTGAGATGGGATCTACGGCTCTACTCGCGTGATGTTCTGAAAGGAAAGAGCAATTACCAGGTCTGGTTTTCACGTCAAACAAAATGTTGTGTGATTGCATTGATCGGTCATAAATGGTGTTACGTTTCTGACAGTATTAGGCATTCAGTGGTTTTGTTGCAGACATGTTTCAATACTTTTGCACTGTTGCTTTGGTGACAGGACGGTCATTCTTTGTCTGGCCTTTGGTGATACTGCCACAGTTTCTATAAGTTTATTTTAGGGTACTGGCTTAATGTGGATTAACTGTTGAAATGGCTGGGTTAAACAGAAATATGTACCGGTACGTTTATGTAGCTTTGTTATCCAAATACACAGTGTTTCATAAAAAGCACTTTTTTATTTCTTTTATAACTCAGTCGAATGGTGATCAATTTACTTGAAATTTTTACCAGCTGTAGCTGAAGAAATACTAATTCAAAATATTTCAACAAAATGTGCCTGTTAGTTAAATATTCTTTGCTAGTCATGATGTCACGCTGACATCATAGTGTGTCGTGAGTAGAAGCTTGCTTGTCTCCAATGGTGCATCATTTGAGGGAATTATGAAAGAAAGAAAAATGACACCATTTTTTTTAATGCAAAACTATGTATTTTTAGATGTCTCTGATTACCTGTTTGATGTAGACTATGAAAACTAGAAGGTGCTTGAGAGTGTATATCTCCGCCAATGTATAAATTTTCACATGAGGGCGCTTCCATTCCTGCTGGTTATATATGACACGTGGAGATGATGATGAGTCATCGTGTACAGACACACAGACGGACACACGGAACGACGGGCACAGACAGAACGACCAATCTCATAATCTCCTCCAATGTTCACTTCGTTTCATTGGCAGAAATAATTTATAGCTGGGTTGTTTCGTCTTCAGTGCCAGTAGCTAAAAGTTAATTTTGCTTGATGGCAAGCAGAATATAAATGAAAACAAACTTTAGATTTTGCACATTGTAATGCGATTATGTTTTGAATTTTAAAGCTATATAAGGTACAGCATCGTTACTGTTGTTGTGTATATTGTTGTTGCCGTCGGCTGTTTTATGCATTGTTATATTTATTATAAAAACAATACAACATATAGAAAGTGCACAGTGTTTGAATGTTGCAGTCAAAAGCTGGACTGTTACTTTCAAAAACTAGCTTAAAGTAAGACAAGAAATATTTTTGATTATGACCAATCTAATGTACTCCTCGCGCATTATTTTCTCATGTATTCTTTTTACTGCTTTTTGGTTCCTTTCTTTTCACACTGCAAATGACGTCATCGGTCACGTGACCATTCGACTCCCAGGGGTCGACTTTCTATCGGTGGTCTGTAGTGACCATGCGTCTATCTAGTACCGTTATGGATATGGCCGTTTGAAGTTCTTCCAGGAAGGCTCTTCCAGGAACAGAGGTCGGTCATTGGTCGGTCTTCAGTATTACACTGATCTTATATACTCTTCTTTGCTACATTTGGAATGTAGCGTGCGAGGAGTAAAAAAATGTACATGCCTTACGCAAAATTATACAGACAAGTATAGTGCAGACAGTTAAAAGGATCACATTGTGGTTGCGTTAAATGCGCAGGGCATCTGTCAGGGTGTATCAACTGTTCATAAATGTTTTGTCAGTTGGCAGTGGCAGTTGCACTGACAGTCTGTGTATGCAAATATGCATAATGTATCCATAGTCCATTATTTGTGCTATTGTGTAATGTAAATGGCTTTTCTTTTTCCCATTGTATCTGGTGCTGTTTTATTCCATGTAGGTGCGCCGAGTGCTGTATACACATGTTCCCGGTGCGCCGGACGAACTGGAAATGTGTGACGGAGACTTCATATTCATGGAGGAGAAGGAGCTGGAGATGAGCACTGATGGCTGGTACCTCGGCACGTCGTGGATAACTGGATGCACGGGAATGTTTCCGGGAGTGTACACGGAGCGCACAGCCGAAACAGAAACATGGACAATGCACAGGTGTTCAAAATACAGGCCAAGGCTGATGAGATACTTTTATCCAGAGTGACTAGACTCTAATCTAAAGTGTGCCAAAATAAACCAAATTGGGAATTGGTATGGAAGTGCTTTTGTGGTTTGCATTTCTTTGATTTTTTGCAAATCTGCTCTGCCTGTGTTATTTACACCTACATTTGGCAAAATATATCGGTCAAGACCTGAAGTTTGAAATTAAACTCAAAATTACTTAGGCCTAATTACTGTTATTCATCAGAAGGGATGGAACAATGTTTGTCAGTCACATTATCGAGGCTAAAATGCACATGAACATAGCCACAACATCATTAGGCCAAAGACAAGACTGAGTCCTTCTAATATGATTCAGTCCATGTTGGCTCTAGAACGTTATATTCCTGATTTTGTGAGTGATCACTGGCCAGCAATTTTGTGTCAGGGTCAAACACATCATGTTGAAATACTTTTTTGGTTACCTTCTAGTGCTACACTACAGCTCTATCATTGTTGGCTGTTGTTCTGTTCATGTGTAGGTCTGTGCCTATTGTCGGCACTGATCTTATAAACGCAGAACCAAACGGGCCTTTATATCTATCTGATGGCACGATGGGCTTCAACACTCAGGTACCTGTAGTACTGACTTAGTATGTATGTTATGCATACTAGGTAAACTGTATGCCTCTGCCATTTTATTAGTTCGCCTGGAAACGCTAGTTTTCCCTGCGGACTTATATTTTGCTGTGGTTTATTCCTTTTTTAGCCACGAGATCTCCTAGCTGTGTCGGACTATCTCCATGAAATTTTGCACCATGATGAAAAGTGTATTCGGTTCAATAATCCTGGTTCGAAATTTTGGGGGGCCTCCCCCAAAAAATTTTAGGGTCAAAAACATGTAAAATTTGTCCCGATTTCGGATGACTTCAAAGTTTGACAGCGAATATCTCCAGAATGGATGAAGATATTTAAAATCGGACACGTACATTTATCGCAATCCCTCCTGCCTTAGGCGAAAAAGTCTGGTGAACTTTGGTCCACTAATCATGGAGATCTAATGGTGAAATCATACTCATCCAAATCAACTTATTCAGAAGACCATATTTTGGTTCCTAAGGGGTGCTGCACCCTCAAGTTATTACACGCGCTAAAGAATGACCAAGTCTACCTAGCACACACCCCACCGGGGATGGGGGTCACTCTTACAATTTTTTTCAAAGAGAGGTCACAAATTGGTTTAAAATTTAGTGTATTAGGTGCAAGATCTTTGGATACAGGGGGAGTAGTCTTATGAAACTTGTCCACATGACGTACCGCTAGGTGTGGGTGATAACCTGGGTACAACTTTTGGGGCGTGCCGCCTTCTTAAAATTTGGGAGGGCAAAAAAACGTCCAAAATTTTGTACATTTTACAACAACTTTCAAGTTTCACCGTGAATATCTCTGAACTGGAGAGAAATGTCGACAACAGGTAAACAGCGTTGTCAAGCGCAATCCCTCCCACGTTGAATGACAAAAAATTTGGTGAACTTTGGTCCATTAACACCAGAGATCATGCGCCTAATGTTTATCTACCCTAAGTCGACAGTGCGCATTCTGCGTATGCTAATGCATATGACTTATGGGCCATGTGACTTTGCTACCGGAGGAATTTCCACCCTCTGAATTTTTTTCCAATTTGGACTTATGGCGCTGGGCGGACTTGCATTGGGCTTTGACCCAAATTTTTAGTTTTGTAATGTCCTCTGTTCAGATTTGTTGGTGGATACTGGCCCTATGTTTGTGATGATTATCGTTGATATTGATTTAAGTTGCTGTTGACTGCCAAATGTAGTTTTTTTTAGCTAAGCCGCTTTCTTAAGTTTTTTGGTTGAAAAACTTAATTTCACTTACTGTGATTGCTGCAGCATGTGTTTACTGTAATCCCATTCCATTTTTACCATACTATGTGTACAGTAGTACCGGTAGTTGATTTTTGCTTTTAGTAGTTTTGATTTCTATGTGCGAAAGCAGCTACTGCTTTCAGCGCATCTTAGCCATCGCAATTCTGTCTGTTCGTCTGTCTGTCCATCACACGGGTGGATCAGTCAAAAACGGTGCAAGATGGGATCACCAAATCTTTGCCATCGGCTGCATGGAAGAATCTAGTTTCAGGAACCGTTAAGCTTTTCCATAAATTCAAAGGGAGTCACCCCGAATGAGGGCACTAAATGAGAAGGGGGTGGGCAAAATTTGCGATTTTTGGCCAATAAGTCGCTGTATCTCAGTAACCGTGTGAGATGGGGCCTAGGTTACTATTAATCACTATTAGGAAGTCATACACTAGCTGTCAATTGGTGCCATATTCAATGATCTTGAATGCCAAAATGGGGTTTTATGAATTTTTTGGCGATTTTGGGCTGTGACACAAGTCTACATCATTAACAAGGTGGCGCCATGGAACTATCGTTATGTGATCCAGATAGAGAATTTGGTATTTGTATATTAACTTAGCGTGAACACCCAAATTTTCAGCTAAGCTACTGAGCCGGAACTGCTACAGGCTTTCGCCAGTCTCGTGAGCTTTAGCTCAAATTTCTTGTTCTTTAACCAGTCAGCTTTCTGGGATTTCTTCAGTTTCGGCTGTTTAACCAAAAGATTGACTAAGTATACAGACTTGTTGGAGCAAGATGTTTGTATGTCAAATGTTTGAAGCAACAGCAGCAAAATGCTGCAGAGCCAAATGTTTGATATGTCTTCCTTATGTTATTACTACAGTTGGTGTCGTGCACTTGCAGATGTCGAGGCTCAACCGCTTCAGCAAAACCCTGCTCTATCAGACTATGAACATGTCAGCAGAGTCGGCTTTTGCTGCCGGCATAAATGGAGCACGGCCAGACCACAAGGTCGCAATGTCGTCCAGTTCCCTGGCTGCAATACCTGAAGTTACAGCCGCTGCTAGTGGTACATCCAGTGTCCTGACCACATCGACTACTGTACCAAGTTCTTCTACATCGTCCACAAGACAGACCACTTCATCTCGCATGCACCAGCAGTCGACCCAGACCACTGGGATAGTACTTAGTGGTGGTTCAACAGCTGCACACGAAGTAAGTCGGTCATCTGCGGTTGCCGACGGCCGGTCGTCAAGTCCCAAACATTCCGTGGGTGGTGCAAACATAGTTAGTGCCGCTGCTGGTCGGATGCAAGCTGTCGATAACGTCGTCCCACCGACAGTAACTGCAGCTACAAGCATCAAAGGCCCACGACTTCTTTTTGTCGTTCGGCATGGTGAACGCATCGACTTCACATTCGGAAAAGACTGGATGCAGAATAGTTTTAATTTTGCAGGTTTGTGCTATGCTCAAATAGTCGGTGCAGTTTTGTTTGATAAAACAGTGTAAAATTTGTGGAGAGATTAGGGTAAAAAAATATTCATGTTTGCTTTTTGATAAATGTCTCGTCTCCGCCTTGCATATATACATCGTCGGCCAATAAAAAATCTCACTTTACTTTTGTTTATATCTTTACTGATTACTGACCGATTTTAAAATTTTTTTCACTTAACACACTCTGCAGACAGTTTGCATCAATGTGATTGTTATATATCCCATTACACCATAGATGCATCTCTACACTACTTTGTGAAATATAACTGTAAGAAAAAACTGATGATAATAGCATTTAGGTAAATGATAAAAAACACTTCAGACCAACATTGCAGTAAATGATTCGTATGACAGTAGTCTGTGTTAGACCCACACAGTTTGGTGTCATACGGACCATTCACCGCAATGTTGGTCTGAAGTGTTTTTTATCAGTTTTATCAAAATGTTTATTTGTTATTATCGTTATGTATGCATATTTCATTTATATTTCACTAGGTAGTGTAGAGACGCATATACAGTGTGGTGGAATGTGTAATAATCACATGATTGCAAATTGTTTGCAGAGTATGCCAGTGAAAGAATTTTGAAAATCGGTCAATAATTCGCAATGATATGGACAAAAGTAAAGTGCCACGTTTTTATTGGCCCACTCTGTATATTTGCTTGTGTGTCTGCTGTTTGTGTGACACATGTGCTTAATTGTGTTTAGGTACATATATCAGATATGACCTAAACATGCCAAAAAGTATGCCAAAGCGTCGAGACGGTCCACAGAACTTTAGTTCAGACTCACCGTTAACTGTCCAGGGACATTTTCAAGCTCGGCTTCTTGGTGAGTAACAACTGTGCAACATTTGCTTGAAATTTGTCGGTTTGCTAAAGGATGAAGTTGTTGTTACTTTATTATGTTCTAAGTTTTAATTTCATCCTTAACTGATGGGTTGTTCGCTGTTCATCATGCAGTTTTCATGTTTTAGATAAGAAGGGCGACTTTTCCTGACAATTTCATTTAATATGAACCAAGTTCGGTATTTTTTTCTCTTGGCTTTGCAGATAAACTGCAGAAGCAGTTGGTGACCACTTTGCCTCGAACCTGTTTTCACACTACTTGTGAAATTTTAATGTTTGGTACAGCTGTTTGTAATATTTTTGGATTATAAGTCGGGAGGCATTTTTGTTCAGTAGATTTATTTGTAGCTTACTGAGCATTGAGTGAAGTCATCGCAGTGTGTTTGTGACAGTATTGGCTAGATGCTTAGTGTGAGATTGACAGTACTGTTTGGATTGATGCAGGTGAAGCTATGAGAGAAAAGGACATATCTATAGCGCACGTCTATGCTTCGCCATCTTTACGGTGTGTAGAGTCAGCTTGCAGTCTGCTGCAAGGTAAGCTGTTGTGCTTACTACTTTGTAATTTTACAGTCTTCTACAAAACACCCAAAAATGGCAGTTTTATTTGGTCTAGGTATTTAATTCTTGGTAATACATGCTGATATCAGTAACTTCATCAATGAAATCAATCAAATATTCGATTAATTAAACCTAGAATATGGATTAGGCGAGAAGTTATTCGGTGATCTTTAGATGCTGTCGTTTAATGTCTGTCTATAGCGTTTTTGAAAATCACAAGATTGTGATGTCTGGAGAATTTTTGGAATGGTGGCAACTGGCTGAAGTAACAGTTAATATAATTTTAGTGGTGATTTATATTAGGATTCGAAGATTCTGGTTCTCAAAGTTTTTGACGAATCATTTACTACTGCGATTCCTGTATGCAGCCAAGAATAAAACAGTCTTCAGTGGAGATTTGAACTGTTTGAGTTCTGTTCTCTAGTCTGTGTACTGTTGGCGGTGGTGACGAGTCTATAGCATATTATATAGCAATAGTAATTTTGTAATAGCCACAACAATGTTTACGGTGCTTTCATCATAGCAGTGCGACAGTTTACCTGGTTCATTTGGTGAGAGCAGCATGAGCGCCAGGTGGCTGCCGACCTTTGGACCAGACCGATCAGCCTGAGCCTCAGATCCGCCTGTAGGCAGCTACAGTACTACACTCAGTGTTCCAAGGTTCACTTAATAGTAGTGGTAGTAGCAGGAGCAGTAGTGTTGTTGTTGTTGTTGTTGTTGTTGTTGTATGAGTAGTGAGTACAGGGTGGGCCAGAAAAAGTAAGCTATTGTACTTTTTCCATATCTTTGCTAAATATTGACCAATTTTCACAATTTTTTTCACCAGTAGACTCTGAAAGGAATTTGCTACTCGGTGGCATGCACACCACACTTATTTTGTCGCTACACTGCCTTGTAAAGTATAAATGTCCAAAAAAGTACAATATCTACAGATATTAATAAGGTCGAGTGGTAAATTTTAAAAGTACTTAAGTGAAATGTTAAATATAAATTTACGTGTAGCTATGGAGTAAGTTTTCATTTTTTTAAAAATAGTGCACGACTTGTAGGGCCACGCAATTGAAATACATTGCTCTGTATGCTCATGCAGTTAACTGAGCAAAATTGCAGCTGTCAACCAGCATTAATGTACGTTGAAAATTAATGCATAGTAAAATCGTTCAAAATATTTGAAAAATGTTTTCCAATGTTTTTGACACTTGCTATAGCTCATATTTTAACATTTAAGTTAAATACTTCAAAAGTTTACCATTAGGCCTGCTGTTTTTCTGCAAATATTGTATGTTTTTGGATATCTGTATTTTACAAGGTAGTGTAGTGACATAATAAGTGTGGTGTGCATGCCCCTGAGTAGCGAATTTTTTACCGAGTCCATGGTGAAAAAAATTGTGAAAATTGATCAGTATTTAACGCAGTTATGGACAAAGTGCAGTAGCTTACTTTTTTGGCCCACCCTGTATATCATCACGTTATTGACAGGGTTGGGTGTAGAGCGGGAGGTCAGTTTGGAGCCTGGTTTATTTGAGTGGCTTGGCTGGTATCTGGCTGGCGTTCCAAAGTTCATGACGGCTCAAGAGTTTCATGATGCCGGTCTTCCGGTTTGCCTGACTTACTCACCGGTCTGGCAGTTTTCTCGATACAACATACAGGAAACTACGGAACAATTCTATGATCGGTGCTACCAGGTCACGCGGGACATACTCAAGAGACATGAAAGCGAAGGTACGTGTAGTGTGTATTATATCCACTGGCTGTGTGTTATATCATTGTTCTGTTGCTGCAACTCTCGCTGTGAGTTTGGTTATAGGAGGGCATCCAGTCTGCAGAAGTTTGCTGTGGCTTTCTTGACTTATGATTTTTATAGAGCACGTTTTGTCTGATTTTTCCTGTATGTCTGTTTGATGATGATGATGTCAAACAGAAATCCATCTGAAGAAAGCACCAGTTATTGCCGAAACATCAGCAGTCTTCAGTTTGTTTAATAAAGGTTGTAGTTTGACGAATATTCACACAGAGTGCTCACCTGGAGTAATTTGGAGATATGGGCCAGTTAAACAGTGGCACTCGCTGGATGTAATAGTCTCCAAATCTGGTTTTTTTGATATAGCAGTGTGCGAATTCATCAAGTTCCGAAATAGGTTACCAAAGTCTGGGTGTGTGGTTAATGTAAAGTGTTGTTGAGTGTGTTTTTGTTGTGTTGAATTGAGGTGGAAACGTGCTAATCATTGCACATGCCATATCACTTGATTCCTGCACTCGACAACTGGTCGGACAGCCGGCTCGCAGTCAGGTCAGTCATATACACTGAGGGCCATAAAAAAATGTGCCTCTTTATTTTTATCAATATCTTTGCCAGTTATTGCCCAATTCTCAAAATTATTTCATTTGCGCACTCTGCAGGCAGTTTGCAATAATGTCATTATGATAGATCCCATTATACGGTAAATGCATTTTTACACTACTTTGTGAAATATAAATGTAAGCAAAAACTAACGATAATAACAAAAATTTGGGTAAATGAAAAAACGCTTCAGACCAACATTGCGATGTATGATTCTTATGACATTAGACTGTGTTATACCTACAGAGTCTAGTGTCATACAGACCATTCACTGTAATGTTGGTCTGAAGTGTTTTTTTTTTCAATTTTACCAAAATGTTTGTTTGTTATTATCGTTATATATACATATTTCATTGATATTTCACGAAGTAGTGTAGACACATTTACGTTGTGGTCGGACAAGTAATAATCACGTTATTGCAAATTGTCCGCAGAGTGTGCCAGTGAAAGAATTTTGAAAATTGATGAGTAATTGGCGAAGATATGGACAAAAGTAAAGTGCCACGTTTTTTTGGCCCACCCTGTATGTGCAATCATTTTGTTATCTTAACAGTGGGATGTACAGTTATTTATAGATCAGTGTGGCATGGCAACAGTTGTGAACATTAGAAGTGCATTTTAACAGCTTGATACTTGAACAGTGCAATAAGCATTGTAACCTGCAGTGTAGTTAGCAGATTTTTGGCATTATTCTGTGGTAAACTTCAAACTCTAGTCTTGCATTATGTGAAATATTGTGATCTCAAAAAGTCATAAATCCAAAGGATTATTAAAAACCTTAAAGCTGGTATAGATGTAGGCATTTATATTTTCTGCTACAGTTGTAGCATGAAATTTTGCAGTCTTCAGATATTTTTGTTGTTGATATCTGTAGTCCGTACTCTAGTGGGGGTAACAGACTTTGAGAGGTTTTACAGCTTTTATCGGAAGTCATAAACAATACAGCAATGGCTAAGACTTGTTGAAGATGGTGCCAATGAAGTACAGCTGATAATTGTTATGACTTTTATGTGGTCTTGTAAGAAGTTGTTAACATCAGCCGGCTGGTTTGTCCCGCTTGTAGACCGGTTTCCAAGAGATCTTGCACAAGATACCGTACTGCGCCATGTCGGTGGCACAGGAAGCAACCGTCGTTCGAGACACGTGGTACCTAATTGAGCCTCCGGTCTTGCCGTTTGCGCACACAAACAACCCCAAATACAACTGGACGTCGTTGACAACTCCTGCACTCTTGTAGACTTCCGAACTAGCGCTTGCCACAACATGACATGGTGAGGATCCGCATGGCTTGGTGGTTTTTGAATCAGCAGCGTTTGAAAGACAACTGCGTGAGCTCTTTACAGCCTCACTGCCCCGTTGGCCGGCCTGCGAGTCCTTTGTGCACTTAGTGATCATCTTGCTTAGATTATTCTGCACTCTCGAGTATGTACGGACAAAGTTAAGTGTTATTTATTGAATTTGAGTTGATCCGTCAGAGTTACGGTATAAGTAACGAACTGCTGCGAGAATCTCGTCATTGAGATGATGTGATTGTATGTAAAGTTTTAGTCGATAAGTCAGCCCTGCATATTGTGTGCGCTTGGTCGTGTGAGTTGCCGTGTGGTTTATGATTGTGCTGTGTTTGTGCATAACTGCCATCAGTAACAGCATGCCATAGAGCAACGCAAATTAATCATACAGCACTTTGTGACATGATGATAAACAACTGGCTTGTTTTACTTCATTTAGGGTCAGTTAAACGGAGCTTAGCTGACTGATTTTTCAAGTGATATTAGTGACGTTTTAGTTAATCGAGCAAGAATTCATCATTTCACTTTCAGTGTCATTTTTAAGGTTTTCACATGGCTAGCAGTTTTACTATCTTAAATGTTGCAGTGTGAATTCTGTTATCGTTGTCTCTAAATTAACATCATTTCGGTCATCATTAGTTTCTGTGGTGGCTCTGTTTTAGTTTAGTAAAATGCCTACAGCTGTCCAGTATGTAATATTGTTCCTTTCATGTGTGCCTGGATTGTGCAGCATGTTTTACCAAATAAACTTGGTGAAGTATTTGGTCTTACGCTGGCATATTTTTTCAGCTTAGCAGTATTTGAATAGAATATTCAGTTAAACTCGGTGAATAAGCATTATGTGCCACATGATAGACTTACGGATGAATGTTGTAGTGACGTTATGGTGTGTTCGTGAGACTAAAAGGTGCAGCCCTGGTCGGGCACTAAATGAAGATCTTACTAACAAAGGTCATTACTGCCTGTGGGCAGTTTAATTGATGGTAATTGTTGGTCTCCAGTCTTGATCAGTTCTCTAGTTTATCTTGGTCTTGAGGTCTAACATGAGAATATTGCAGCAATGGCAAGTGTATAACTTCAGCAGCTGAATGAAAACCGAGACCTTTGTCTTGTCAGAAACATTTATACTTCTTGTTTTACTAGCACATTGAGCATGCTCCAGGTTGCTGCAGTTAATGCACCATATAAATTACTTACTTACTCACTTACTTGATGTATGACTATGACTTTTGTGATCGTGTTGTCTTGTGGCTCTTGTTTTTCATGGTTTGGCTTCTCTGGAACAGAAGAGAAATGTCGGGGAATTTTACAGCTGTTCGGGAATTTCATATTGTCTGATGAGTGGTCAGCTTGGTTTTTGACAGCGCTGATATGATGTTTATATCTGGTGATATAGGCCCAAATTCCACTGCTTAGTCTTGTTGTGGATTTTGTTGGACAATAATTCCAAGTTATACAACCAGCTGTACAGCATCTATATGTGTTAGGATGCTGTGGATTTGTAGCAGGCCTTTGATTTGACATGGACTTGCAGTTTGCATTGTGCAGCTTGTTGTGGATCTGTAGACTTTCGATTTGTTCTGCAGCTATTTTTGTAAAGCACGTTGTGCGAGAAATTTACAAAAAATCGAAGAAAGTGGACTTTGTGCCTAGCAGGATGTTTGCGCTGCTGTTGTAAGCCCTGCTTTAGTGTTCGTGTTTTCATTATGTTGTCACTGTTGTTGACTGGATCTGAAACCGTAATTCCATGCTGCCGTTGGGAAAGAATGTTTTCCATGCAGCGTGACTGACTCTCCAGACGTAGAGAAATTATGTGTCAAAAAAACTATTTCATTATTGTAAAGGCTAAACTTTCTGTTCCATTATGTGTATGTGCATTGCCTGAAAAGGCCATCCCCGAAATGACCTATACTGTGTCGGGCTGAACGTTAAACTCTACTCACTCACAGGTACTGCTGTAGCGCGTCTTAGTCATTGCAATTCTGTCTGTCTGTTCGTCTGTCACACGAGTGGATCAGTCAAAAATGGTGCAAGCTAGAATCACCAAATCTTCACTGTCGGCTGCCTGGAAGACTAGTTTCAGGAACCGTAAAGCTTTTCCATAAATTTGAAGCGAGTTACTCCAAATGAGGGCGCTAAAGGAGAGGGGGGTAGGAAAAAATTTGCGATTTTCAGCCAATATTGGAATTCATGCACTGGATATGGCACTACGCGTCATCCGCCGTCGAGTCAAAATGAAACATCATTGTGAGAGCTTCGATGATTTCGTCCGCACCAGGCCTTCACACATGCATCGCTGTTGCGCGATCCCCTTTGCATTCTTGTATGAGGGTCGTTCGATAAATAAGTTACAAAACAAAGTCATTTTGTTAATTTTCCAAATCTAAAAAAAATCCAAAATATGCATTTTGTGGAGAATTTTATTCTAAACACGTGTAGAGATTTTTTTGATGACAACGTCATTATTGTGACGTCATCTCTTCACAGTACACAGCCTACATGTGTACTTTTTTCCCCACCAGCAATCTATTTTAACTCGCAAGTGCCCAACAGCATAAGAATGAAAAAAATGAATAAAAGGGTCTGAAATTCAAACGGCCATATCTCAATAACGGTGCTAGATAGACGCATGGTCACTATGGACCACCTATAGGAAGTCGACCGCCGGGAGTCGAATGGTCACGTGACCGATGACGTCACATGACCCCAAAAGGTTAAGGTCGTGACCCCATTATCTTGCCAGATAATTGCCATTATGGTGCCAGAAAGACGCGTGCATTGAGGTATAACAAGACAAATGGCAACTAGCGTCATTGACCATTGTTGGAAATTTTTTCATCTCAGTCCCTAAAATTGGGCACTATTTTATGAACTTAGGAGAAAATTTCCAGTAACGATTTTGACGCTAGTCACTATTAGAATAATATTAAACGGGTCTCAATTAGACGCCGAGTCTCTGATACAAGCCGAAAGGAACGAAAAAGCTCTTAGAAGAATACAAAAGAAAATAGTGCGCGCAAGGAGTACATTAGATTGGTCACAATCTAATATTTCTTGTTCTAGTTTAGTTAGCTGTAATTCTGCTAATCTTGCATGTCTCCGTGTCAAAATATTTATTGATTCATTTGGCTGTTCATTTATTCATGTGGTTGTTCCGTACTTCTGCAGGGTTTCATAGAGTTCATCTTGCGCTGACATCTTCAACTCTAAGTAGCGGGTAATCCTTCCCTTCCTATTGCATAATGTTGTTATCCATCAACCTGCTTTTAGTTACGTGACGTAACTAGCCTACAACAGATGTTGTATTTTGTGTGTAAGCATATCCAAGATACAGAATGTCAGTGAGAATACAAGATTCTAACGACGTTACTGGTTGTGTTCTAGTAATTTTTTGGTTCTAAAGTCAGCATAAAGGTGAGAATTACTGAATGTAGTCTCAGATCAGTTCAAATTAAGTCACTCGGTCTGTTGGTGTACAAGATGTAAGATCATTGATGCCGGTGATTACATTCAACTGATTAGTTGTTTATGTATAGCATAGTGGGAGGTATGAATTGAGTGAGTGGTCCAGGGAGCAAGTATCTCTGGCCTAGTCACATGCATGTTACGATGCTGTTCCACTGTATGCACCATGTTGTAAATAAATACATGTCTGAATAAGATTTGTGCCTAATTTTGGTATGCTTAGAAGAGCATACGTACAGGACTGTTAAGCCTATGCCCACAGAATATGTTTACTAATAAATGTAACATTTTGCCATGGCTTGTAGCATGTAGCCAAAAACAGTCAGCTGTTTTTTTCTGGTAAAATCAAAAACTAAAGTACATACTCTATATCATACCAAAATGTTTGTTGAAAATTTCATGTTTATTAATGTCATACGAGCCACAGATGTACCTCAGCAGTACCATTATTATGTACAGCCATTTTAAAATTCAGTTATCGGTATCTTGGTGTTTTAGTAACTGACTTGGTTTACTGCGCAACTACTGCACAACCACATCAAACTTTTGAGAAATTCTGCAATCCAACAACTTTTTGTTTGCTTCCCCAACATATATTGTAGTAAATTATTCTCTGTCCAATGCTATGCATTGCATTGGACAGAGTATAAAATGCTATATCTTGTTTGCTTTAGAAGGTTACTCTTGTAGCATGCTGTTAATTTTGGCCACACATAAAATAACTGGTCACATCTTTTGATATAATGTACACGTAATGTTCATCAAATTCCACCAACATCTTGTATAAGCCATCAAATAGGCGAACTTTTGCACATATTACAGTCGTATACTCTGTATATATATTTATTTATTTATATTCTCATAACACAAAGTAATATAGACACTATACACGTCTCATAGCAGTAACACAGCTTCAGCAATGACGAGTGCAAAATACTTAAAATAAATACTTATTACAGGCATTTAATTTTAGTCTACAGCACAGTGCGGCAACTGAATGTCGTGTCCCCGAAATGTATGGCAGCTGCTGGAAAACTTGTCTTATAAATCCAGTTAATTCTTATCGGTATTCAGCTGTGCTGCATTAGTAAACATAACATCTTAAAACAGCAGAAAGTGCACGATATGTTTATCTAAAGACTATGGCAGTACATGCCGAATTAACACATTTGCTACAGATAACTGTGTGGTAATCTGAAACAAATGCAGCAGTTGAACAACGTTGGCACAGCTTACAGAACAGGAAACGCCCATACCACTGATGTTAGCAAATCGTTTACCACTTAACCGCTTGCCATGCACTGCCTGTCACGTTGGTCAACAATAATGCTGTAGATTAACACTGTCAGCCAACATCTATCGCAGGAAATGGGTGGTGTGGATCAAGCTAAATTCGTCAGATACTTTTGTACATTGACTAACATTGGTAGATGCGAATAAACCTGTGTGTAAACTTTTTGATGTTTTGCTAAAAGCAGCTGACGAAACGTTGATATTAAGAAGTTAATATGATAGACGAAAGTTTTTTTAACACAAACCGATGTTGTTCGACGTGCCTTCACGCCTACAGTGAAAACTGCCATATAAATAGGAGAAGATAGTACGACCCCTCAATCCCTCACCTTGGGTCAGTGACATTAATCATCACCAGTGATATCGTGATAAGGTTGCAATTTCCCCGCTCCCCCTAAATTTCCGGCTGTCAGAAGATCTTTTGTCCAAGAATTTTCATCCAAAAATGCAAAATTCGGGGCTGAAAACTATCATTTTGGGAAAATCTAAAGGTCAAAATTGAAATTTTGACCAACCATAACTTCCTCTAACGGAAATTTGCAGTGTTGGTCAGACAAATGCAACTGCCTTTTCAGTCTACTTCTTTGACCCAAGACTGCTGCCCATTTCGTTGGTTGACAATGATAGGCTAGGCATACCAAACTCCACTGTTGAAACGCACAGACATCATCAGTAAACCGCAGAACCAGCAATGAGTAGATGAGCGCGGAATTTACAGCAGTGACAATGCAGAATGCTACATAAGATCATACAATATATCAACCACTAACAAGTTATAGATGCTACTACGGTCGGTCGCATTTGGCCTCAGAATGCCAACGCAAGTCATGCAACGCAATGTTCAACTACAGCATCCAGATACATCTCGTTCGTTCCCAGATTTCAGCCACGCTATATATGAAAATAGATGCGTTCTATTTGTGCACAGTGCTGCGTGCATAACAGAAAGAACATTTACTACAGCAGAACAAGAAATATACAGAGTACCGAGAGGGCAATGGACAGGCACACCAATGAAACAGCAACAGGTTTCTCAGTGCATTTATACTATCAATCCCGACATTAACTAGCAAATCTCAATGTAATATCGTAGCAAACCCAAATGCACAGCAATGTAGGGACAGAACCAGGAGTAATAGGCTTCACTTACAACCAGGTCAGCTCAAAGAATCTAGTCCACCCTTGGGCGTTCCACCGATATCTGCAAGTTCTTTACAGAGTCAAAATAGGTGCAAAATTATCAGGAGGTAAAGACAATAATCTCGGAGCAGTGGAATTGACAACGCAACAGACAATGCGTAACAACAGTAATCTGGCACGAATGCCGAAAACTAGAATCGCAGACTGACTGACTGACAACAGATGAATGAACAAATGCAAACGTGTCAGCCACGGCCGCCCTGCTAACTGTGTTATATCACTGAACATTCGGTGTTCACAGGTAGCACGTTAGAGATGCAGACTACATACATGTGTCTGTTTGATGCACAGTCTAACAAGCTCAACAATCAACTCAGCAGCAGCAGCAGTTAGTTGCCCCACCAGTCCGACCCGGATGAGTATGATCCACCATACGACCCACCGTAGTTGCCAC
>Ga0209671_1001327_pt1 | contig 20340 bp, 14 predicted proteins | sample WorMetHERISLAND2_2_FD_187401 | JGI IMG/M metagenome (GOLD analysis project Ga0209671, IMG submission 187401) | Marine gutless worms symbiont microbial communities from Max Planck institute for Marine Microbiology, Germany - Olavius geniculatus... | ecosystem: Host-associated > Annelida >...
CTCTCACCCCACCCGCGTGTCGAGTGGTGATGCGCGGATTGGCGAATTAACGTGCGTCGGTGCGACGATCGATCACGACGACATCGTCGATACATTTGCGATCCGCTACCCGCGGCCTTGCGGCCCGCTAGCAGAAGACGGACGATTGTCACGCAGCGACCGTGTGTCGTCGGATGGCGGCGGGCAAGTGGATGTCAGACACCGTCTCGAGGGACACATATCGACGACCATTCGACTACCCCACGCTGTGCTGTGCTGAGACCAGCCACACAACCGCGTATCATTGGAGCTCCACCAACAACAACATACTGCGACTGTCAACGTCCACGCGCACACAAAACCAAAATGTTAAGACCAAGACCAACACGAAGATCAAGAGTTCTCAGTTCAAGACTGCTTAAGCAACAGCAAGCGTGTTTAATTATTATCGGTAAGTAAATAACTTTAAGTTAGTAAACAATACTCATTGGCTGACGTAGAAACAAACATTACAAAACCAAAATGTTAACACCAAATAGTTCAAGACCAAGACCAAGACGGCTTAAACAAAGGGAAACTGTTTAATTTTTTCAGTTCATGTTTAATTTTTGACGATAAGTAAATAAGTAAGCAAGATGCATTGACTGAATACCAGCATTTTAACACTAAAACCAAAACCAAGAGTACCGCTTAAGCAACAGCAAGATTGTTTAGTTATTGACAGTAAATAAGTACAGTATGCATGTAAGAGCAAAATGTCGAAACCAAGACCAAGACGGCTTAAGCAACAGCGAGACCTTAATTTTAAAGTTCATGTTTAATTTTTAACGGCTAGTATGTAAATGCATACGAAAATATACTGACTGACGTGAAAACAAGATCAGAACATTAGCATCAAGGCCAAGACCAAAACCAAAACCGAATTCCATCCAAGACCGTGTCTTTTGTCGTAAGACGGCGATCTCAGACTCCGATAATAGACTGTCAACGTCCAAGCAAGCACTTGTCCTTCCGACTACAGCCATCCCACGGCCGAGACGTGATGTTTCAGTTGGAAACATTACGCGCTACGCAGCGGCGATGCAAATAAAAAGGTCCGACTCTGAGACGAGACTGATAGCGGGCGGTCTTACGCGTACGTGATGTGAATGTAGCAGAATGAGCTTTGGCTTAGATTATTTTAAAGCCACGGACGTCTACAGGCAGGTGCTAACGGTGCACTTTCAGCAAGAGCTAAAAAACCTAAATTAAAAAAAATTGTGTTTAAAGATTTTCAGCCTTCTAAATTTTTTTAGAATTTTAAAAGTTTTTTAAGATTTTAATGTACGAAAAAACTTGACATAAATTTTGAGACACAGGAAGAACATATCCTCCAACCATATTTCATGTTACATTTTTTGTTGTCATAAAAATATAATATAATTTGACTTAAATTATAAATTGCACAACCAATTAAAGATAAGTTGAGAAACCTAAAATTTAACCTTTTAAGGCGTTAGCCTAAAGTTTTTAACAACCTAGGTTTTTCAAACAATTTTTTAGCCTTTAAATGTACGCCTACTATGGATTTAAAGTCATGGGCGCCCTTGCAACTAGCAATTTCAATGGAAATGCATTTTTCAGCCCTTGTATTTAGACAGCAGTCCTTTCTGTTATTTTAGTCTTCAGGGTTGTAATTTAACAAAATTCGCTAAACTAATCTAATCGAATTTAACTTGACTAAAATTAGACATATTTTTAATAACACAAAAATCAAAGGCGCAACTCAATTATAAATACAACACTAATGTGCTATTTGTTTGTCTATTATGCCTATTATTAACTGAAATAATTGCATAAAATATAGTCATAATAAAACTTCGATCGGCGGTAAAACGTTGCTCTTTGGGTCTATCGAGTATTTTCAGACGGTTTCGTCCGATCCCCAGTGAGCAACTCTTCAAAAACAGTCACAGTGGCTGGATTTATTGCAATAAATGGCCACTCATCCGTCTTCCTATAGAGACTTCAACATGCTTCCTCCAAGATAGTCGCTCAAGCATTCAGCATTGTACACATATGGCTGCATAGCACGTGACCATTTCTGACTTTCCCTCTGTGGCCCAAGTAATCTGCTAACTGGCTTCAGTGCCAACGACTGTCTTAATTACTATACAAAGCTCATAGGAAGATTTTGTAACCAGTTCTGTGTTTTTGCGTAGCGCCGGATCTTTTGCGACAAACGTCTTTGACTTAAGTCTGCGATTTATTTTAGGCTGTACGCTCTATGAACTACTAGTTTGCGGAACATTGCTAAAAGTCTGCCACGCGTTCTAAAATACAGCAAGTAAGCTTACCTCGTAAGTAATGAAGTTAATTAATTTACGTAGCTCGTTAACTGCAAAATACGCTCTGTGTACTAGTAGAACAAAATGCAGAAAAATGTTTGAGCCGGCGTCTAAATATAGATAGACTGTTGCTCACTAATTTCCTCTGCCTTCGTCTAATTTGTTGTCTGTTTCTCTTGTCCGCTCGTATTTCGGTTCTCGTAATTTTGCAGTAGCTGCTCCCATCATTTGGGACATTCTCCCGTTGGACATTAGCAGTGTGCTTCGATAGGTTTTTGCTGTTCACCGTTTCATCGCCAGTTCAAAAAGTTTGTTTATAACCAAGCTTGTAAATCATTCTGGTGTTCCTCTCTATACCTTGCGCTTCTTTGGACATTTAGCCTCGACTGCGTGCTGCATTAATTTACTTTCTTACTTGCTTAAGGCGTAAAAAATTGCCGTGTTTTTGGTTATCGTCCGTCCCTAAAAACTCCGTTTTTAATTTTTTTTTATTAAACCCTTAAAATATGCTGCAGCATTTTGTTTGCTTTAACAGTTTTACCGAAACAAAACATGTTCGACTGTAGTCTGTTACGTTGCAGTATTTTTACTTTGGTTGTCGTGGGCACTGTTCAGCGTGTCACTGTTTATGAGCTGTCGTGTAAACTTATAATAGACAAAATGTCACAAAACAAAACTAGAAAGCAGTCGTAGCCCGCAGGTACCTCCGCCAAGGCAATGTTATTCACCAGGTGGCGTCACCATATTTACTTTGCCAGCGGTTCCCTTATGCTCCTTTTAACGCAATGGTAACGAAAATTTCAAAGTGATCCAGAATCCAGGATTACTGCCGGATCACCCCCAAAATTGAATTACTGGTAGTATTTGCCATGCCCGACATACTCTCGAAATTTTAAAAAGATCCGTCCATAACTTTTTGAGTTATCTTGCTAACAGACAGACAGACAGACAGACAGACAGACAGACAAACAAACAAACAAACAAACGAAAACCGGCAAAAAACATTACTTCCTTGACAGAGGTAACTAAAACCAAAATATTTTTATCACTTCTTTTTTCGTCAAACTGCATTAACTGAAAGTAAGGTCTATTTTTACGTGTAAGCGGTGGATTTAGTGGCGGAATAATATCGTGTCAGCTGCCATGGTGCGACTGCGCGGATAACTCATCGTCTGTGATCTCAAGGCGTGGCTCTGAACGCTTACGTCCTGGTCGATGCGTGGTGAGTCTCGGCGCATGCTGCTGGCGTAAGTCGCAGGCCTATAAAGGCTGGCTGCGGTCAGTCGTTCTGGTCAGTCGTCAGTGGTCAGTACGTGTGTGCGTGCGTGCGTGCGTGTGTGCGGTGAACAGTTGGTCGTGATGCTGATGGTCAATCGCTCGACCTGGCATAACGGCTCCGTCTAACGACCAAGTCACGATCAATGCCCGGTTGGTCTAGCACTTAACTGACAGTAACTTTGACCTTTGACCTTTTGAACCGATGCTGAAGACCCCTCACCCGTGACCTTGACATTTGACCTCTCAGACCAAGTCACGACTGATGGCTGAGAGACGGTTCAATAGCCGTGAAGCATTCGGAGACAGGGCATCGTATTGATGCCATTGCCAGCAGCAGGCGATATCACACCGGCACAGACTGCAATGAAATGAATCTGTCGTTACTGCCAGTACAGGTCAGTCAGCTGACGCAGCGACTGGTCATACTGACCATGGTCAGTGTGGTCACTCTTGCAGATGACCGGAGACCTATCCGACTCAGTTACCAAGTCGTTGAGCAGCAGCCGCCAGGAACATTCGTTGCCAATGTCGCCCTAGACGCCGGACTAACCGCGCAGCTCCCGGCCGACTCATTACGTCACATCCGGTTCCGGTTTCTGTCGGAAAGTCAGCGACTGCTGTCGATAAACTCGCTAAGCGGAGTGATAACGACCGCCGACGTCATTGATAGAGATAGTTCGTCGATCTGCCGGCAGATGGAGTCATGCGAGATAAACGTTGATGTCGTGCTGCAACCCGTCCAGTTTTTCCAGGTCAGTTCGTCTTTGCCAGAGCTGCATGGAAAACATTTAAGCCCGGTTTTCATTTAGCGCAACGTACGCAATGAACGCAGCGCAAGAACAAGCACCGCTTTCATTCTTGCGTCCTTTGTATTTGTGCATTTGTGTCAGCTGATAACTACACAAAAACATACACGTTCTTGGATGATAACTGCAGTTCAGTTTAAAAAAATAATGGTTAATTAATTGTTTTAAATTTCGAAGTTGATAATTTTTTAATCGTTATTAGTTCTAATTATCGTCATGTTTATTTTCCGAAGTAAACACAACAGAATTCAAGCAACTACAAACAAATCAACGGGAGAACTACGAAACAAACATAAAATTTACCAACCGGTCGCCTGTGTGAATAAACTGTATTATTAAATGTGAAGGGAGAAAAAAGTTTATCGTTAACTCCGGTCAACTTAGCTTTCTATAGTACCCTCGGCAAAATGATAAATTAATTTGGTGTGGTATGTCGGCGTGCTGCACCGCGGATCCAACTGTCGCTCACCTAGGCAATGGTGCGTTTTGGTATCATTAGCTCATGCCACTTCCGAGATTTTAGAGCGGTTTTTGGTTGCGAGCCTGATTCGTTTAAGCAGGGCTGTAACAAGCAGTGAACTTTTTTTTACCGTTTAGGTATTTTTTCGTTCGGAAAATGCTGCCATCATAAGTCACGTGACACGGACGAGAAAAAAATACGCCTGGTTGGTAAAATGTTGACTTGGTTAATATTTTGCTGTATGGAAGTTGATGACCGTAAACTGTCAATCGAAGCGTAGCGTCTGGCCCCACACAGTGTCATTCTCGCTAACGATAACGAAAATTGTCAACAACGAAAAAATAAAAGGTCTGACGATAAAGTGGTCTAAGTCAATAATATTAACTCCTTTATGGACTTGTCAACTTTTTCCTCGTAGCCTATTTTTATGTGCGGCGTAGTTCACTTTTTTGTTAGATTTTTTAGATAAGTAAGTAGGTAAGAAGTAATTTATTGTGCATAATTGAACAAACGTATATACAACGGTTAAACGAGACACAGTCAAAAATAACGTTAAACAAAAAAAGCAATCTATAATAAAAACTTAAAAAACCGTTCACAATAGGGGGTTTAAATGATCGTTCAGGCCTACGCGTACATTATATTTGGTTTGTCTCCGCAGCTTTGTTTTTTTTTGTTTATTTGCTAACATTATGAATAACAAATGAAGTTGAATATACAATATTATGGTCACTTTTTGCTAGTGATTAATAACAATCTTGGCCGTGAAATCCACGACTCAGTAAACTTGATGACTGAAAGTCATAATAAAGTTAATGTACATACACTGTTTTGTGTTTGTTCACGGCAACAAAAACTACAGTAGAGCAAAAAAATAAAACGAAAACTTAATGAAAATAATAAGTTGTTTTACGGTAAAACCAAAATCGAATTAAAACGAAAAATATTTTAATTTTTAAGTTTGAAACCAAAACTGAATAATAAATAAAAATCACACTCGCCAGATGATCGAAATGGATCGCAAGCAGCAGCAGCAGCAGAATGTGTGGAGAGTCGTGGAGTTTATACATCTTCTGTTGATGTCCGCTAAAGGGATTGCAGTGCATCACTTTGCGCTCTGTATTTGCCACAATTGCGCAACTGCTGTACCAGATTCCCAGCCGTAAGTAAATGAGTAATTTAAACAGCAAACTAACCTTTAACGGTGTGCTAAAGGAAAGAAGAATGTTCAACACGAGTCTCTAATATCTATTTTAAACAAAAATCTGGGATTAAGTGGCTGGGCCGCCTTGTCTACGCCATTGAGCTAGACTTAGGCCTATACATAATTGTGTTCACTGTAATTTTTATGTACAAAATAAATGATTGATCAATGACGTCAGGTGAATGATTGATTGACAGGTGATCAAGGTGAGCATTGAGATAATTGACATCAACGACAATGCCCCTGTATTCAGTTCATCTCATGTCGTCTTTGATATCGTCGAGTCCACTCAGGTCGGCAGCGTTTACGTCATCCAGGCAGCCACTGATATCGACAGTCCCGCGTACGGTGTTCAGAAATACGAACTCGACTCGGAATCCGGTAAATTCGGACTTCAGATCAACAGCAAACTCGACGGATCGCAGGAGGCAAGTTACTCCAATAGAATCTCGTGATATTTTTACTTGTTTCTATAAGCCAGTTTAAGCCTATGAATAATAATATTTAATGATCACTGTCGCTATCTCGTGCTTTGTGATTGTTGGCATTCGTCCGTGGGTGATGTTGTGCAACATTTTATGCGTTCGTCTGTGTAGTGGAGTTTGACACTAAGTTGGAACGTACTCGTTATGTTATTAGTCCAGGAGCATTAGGGTTTACTAAGGAAAAATTAGTATCAAGCTGATTTTTTTAAAATAGTTAGCCTGGAGCACTAAGAATAACATATCAAAACTTCCCAAGAATCCCAGCTGTGCTCTCTTCAAAATTTGAATTTAAAATTTGAAACAAAATTGAAAAATAGGTCAATTTTAAGTTCGTCAAAACATATCGTTGGGCATCGGTGTGGTGTGCATGGAAGTGTATGCAGATTATCAAAAGACAAAGTTAAGTATGCCGTTTGGCATATTTTTTCCCGTTGGTAGTGCAGTGTTTCTATTATTTTTAAAGTTTTAATCGTCTTTTATTTAATGTTTGTATGTTTCTTATAGCTGTTATTGTACTGTATTATGTGATTGTGCTGTTATGTGGCGTGTTCAATGAACAATAACTAAAATTGTTAGTGATTTTTCACATGGGTTTCGAGCTTGCCATTGAAACAAATAAATGACAGTGAAGTTTATATAGGTCTGGTGCCTATAGCATGGCGTATATCTAATCAAAAGCAACTGGAGAGCACAAACTATCGTCGCTCGTGATCCTTGCAGCCGTTAGCCTATCTGGATCGCCACCATAATCTGACCTATTCTTTAGTCAGCTGGGAAATCAGTAAGCTTAGGTCCTAATGACTTTTCGAGCAATTTCGCTGGCAGTCAAGCAGATACACAGTCAGAAAGAGGCAACAAGTGGTCAGGATACTCATTAGACTGGGGCACGATTTACAGTCTACATTTACATTGTCAGGGATTTATCTAAAAACTTATATAATAAAATATCGCAGATGTTCTGCTGTGAATTACGTCTAGGCCTATTTCATTGTTTTAAGATGACCATCAGCGTGAAAATGGTGTTAGGATTATTTTAAGATGTTTCGTGAATTGGGCCGCTGACTGGGTGCAGGTAAAGTTGGTTCTAAAAGAGCAGCTGGACCGCGAGACGCAGGTTCAACATCGAATGACGTTGATCGCCGTCGACGGAGGACCTCAGGCGAAGACCGGGACCACGTCGATCCTTTTCAACGTGATAGATTCAAACGACAACAAACCTCAGTTCGTGGGTGGTCCGACGTTCGAAGTGAGTGTGGTCGAGAACACGCCTCCAGGCACGGTCATCATCCGACTGGAGGCACACGACGCAGACGAAGGTCTCAACGGTCAGGTCGGGTACAGCTTCGCGCCCTCCACGATCAACTCGCCTGCCGTGAAGGTGTTCAGCATTCGCAACGACACCGGAGAACTCACTGTCAAGGTCTGTTTGTTCATTATAGGTAGACAGTGCTTACCAGGATACTGGGAGCTGATTGATGGCGAAAAACAAAATTTGACTTACTTCATGGACATTAAATTTCTGTTAGACGTTTGTATTGTTTGTATTGTTTGTCTTCTGTCTTTTGGTTGCTTTCTGGATTACTAGCTGTAGCTTCAACTAGCAGTATAATTATGTATAATTCTTCCACTTTTTTTGCGCCACTCGCTATAGTGTGCGCATTGACACACGCGGGCGATATTAGGCCTAATTTCCGTTTTGTCGAAGTAACGACACATTGTCACAGCAGCGAGAAAAGAGCACATTCATCCAGTTGATAGATGTACGGTGGTGTTGTTTGGTTGGTAACATGGCAGGGCGTTGTCGATCACGAGAAGGCGTCCATCTATCACATGGTGGTCGTAGCACGTGACCAGGGTCATGACCCGCTGTCTTCCGAGGCGACGGTCGTCGTGCGTATCGACGACATCAATGATAACGCTCCGTCGGTGACAATCAGGACGCTGCACGGCAGCACGTCCACCGAACTGCCAGAGTCTTCCGCCGTCGGGTCCTTCGTTGCCCACGTCTCCGTGCTTGACCAGGACTCAGCCGTGGTAGACCGGTACTTGGCCATGGTAAACCAGAAACTCTTACTGGTAAACCATGACTCTTTTGTGGTCGACCAAGACAAGACTTTTCGGTGACAAATTAGAATGTCTCCATGGTAAACCACAAATTATCTGTGGTAAACGAGAAATCTTTATTAGTAAACCAGGACTACACCGTGGTGGACTGGGACTTGACCATACTAAATTGGGAACGTTTACTGGTAAACCAGCACTCCTCATGGTAAAACAGAACTTCGTCATAACAGAAACAGACGTCTCCGTGGTCGACCAGGACTCAGCTGCCAGCGGTCACGTCAACTGTTCCGTCAACCATCCTACCGTCTTCACTCTCCAGCGTCTCAGACGCGTAGAGGTCACGTCCATGACCTTGGACCGACGATCGAAGGTCATGACCTTGACGCTGGTGATAGCCATAGTTTTCACGCTAATAGTACTTTTCGAAGAGTGACCCAACCTCAAAAGCAGGATGACGTCACGTTTCGTGACCTTGACGTTTGTGACGGAGGTCAACCGTCTTCACTCTGAAGCAGAAATACGCCACCGAATTCCAGCTGATCACGGCCGCCATGTTGGACCGCGAGCGGACGGCACACTACGCGCTCAAGATACGATGCCAAGATGGCGGCGGTGGGCGTGGCCGCCAGAGGGCGTCACGTGTCACCGAGAAGTCACTGCAGGTCCACGTGACCGACATGAATGACAACGCACCTGTATTCAGTAAGCAGACATATCGCGGCTCAATCACCGAAAACAGTTTCATCGGAGCTTCCGTACTACAGGTTTGTAGGTAGTTAGTCTAAGATCTAACTTACGAAACTTTCCCAGATTTTTCTATGATATTTCTACGTTTTTTCAAATGGCAACATGCGGGAATTTTTTTGAAACAACTTTTTTATAACTTGTTCGTATGATTACACTTTTCTCTATACGATATCAACAAGTCTCATTTTTCCCATTTTTGTAAGTTTTCTCCAGCTTTGTAGTCGTGTTTTTGGTCTGTCAGAAGTCGTGACTATAGCCAGGATGTACTCTGTGCTTCCAAGCAGTTGTTCTTCACGAGGCGCTGAGCTGCATGACGACAGGCATTTATCGGTGACAAGACATCAACTTTACACAGTAGTCAGCTTTATTCTACGACCTTGACTTGACCTTTACGGCCTGTCACCGGAGCAAGGTCTTTAACACGTAAAATCATGGTGACATAGACCCTCCCATCGCTGTGGCAAGCGTTGGCGGCGTCTTGAATAAAAGCAGGAGGAGGCAATTGCTATCTAAGTTTAAAAATTTTAGGCCGGAAATCCCAATGATTGTGTCTTATGGAAATCGTAATTTTGGGTAAAATTTACGGGATAAGTTATACACCCGTAGTCTCCATTTCCGGTCGTTTCATCACCGGTCGATTCATCACAAAGCGCGAAAAACATTTAGCGGTTGGTGCACTTCTAACCGATATTGTTCGTTGCAGTCAAACGACATAAGTAGACCTAACATGTACATTTGTGCAATGGATGATAACAACGATAGGCTTATGCAACATTTGAACATTGTACGAAATTTGGAAGTTGGTGTCACTAAACGTGGAAAACCCACTGTCATACATGGTGGCTTCGAGTACTGGAGGCTTCGACAAAACAATGTTGGACAGGTCACTTGAATATGTTACCAGTTTCTGAATGCTGGCAGTGACAGCTGTTAAAATTGATGCTGCATTGTTTATTGCGTACTTTGTTCGTTTGTTGCGAGGTCTGCCTAAACACCACAGATCATCCAAAATGGCACTCACTACTGTTAATGCTAATCCTAACCTTATATTAATCCTAACGCTAAACAACGCTGCCCCAACCCTAACCCTACTTTTAATACTAACCCCGATTACAATTAACTCTGCCATTGAAGCTGATCTGTGGTGATCTGTGGTGTTTAGGCAGACCGTTTGTTGCGTATTGCTTATGCGATTTTATCTGTGTAAAATGATGTCTAATTTTACAGTTTAGCTTGGACATTTTCTTGATAACAATTACATAGACATTTTCCTGATAATAATCATACTTGTCGTATATATATAAGACGATTACAGCCGTGTATGACAGTTTTTGTGATGAATTGGCCGGTGATGAAATGACCGGCCACCGTAGTCTCATCTCTCGGATATTTGCAGCTGTCTATCGGAAGATTGCCTTCACGCCTTTACGGAAAACTTCCTGCCTCTTCACCCTTACGTTTTCAAAACTTACGAAGCCTCTGACCAACCATCGCTGAAATAATAATGTACGCCACGGCTAGAAAAGAAACGGGGCGAGTTCTGCGTAACATTAGCCTATGCTCTGCTATTAGAAACGCTGTGATACTGGCCTAGAGTTGGTCGGCTAGCTAAAACGATGGTTGTTAATTGAACGAGCCATCCGGGTGACATGCGTATAGGTCGCATGCTTGCTTAATTAGATTTGCCACGGCTCACAGTCGCCTGCTAGAACTGCCACAAGGGAAATGCGCGCTAATGCAACCGAACTCTGTACCGTCTGCGCGAAATCTTCTTCTTCTTGCAGCGCCGCTGGCGATTTCGTAGTAATGAGGCCGCCGTGGTAAAGGCGTAAACTTTCTGAGAGCTTTCTAGTCAGAATAGTGCATTTCGTTCTGAAGTCGGGCAGAGATTGCGCTGTTTTGTTTAAGCTTATACGACGTGTGTCATTGGCACCAGCCGTGCGTTCAGCTGAAAATAAATTGTTTCCGAATGGTTGTTTGCCGGATGTGAATAATCTGCGTCGTTCGTTGCTAGGTAACGGCTACGGATGCAGACGCCGGCGACAACGGTCGAATACGTTACGTAATCCCCGGTCACGTGACGTCCATGTTCCACGTCGACCAGCGAGGGGTCGTCAGCGTCGGGTCAAAAGGTCAAGGTTACCTGGAAATGTATCACCGTTCGTTCAAGAGATTAATGAAATGGTCAGAAGTCACTGGCGAGGGGTCGTCAGCGCGCTGTCGTCGATCGACCGTGAACAGTACGATGCTTTCCGGTTTCCGGTCGTCGCTGTCGATGCTGGTACTCCATCACGGACCGGCTCTGTGACGAAACCTCTCGCAGAAAACAAAATTTCAGATACCGGTACTTCGCCAAAGATTCCGACAACTCATTCCGGTATACTCTGACGGTTTTTACTCGTCCAAGTCCGTACAGGAAAGTACAAGTATCCAGTGTTCCGCGAAAATTTCAGATACCGGTACTTGCTAGATACTTCGAAGTTACACACCAGTGTTAGTGTTAGTTGGAACCGTTCTCTCAAGGTCGTTCAAGGTTATAAGTCATTGTCACGGACCGGCTCTGCGCTGGTCGTCATCGAAGTGGACGACGTAAACGACGAACGCCCAACCTTTAGCCAAAAAGTCTACGTCTTCCGCGTCTGGGAGAACGAACTTCCCGGAACTAATGTAATTTTTGGTTTACTAACGTTGTTTTGTTTTCATCCGAAACGAGCGATAAAACCGAATGCTTTGACCTTGATAACACCCTCTGTTCTTTGCGCCTAACGCCTAGACATAGACGTTGAAAGAACCGAAATCAAATTTTCGCGATAGTCTGTCTACCAGTCGGCCGAATACTTATACGTAATTCAAAGAGAAAAAAATGCATTCTTATTTTGTTAGGACGGCAATCAATGCACAACATAGGTAAGAACTGAAGGCGCATAGGTTAATTTCAAATAGTTCAAGCAGAATAATTGCTGAAGACATTTTGTTCGTAATAGTTGAGAACGCGGTACACCGTAACTGTTAGGCCTAAATCGCGCCTTTCAAGTTGTCTCGCTTATGCTTACATATAGGCATTACAATACTTCTTTGTTCAGAAAGTCAAAACTGTTGGCACGACATCACGACTGCAACATCTGTATTAATTATTTTTTCGGCATAAACTGAATACACTTTTAATGCGTCAATTTCACGACAATGCCAATACGTGACTATTCGAGCAATTTACTTTTTGTTTTATCGTTTTTAGACCGCCCGATCGTTAGTTCCGGAAAGTCGTTATAAGTTGTCGAACTTTTTTCTTAGTTTTTTTAAAACCATTGTTTGTTATAGCGAGTTCTATCAGTGCTTTTTGCACATATATACCACGCTGATTTTGTCCCTGATAGGATATGACTTGAATGCTTACCTACAGGTCGGCAGCGTGTCGGCGGTTGATAAAGACGGCAGCGAGTTCAACGAGCTAATCTACTCGTTTCAGTCAGGAGAGAAGACGACCAAACTGTTCGCGATTGACGAAACCAGCGGCCTTCTTACGACCCTAGAACCGCTTGACCGTGAAGGAAAAGACACGCACACACTGAGCGTCAGAGCGCACGACAAAAAGATGACATCGCTTAGCAGTTATGTCTCCGTCACCGTACAGGTATTATAATTGTGTGGCTAGGTATTTCTTTTGTTATTCACGCCTGACAAACACACGATCTAAATACTAACAAAATTGCAAATAATGGTTTTTTACGCACGACAGCATCTAGTGTGAAGCGCGTCTTAGCTATCGTATAGGTATCTGTTTGTCTGTCTGTGTGTCCGTCCGTCTGTCCGTCACACTCTCCTTCCTTTTCCAATAATGCACATATCCTCTTGCGAGTAATGTCATGCATGCCTTCCTTTTCCAATAAGCCATTGTGTCAAACGGTGCTAGCTAAGATCACGAAATCCTCACAGTCGGCTGCCACATAGACTCTAGTTTTAGAATTCTTAAAGCTTTTCCAGAAATTCGGGGGTTCCATGACGAGGAAGCTTCAAAAGACAGTGTAGTGGTCAGAACTGGCAGTTTTTGGTAGTTACGGTCGTTAGAGTTAAAATCAATGTTATTATGCAGCGTCACGAAGTGTTTTTTGGTTTTTAAATGACTTTAAAATGCTTGACTTTTAATGATCTTGAGATGCTATTTTGTGCTGAAATCTGTTTTCATCGTCAATTTGACTAGATTTTTTTCTGCCTTGCGTTTGTAGCCAACTATGTGAAAACAAACGAAAATGCTTTCACACTGTCAGCTACAAAAAGTTGCTATGACTATAGTTTCCGGCGATATAATAATGGCTTTTGCGGATACTCGCAAGGGTTTTCGCGCGAAGAGGTTTCAATTGACAGCGGGGTGGTCAAAAGCTTCCACTTTTCGATGCTTCATGTCGCCGTATTTTTCGAACGTTTAAAAATTATACCAAAGTTGTCGTAAAAGTTTACGAAAAACACTATGGAATTTAGTGTATGTTGCTGTCGCGCGTTACGTGAGCATTGCTGAATTTACTTGTAATAAATACAAATAATTTTTAATCCGTTGTGCGTGTGCAGGTGATGGACAAGAATGATAACAGTCCTGAGTTTTTGTTTCCTAACGCACACAACAACACCGTGCATCTGTCCAGCTACGCGCCACGAGGTCACGTGATCGTCCACGTGACTGCCCACGACCCTGACGCCGGTGACAACGGTCACGTAACATACCGGGTGGTGGAAGGCGACGGACCGGAAGTAAAAAGCTTCCGACTGGACTCGGAGAGCGGAGCGGTGGTTGTAGCCGAATCACTTGAAATCATACAGCACCGAACTTTCCAGCTGAACATTCTTGCAGTCGACCATGGAGTTCCCGCCAGGTGCTATAATTCGTAGATCACTAACAAACTATAAGAAAAAAAATCACAATAACGTTAAAGACGCTTTTTATTTCAAAAGTAGAACTTGACTTTCTTCTAATTGACACATTGACTTAATCTGTTGTCTTAGTATAGTCCTAACTGATTTTTCATATTCACAAAATTTTTGTCGTCATAGGCTACATGATTTATTAAATCTAAATATTACGCCCGTCTTTATTTTTTGTAAAGTACTTAGAATTGTCATCGTTCTGTCAGCGTCTCAAAACATAATTTTCAGAAAGTCATATCCGACAGCATTATCTAAACATGCTGTTTTTGTTTTTTTTTAATCCTGAAGTAGCTTTGTTGCTAAGGTAACTCTGATTGATTGATTGTTCGTCGTTAACGCGTAGTCGTCAAGGACCGTAGCATCACCCCTGAATGTCCACGTGACAAGGCTCTCTCCAGAGGTCACCAAAATAGAGTGCTGTTGTACCCCCGACATCGGTTTAGCCATCTAATCTTGGAGCGGTCTGGAATGCTTAGAATAGTGCTTCATAAACTTTTTTTTCATGGCTGCCGGTGTCCCATTAAAAATCGTTCTCCTAAAAAGTCTCTCCGCGTCGACTTTGTGGGGCGAATTTTTACCGGTATATGACGCCGGAAATGACTTCTTAGACGGATTAATAATTCGCTTCCTTAAAAAGTCCGCCTATCCAATTGAAATTGGCTCTGTTCATCATTTTCAGCTTTTAAAAATAGCACACGCAAAGTCGGATGGCCTTGATTGTAGGTCAAAATCCGCCATCTTGAATATCGTCGTCAATCGCACAGTGCCGCTCGGCGCCGCTATGACGTCATCACCGGAAGCGTTCGCCACGCTCCTGCGCACTCCCGGCCTCGTTCTCATCGGGATCGGCGTGATGGCGACCGTATGTGTTCTGTTCGTCATAGTCGTGACGTCATGCGTCGTCTGTCGGCGACGCGAGAATCGACGCCGGCAGCTCGACAACAGACGCAACAGCAGAACCGAGGCTCTGAAGGCACTGACGTCACCAACGTCGGACAATGGCGGCGCCGCGATATATCGGCCGGAAGTAGTAACGAAACCGTCGTCGACGACGTCTAATGTGACGTCACATACTGCTAAGATGGCGGCTTCGTCGGTGGCTAACGGAAGCGCCAGTAGTGCATCGGCTGTGGCCGGATACCAGCCTGTGTCATGCCTGTCGCCGAACAATAACAAAGTTAGTTCATTTGTCTTTCGTTTGGTGAAAATATTTGGTAACTGATGGCAACTGGTTAAAGGGGTGGTCTCAGAGCTACGAAAGGTCACGTGTGTCACGTGAGATCGCACAACGTTACTATACGTTACCTGGCATCCGGCACAGGTGAATGTATACCGCTTTAATTCCGGTCAAGCAGGCCTGGACTCTCAATTCATCTATCCTGGAAGAATAGGATGTTGAGTTATCCTGGATGGTTGCATGCATATTAAGATGTTAAGCTGCCCACAGACAGTTACCTATCCAAAGAGTTTCCAGACTCAACGCTGGTTCAGAGCAGCACGTTAAACACTAAATCAAACTAGCATTTTAAGGAAGTAACCACAAGTAAGTAAAATTGCGTATTTTTGGGACTGGATAATCGATGTTTGGTTTTCTATGTGTCTGTCGGTTTGTCCGCAAGTTTACAGACATAACAGTTATAAGCGGCTTTTCTTTGATTTTTTTTCAAAGAAATATGTGAGGCGTGGGCCAGTGAGCAATTGATTCATAATCCGAATCGCAATCCATCCATACCCCGGGTTTTTTTTCATTCGGATCAAGGTCTGCGTACAGTGTATGGCTGTGCTTTGCAAGGCTGCGATCGCTTCTTGATCCTTTGCTTAAGTCGTTTGACGGATTTGGATGCCATTTGGCAAATATACGTGTCCGATCTCGACACACTATGTTAGATGAAAGTTCTTGACTTCTCAGGTTAAGTGGAGTTTTGAGAGGTCGCATGCTTAGCCAAAACATGACAACTAACGATCAAACTTTTAGTCCTATACTGGCACCTGGCGAATACAAACAAGGAGTTGGCTAGACTTGCCACAATGATTCCGTTTTTTGCCAAACCACTTTGGTTTTTGTTGTGTCTTTACCGTACGGTGAAATCACTGAAGCGAAAATCTTTGCATTCTCCAGCTCTACTATTACTTCGTGCCCGACAGCGCCGTACGTGCCGTAGATTCTTACATTACAATTTACGTGTATAAGTAAGTTTTCATTTCTTCGACGTCGCGCAGCTTGGCCGAGGCGATTGAACGATCTGTGCTGATGCCCGCGTCTAGTAAGCAAAAGAAATAGACTCAAACCCGTTGCGTAAAAACTCGTTTAGCGCAACATACGTGGTCTGATTCGAGTTTACTACACGGTCGGGACGTTTTGCCTATGTCTGATGACGCCTGTGTACAAGTTCGGTTTCATATATTCGTTAGTTGTGCAGCATGTTTTTTTCGGTCGTTCACACTCGTTTTTCGTTCATTCATGTATTATATAGGCTAGCGGTTACGTTACGTTACGTTAACGGTTCGCTAAATTAACACATTACAATGTTGCGTCTTCGCCGTCATCGCGGGGATTTTACGGCACAATTTCTTCCCAGAAGTCAAAGCAGGGTTTAAAGCCTATAGTTTCTGTCCAACTCGACGCACGTACGCTAACGCACGCAACATAGGGCGCCCTTGCGTAGTTTTATGACGCAGCTGACGCAAGAGACGCAACGTACGGCCAAAACGCAAAGATAGAGCAGTGTCTGTAGTTTTTCGTTGCGTTTTTTGCGTTCGTTGCGTTGCGTCCGTTACATGTGCGCGTTGCGTTAAACGCGTGTTTTCGGCAGCCGTCTTTTCGCGGGCGAATTCAAACAATGCTAAATTTAAGCAAGAGAAACTTAAGGGCAGCCGAATTAGATCCGTTTTAAAAATAGCTTGATTTGCTCGAGTCAAATTTATTTGTAAATCAGTTTTTATTCGCTCCGCACAACAAACAAACGTTTCAGGTAAGAATTGGCAATGCTATCAACTTATGCGGCACTAACAACAATCCACAACAAATAAATAAATAAATGAATGAATAAATTTTATCACTATACTTATCTTAGTTGTAGTTTTGCCTAGTTCATGTGTTGCACAGCCTCATTCTTAGTTGGCGCTAAATTATTTTTATCGAATATAAACTCTGCAGTTTTTTTATGTCAGCCGTGTCCGTCGTATCCGTCGTCCTTTAGAGAAAGTATTGTATTTAGTCGTGATTCGGCATCACTACGCTTGCTTTATATCAATCTTTATTCACCAAAGAACACTTCGGTAACAAACAGACAGAGACAGAAAGGCAGAAGAACAGACAAGATGCGGAAAAGAAATTTGTGAGCGTACGTTGGGAGGCAAAGTCAATAGTGAAACAAAAACAAACAACAAAAACACATATAAAGACATTGTGTCACTCTGTGTGTCTTGAAGACAGAAACCCTTGAATCAAACTAACGCATGGAATAACTTTAAACGCTCCCAGTCTGGTTCAGTAAGTCTTTATATGCATATACGTGGTGTATATTATTGTGTCTGTGTCCTTGGAATAAATGAATGAGTGAATACATGTAAATTGCCACGAATTTTTGGATTTTGATCTGACTGACGGTCCCCGCCAAAATATAATGAGTTAAATTAAGAACAGCTTTTGAAATAAAACTTTTGTTTAAAACGTATGAGCCTACTTGTCAGAACACAGTCGCAAGATCCTCCTATAAGATGTTTTGTAAATCGGACCAGTGGCGCTTCGCAGCGTTATGACAAGCCGGCTTCCATACCGTAGAGTCGAGACAGGCCTAAGCTTAATACATTGAGTGCTGCGTACAACGTCTGTCGAAAATAGCCGGCGGCGGCTGCTGCTGCGGACTGGCGCTCTCTCATCTCTCGGCCTCTATGTCATCATCATCACCATCATCCCCGTGGGTCCTGATCGGAATAGCTAGGCCACGGCTACAGCGTATTATTCCGGCTTCGTGGTCAGATTTATGAACAAGCTATTAACCCGGATTTGGCGTTTGTTTGTTTTCCTTCTTGGTTAACTGCCGGGGTATTATTTGTTTAAAAGCGGTGCCTATTTTAGGCCTATAGACACACAAAAGGTGCTGAGTAAACTTACAGTGGCGTACACGGAGAAAGTTTCAAAAGGGTAGGCCCACTAACTATTGTAGAGGATAAAATTCTGTAGAATACACAAAGTAATCTATTTGGATTACATTTGTCTCTGTATGTTTTTGCTTCACCATTTTTTCACCAAAAATGTTAAACAAATAATTTATATATCATTTGGCCCAGAGTTGCATCAGCAATCAGCGTGCGTTTCTATTCTGTAATTTAACTCCGCATTGAAATCGTCTACCTTCCCTTCACCAAACTGCTGTGGTGTCGTGGCGAAATTGCCTCTCTCCAACATTTTAGCTTGCCGAAAAATAGTTTCCCAAAAATGGCAAGTTTTAATTGAGACTGAAAATCCCCCATTTTTTCGTAACTTAAAGAGCAAAGTTTAAAACTGTGAGTATCTGTGTTGGAAATTTGCAGCTGTTGTCGAGAAATTGCAATTTCTTATTTTTTGACTTTTTAAAACTTACAACTGAGCACGTCGACGCTTGCAATTTGCTTCAAGATATTTTAGTTCCAGTTGCACGCAGTATCCAGTTAGAAGTAGGTCTACAGCCGCGCAGAATTTTAAACTGCGAAAGTTGAATAATAAAAAAATGTGGGCCAAAGTTGACTTACAGTTGGCATGCTTATCCTTCGGTTGTTAGTAGCTCGCTTGGTTCGGCCGACAAAAGAACAATCTATCTGTAGCCTAACGACCGGAAATACGTCATTTATGACGTCATAGACTCGACGACTATTCGTTACCGCCGACTCAGTGTGCATGCCAGTAACCCAGTTACTGCAGTAGGCTTAAATTATATCTCAATGACGGACGACGACCTTGTGGGCGTTTTAACTGGAATTTAGAAACCGGTCACCAGAAAACTTATTCGTTTATTTATTTCAAGAGCATACACACTTGAGCACTTCACTTACATGTGCGCATAAAAAACTCAGGCTACTAATACACTGCGCCCTTCGTTAAAATATCACTTACAATCCTTTAATAAAAGAATATCGCATTTAAACCTGGACCCCACACTCTAAGTATGGTAAAAGAAAAAGAAAACATTTAACTCTAAAAACCTTCAAAGTCCAAATATTAGATTTTTAAAAGTATTTGACTGGTTTAATTCGTTGTGCAATTTTTAATGCAAATTATACTTTACTTAGGCCTAATATTGTAATAGTGATATTTGAGTTTTGACCAACCAAAACAACGTGACAGTAAAATCGGCATATAATATGCACGACGTTTTTTTGGTCATAATTTTGTGCTCCTTTGTACACTGAAATCTAAACACTTAATAGTCTAAATTCTCAAAATCCGTAAAACTTTAAAAACATAAAACACACAAGAACTTATTTTAAAAACTAGAATTTTTTTGTGCTGATAAATATTAGTACTAAAGCTGAAAAAATAACGGCTGCGGTTGATTTTTTTGCTAATTGCTATACGGGATCGTGAGCGAAGTTATCTCATAACACTGTGCGTACTATCGAGATTACTGACTACTTATCGGATTTATTTTGATTTTGTCAGCTTTTTGTGAGTTATTATTTTGCATTTTTGCTAGGTTCGTTTAAACCTAATGGATTTGCTGCATGTTTGTTAAATTTGCGGCTGATTTCTGAGGATTTTTTTTGCTTTAATTTCGACTTAGTTTTAAAGGTACCTCATACGACTCAAATTAAAAGCCTCTGTGCAAGTGGTGGTAAGAAAGAGGACAAAAAGAAACAGAATCAGAGAGGGTGGAAGAGACGGACAAAGGTGTTTTCGTCAGATTTTTTTACCGGACTTCCTACCAGCGCCCAGGCCAACAGGCAATTTCTGGCTGCGATCGACGGCTCTGGTTCGACGAAGATTGAGTATCGGTCTGTCACTGAAGACTAAACCGGCACGAAGACGTCACGTATGACGTCAGCCAGATAGTACGCCTGAGAGACTGCCGCGGTCACGTGACGCCGTGAACGC
>Ga0209671_1001328_pt1 | contig 20335 bp, 11 predicted proteins | sample WorMetHERISLAND2_2_FD_187401 | JGI IMG/M metagenome (GOLD analysis project Ga0209671, IMG submission 187401) | Marine gutless worms symbiont microbial communities from Max Planck institute for Marine Microbiology, Germany - Olavius geniculatus... | ecosystem: Host-associated > Annelida >...
TTTCTGTGCAATTTTGCAGAATTTGGTACTGGCTGGTGAATACTTTTATTTCCTTTTATTTTCAAATTTAAAGCCAAACTCCGCTGCAACACATTAAAATATTCCCGCTGTAGATGAGTCGTAAGTTAAATAATCCAAAAAGCCACAATTCACGTGACAAACAAGACACTGCAGAATGAGTAGGAAATGTTGCCATGGCGACGCATGAAATCTGTGGAAAAATCTGCTTCAGAAAAGTGAGAAAACTGCAGTTGCTAGCCAATCTCAGCATCAGCAATCGCTATCATAATAAAAGTAAATTGTTGTGCAACTTTCATTTGAGTTCATTTCAATTCTGTCGCTTCGTATGCTCCCCAAGAAGTCCGTCAAGCAGGGCTGGAAAATTGGTCTGAAAAACCAAAGTTTTTCAGGTTTTTTAGAAAACTTAAAAATCCTAAGAAGAACAATTTTTAGGTTGTTTTTGGTTTGTTGTGAAATTTATTATATATCAGTTTCTCATATTTTAATCACAATTTTTAAGTTATGACGTCAATCACAGAAGTATGTAGTTCACTCATAAAAAGAGTGCATTTAAGACGTTTTTTCTGGATCATAAATTTGTGTACGGTGTTCACTGACACTAAACCAGAATAAAACCTTAAAAAACCTAAAAATTTTCCTTAAAAAACTAGGTCTTTGCCAGCCCTGCCATCAAGCAGTAAACTGTGCAGAGCACAGTGACAGAAGGCGGCACACTGTCTGACAACAAATGAGAAGTAGCATCAATAGATGCTACTTCTCAATCAATCACTTATCAATCACTCGATTTCACCGAGGTAGATTCTCTTGTCGCTCGACCCCGACGCAACTGTACAATGTCAAACACAACCAACAGCTTGTTAGCCACAGTTTCACTGCCAGAATTACTCTAATAACCACAGTTTTTAACAGTTAAAAAAACAACTTTTAAAATTTTAAAATCTGAAAATTGCATTCTTGTCATACACTGTATCACGCTCTAGAAGCTCGTCAACTGAAAACTACTACAGTAATAATGGAACTGCAACATTATAGTAATTAACTGAATGTTAATCAATCCCAACCGCAAATAACCGTAGTTTATTTGAATAATGGAACTCCTGATTCATAGAATTTATGTATGTGCATGTCCCAGATGTATGTGCATTAATTTTTTTTTGCAAATTGGCATTAATTTTTTAAACTGCAACTCATTCTTGAACACGCTAATTCAACAGCACTAGTCAGAAGCAGTATGATACATACTGATTGGTTCAAATGGGTGGAAGTCGACCTCGTTGACCGAGCCTGCATGACCAGGCAGTTTATAGAGAATCCGTCGTGATGTCGTGTCCCAGATGTAGACGAATCGGTCACCGGAACCAGCAGACACTTGTCCACCGTCCGGACTCCACGCAACCCGCAACAGGTTCTGCAGAGGACAGGCCAAGTACCATAAAACTTCAAATAGAAGCCCTGGCATTTATCTGCAGACCTGGCTTCTACAAAGTTGTCTTGAGCCCTGAAACTTACTGGTACTTTACCATATTTTAAAAAGAATCCGAAAACGTTCATCTCTTATGGCAAATGTAGATTTATATGGTGCATTATCATAAAAACCTCTGAAGCGCTGGACATGCTAATACCGCATGAATGAGACAGTCTTCAACAACTAAGTGTTTGCGGAACACTCCGGATGCATATAGTGTATCCTAGTCACACCGGCCTGTATCTGGGACTTAGGTCAAAACCAGGACCCAGCTTCTAACAGTACAAGTGATCTTGACCCCCGGCAGGTATTCAGGACTCGGCGTTCATTTGGGACACTGTCAGGCTGACATAACAAGATCGTGTTTTTTTCCTTATATACAGGGTTAATAAGAACAAAGGATAATAACAAAAAATAAAACATAGAGAGAACAGTTTGCCACACCATGCATGCTCAAGTCCGACTGCCGGCCTACAGATCACACGTGATACCAACAATAAAGCTAACGTTTCATCATTCAGTCAATGGGGCATCACAGACATGGATTCTGTATAGAGTATATGTAGTAACACTCATTAGTCCCACACACTTTCAATGAACTCGCACATAATGTTATCTTATTCAGGCTCAGAGCCAAACTTTTTCAAATGGCAGTTCTACTGATCCGTGGTCCTGTATTAATTTAGCTACGGAGACCAAGAGTAATATTATGCTCCCCGAGTGGGGTCTGGGCAAAACCACAGCGGGAAATGAATTTGTGTGTCATTCAAGCTAGAAAAAAATCATATCTGGTGGTGACGTTTTGGGTTTCCATGTAGTGCTTCCTGGTTCAGGCTCAAGGGAGGATCAAATACATCAAACCTTGATGTTGTCCCAAATATCCAGTTCACAATAAACAGTTTTCAACAACCCGATTTTTACCCGTGAGAATTCCCTCACCTCTGTCATTTTTTCCTGAAATTTCCATTTTCGCCGGACGTTTTTACCAGAAATCTTCTGCAAGCTATCTGCTAGAACAGCCCATGTATTCAAACATCAACATGTTTAATGACAAAGAACAACAAGCGACAAAAAAGTGGAAACCTTTTCGTACGTATGCTGATTTCCCTGGAATATTTTGACACATCGTTCAGGGGGCGCAAACGGCCGGACATCCCAGATGCGAACTGCAAATTAACACAAATAAATTGATCACAAAAATTATTCAGTACCACTTTGTACAAACTTACACTGAAATCCATTACTAGTACAGCACAGTACTTTCAACCAATCTTTCTACGATTATATACATTGTACATTATGCCACTGTATCTTAGGATGGCGACAATTCCGTGGGGAAAATTCAAGGACATTCAAGTACGTTTTCCATACCTATTCCAGCAACACTTTGCTAACTTACCACACTAGGAACAAATTTAAAAGTGAAGGTAAAAAATAATCTGCAAGCAAAGCGAGCAGAAAAAAATTGAACTGATGTATACAGAATTGTCACATTAATTTTAAAAACTTAAAAACACTTCAGGGGGGAAGAGGCAACTGGATAATTTTCGGTCTGTGACAATTTGAATTTCAAGGACTTTCAAAGATCTGTTACAAATGCCAAATTCCAAAACTTTCAAGGTCTTATAATCTTTTCATGCATTCTGTATACAAAATACTGTACTATCCACTCTACAAAGACTAAGCCTATATACAAGTAGTCTGCAGTCATGCCTGTGTTGTCCATGGCAGTAGTGAGGAGATATGATCCATCAGGACTCAGTTCGGTGCCTGTCACTGTATCCGCATGACCCTGCATTCTGTAGAGCACGTCGTTCTTACGTAGGTCCCACACCTAACAGCCATGCAACGTATTTAATTACTGCTAGTAATAAAAATAGCAACAAGACAAAACTTAAGCCCAAATTCCATTACGCAGACTTTTAACGACACTTCCCAGCGGAGAATGTCACAAACACAAATCATGAAAGTCATGGACACAAACAGTGATAAATCATGAAATCATGAAAGTTGCAGACAAAAACAATCTCGACATGTCGAGATGTTTGCGACAAAGTCCGTGACAAGTCTGCGACAAACCCGTTTGTGTCGCTCTAATGGAATTTAGTTCGTTACAATGCACAGGGAAAGTCGGCAACAAAGTCCACAACAAAGTCTGTGGACTTTGTTGCGGATACAAATCACAAAAGACCATGACACAAATCATGAAAGTCGGCGATGTGATTTGTGTCGCGGATTTTCGTGATTTGTGTACGAAACTTTGTTGCAAAGTCGGCGTAATGGAATTTGGGCTTTACCAGGCAATCTGTTGTACTGATTCTGGCAACAAAAAATCAACAGCAAAATGCAATCTTACAAACACACAAAAACCTAAATAAATAATAATCATAAACTGCAGAAACACAGATGAAACGCAAAATTATTAAACAAACTATTCAAATGCACGCAATGTAGCGACAGCAATAAAACACTATAAACCTGTTTCAACTTTTTGGTGCCTTTAATGCCATCTGGACAATAAACAGATCTGACCATACACATGTCTGCCCCCAGAATAACCCCAGTTATGATGCGGCTTATAGCATGCCTCTGGTAAAGAACCCACAATTTTATTTATCAAACAAATTCAATGAAATTTGATTAGTTTTTAAGCATGTTTTAACTTAATTCAATGAATCTCAAAAACATAATTTGGCCAATTTAATTCAACTTAATAAAGAGCCTAAGCAGTAAACCTTAATGTCATTGTCGATGCCTCCTGAGATAACTTGCTCTGCCGTGTCGGAGAAGCAGACGGAAGTGACTTGGTACATGTTCTGTAGAGTTTGAATTGACAGTTTGCGCCGGGAGTCCCATATCTACATGATACCAGCAACAAGACTTGACGCAAGCCATCGCCAACTATTATATTATTATTGTTATTGACTTCATCCTCAAATATGCTTGGAGCAGAGGCCAAATTCATAGCAAAATGCGACACTGGGAATAAGCATGCAATGTAAATGCTATTATGTTAGTCTACGCCGGTGTGATTCAGGGTGCATTAAAACACGAAATAATTCACATGACAAGCCAAGAATGGTTTTTATTACTTTTTAGCCGTTAACAGTGTACATGCACTGGTAATGCCGAAAATTGCAGATATGTAAATCTCACAAACAGGAATAAAGAAATTATGGACTGGAATTGCATATAGCCAGGCCAGATTTCGCACAAACTGCTGAATGCTGTCAACTAATGTTGTGAGATGCAAAACTGATTTCTCTCTGTAACCAGTCATCAGTGGGTTGTAGTTATAAATTGATCACATTTTGCATCACAAACTGAAAATCTTTCCAGTGCCAATGCCTGGTTGGGGTAATGGATAGTTAGCCACTGTCAAATACCACATATGACTGAATGTTGATCCTAGGTTTTACAATCAATCACCAGTTGACTCACAAACTTACAGCCAATCTGCAAATATTGATGACAAAATCTTCAGCAAATAGACAAAATCTTTAGTAAATAGACACTAAGTAAATATATTTAAAAATAAAATTAACCTTTATTTGTGTTGCACAATGCAATACATATAACATAAAATGTCACATACAATATAGGTGAGTAAATAAGGTTGCGAGTAATGTCCTGACATACCCGTAGTGTTCCATCATCGCTGCCACTACACAACAGCTGAGGTCCACGTCGTACGATGTCACATGTGTTGACAAACGTCTGATGACCGCGGTATTTGCGAATACGTACACCAACTTGCACGTCCCACATGGACAGGTTTTTATCAGTTGCACATGTCACGATATAACTGCAATGTGCAAACAAGCCACATGGGAAATGACTTGGTCTGCAGTTGCAGTAGCACTAGCAGTAATAGTACATCAACAACAACAAAAACTAGTTTGTTCAAAGTGTTCCTCAGACACTTTTAGACAGTCGCTGAAGATGTTGTTCTCACATCATTAGTGTGTCCAGTGCATTAGAAGTTCATACGATATTAATGCGCCATACAAATCGACTTTGACATTAACATTTAACCAAAACTTACACAAACAAGTTTTCGTCAGTTAGCATATGATCTAACTGCAAACCAAATAGACAACGAACCACTAGGATTAGAATAATATAGGTACTGGGTATTGCCCAATATTTGACAGTACTGGGAGATATTTTTGTCGGTCATACTCAATACCCAGACATCATGATAGCAGTACAGCAGCACTTGCCAGCAAATGATAATTTAGTAGCCATACTACGACTACGCTAGTGCTGCATATATGAAAATCAATACGGATACAGTTCTTTACTGGTATCAGTATTGGTAACAGATATTGGTATTGGAAGGATCCAACAGTATAAGGTAGCTTTTTTGGTATCGTTCTAACCATACGGATGACTGCTAGAACTACAGTAAAACAACTACTTCCAAACTCCAACACTACTAAGCTTACTACTACTACTACCATTACTAATGCTACTAAACATCCCACAATTTTCAATTTTGTCAGTAGCACATGTCACAATCACTGCACTGCATAACAAGTGACAGTTGTGGGGCTGCAGTGAAGCAAAAAATGTAGATTTACATGGGACAGAGCCAGTAGCAATTTCACATGTACACTGGTGTCAAATGCTCATAGACAGCAACAGGGAAGGTTTTTAAATAAACAATGTTTGAAAATGCCTAAAACACAACCCAGCAAGTTGTTCAAGTGTGACACATGAGGCCTGTAGCAAGTAATCAACAAAAATCGGCCTTTGATACACAAACAGTCCAGAATTTAAAATGAATGACTGAACGTTTTTTTTGTTGCAGCCAAAAGACTGGATTGAGACAATACATACACTGCAATACATGAATACAATGGTCATAAAAAGTCAGATAAAACGCGGTTGATAAATGACGATCGCTACATAAAATACTAGATAAATTTTTTTACTGAGGCCAACCGATTATTAATAGAGAATGAAATAAAAGATTTTCTAAGAGACCAACCCTCCATCGGTGCTGAAATGTAGGTCCATGATAGCTCCGCTGTGACCCTTCATGACAGCAATGTTGTCACTGTCTCCAAAAGTGTTCCACAAAACTAAACACATATAAAACTCACATAGTTTGCATCCTAAAATATGACTAACTGTTGTGGGAGGACATAGAATGCAGGACGTTACGTCTTTGACTGAGTAAAGCAACCAAAGATCAGAAATGCTTACAAATGATCTATGCTTACAATAAAACAGCTGACAGTGTGACAAAATTGATTACTGAAGTGTCATCTAGAAATAAACAAGTGAGTACATAGTTTGACTAGTTTCACTGCTTTTACATGTGAAAGCAGCTAGACTGCTTTAGCGCATCTTAGCCATCGCAATTCTGTCTGTCTGTCTGTCGATCTGTCACATGGGTGGATCAGTCAACAACAGTGCAAGCTAGGATCACCAAATTTTCACCGATGGCTGACTGGAAGACTCTAGTTTCAGGGCCCGTAAAGCTTTCCCATAAATTTGAATGGAATCACACCAAGTAGGGGTGCTAAATGAGAAGGGGGTAGGGAAAATTTTTTGATTTTTAGCCAATAAGTCACCGTATCTCAGAAACGGAGCAAGATAGGGCCTAGGTTACTATTAATCACTAATAGAATGTCATACACTGGCTCTCAATTGCCACCAAATTCAATGACCTTGGATGACCTTAAACACCAAAATAGGGGTTTTATGGATTTTTGGCAATTTCAGGCTGTGAGACACATTTCAAGAGCGAATTGTGCCGAAATCAATTGAGATAGGCAGGGATAAGCTACATATGAAATTTTCAGCATTCAATGTAGATTTCAATGGTACAAGTCTCGATTTTCTAGGTTCAAAGAAACCTGCGCACGAGGGCATCAAACAGTGATACATCCGCTAAATTCGTTATTTTACTGTTGTTGGCCAGTCTTTCGTGAAAACGGGTGCAAATAGGCATAGGCAGGCTGCCTATCACAACAAGCACTATTGACGAGCTTTTCAGTCGAATCAACATCGATGACTTTGAAAGATCTTGCACTTCCAAAATAAGAAGTTTTTATGGATTTTTGCGATTTTCGGATGCAGCGCACACTACAAGAATGAACTGCGATGAAATGGCTAGAGACAGAATGACAGTTTGCGAACAGGAACTGCTATAGGCTTTCACGCATCTCGTGAGCACTAGCTCAAATTTCTTGTAGACCCTGCTAAACAAATTATAGAGAGCTTTGGAGATAATTCTTTTCAGGTTGCTGATAGCAAAAAACAATCCACAGCTCAGATACATACTAAACAACACAAAAATCAAACTGAATTTCAAACTTTAGATTCCAAAGATCTTTGGGTAATGAGTTCTGAACAGTCAGGCCAGCAACAGAAAAGGTGTGATGACCGTGCACGCTGTCACAATAGCACATATGGCCATTACACTATTTCTGTTGTTTGGCACTCACTGCCCGAAAACCTTCATGATCCAGAGTGTTCTGCTGACACTTTCAAACAGTCAACGAAGATATTATTGCTATTCTCACATTACTGGTGTGTCTGTCCAGTGCATTGAAAATCACTTATAAAAAAGCAGTATAAAAATTGACATGTAGCATCTGATTACAAGTTCTACGTACATATAAGTCTGTCGAATCCAGCAGAGGCAAGGAATTGTCCACTTGGTGCAAACTTTGTGCAGTACACGTCTCCCTCATGACCGGACAATAGCATGATCGGTGCCTGCAGATGAGATGTCCGCCTTACACCCTGCACAGATACACGCATTTTCAGCACATGTAATTCATTGCTGCTGGCATTATCATTACATCAAGAAAAACTCTGACTGTCAATGTCAATTATGCAAAAATCATCACAGAAGTTATTACACTATTGACAAAAACTCTGCTGTTAATGCCAGCTAAGACAAAACAGTTTTATGTAGAAAAATGCATATTGAGAAGACCGATGCTATGATCACGGCAGCTGTGATCGCATCCGCCGATTGCCTATGATCACGGCTGCTGTAAGAGGCTGCCTACGGCAGGGAGTATGCCTCACGATCATTAGGCAGCCTCTTACGGCAGCCGTGATCACGGCAGCTAGCAACTGATGAGATCAACCTTAGCAAGGTACAATGCCAAGGTATCACACCTTCATACCAGTCGGCCAGTCAAGCCTGGCAGCACTAGGTTCGAATTCATAACCAATGTTGCAACCTTAATTTGGGTGTACATCTATGGCTACATAAATGTACGAAATATCCTTAAATTTGCACCCTAAAAATTTAATAGCTAACATTAACCATAACCCTAACCCTAACCCTAACCACTGAAAAGTTTAATAGCTAACAAAACTGAATAAGCTGCAATAACTAACCCTAACCACTAGCACCACCTTTCTAATCTATGCCCATGCCCACAGATGCGGCCGTGATCATAGACACTTCGTATTGAGACTGGGTGTCACAAAGCACCAAATATAATGATCAGATCAGATCGCTAAACCAAACTCTAACCCTTATCCCTAACATTAGCCATAATCCAAATCTTCCGTACTTAATCTGATTATATTTGGTGCTAGTTTGGTCGATGTGGCCAAGGAGAGAATAGCATGAAAAGATTCGGCTTTCGAGGATTGGACACCTTGTTGGCTACTTACATTTTCGTCGAAGAAATCGTTTGTTGCGCCGTATCTTAACGCCAGCTCGTTTTTTGACTTCTTCGCAGGAATCGCTACAATTCCTTCTGAAGCTTTCCGTTTCGCATCCATATTCTTAACGCGCTGAGGTTTACAAATATTATAGCAATTACTACAATAATTCTAACAAAAGTAAACAAAACAACATAGAATGTTTAATGTTAACGTTTTGTCTATGGTCAGTTATATAAAATAAGTAAACCCGTCAGACATCCTGCACCTCGCTGGGAGCTTCGTCTCTAGACTACATTATTTGTGGTTTACTTTAACGATAACATTTAACGTACAAGAATTAGAATTTACATATTGCATATTTACTTGACAAGAAGTTTGAGCTAATGCTCATGAAACGCGCGAGAGCGCATATCAGCTCTTGTTCGCAGGTAATTTTGGTTTAGGCCCTTTATGTCCATCCATTTTGTCTCAGTTCACTATTCCTCAACCGAAAATCGCAAAAATTCACTAAAAACCCTATTTGGGGGTAGAAGGTCAAAGTTACTGATGTTATTATTATTAAAAAGCACGTGACTGCTTGTTATGATAAGCCTAAGTAGACACCCGGGCCGTACGTGTGCGTCAGCTTCGTTGAACACAGAAGATTCGGACCTAAACCTCTAAAATCTACGTTCAATGCTAAAAATTTCATATGCAGGTGGTCTTGGTCTATGCCCTATTTTCCGCCATTTCGGCACAATTCACTCCTGAAAGTGGGTCGTAGTCTAAAATCGCGAAAAATTCACTAAAACTCCATATTTTGGGGATTCAAGGTCATTCAAGGTCATCGATCTTGACATTTCTAAGAAGCTCATCGCCAGTGCAGTGCTTGTTATGATAAGCAGCATGTCTGTGCCTATCTGCAACCATTTTCACGGCAGACGAGCCAATAGCGGCAAAATAACGTCTTTTAGGGTGGGTGCCCCTTTTCTCCCCCTCGTTTGTGGGGACCCCTTAAACCCAGCAACGTGAAATTTTGTCACAAAATATTAGAGACTAAGCAATCATATGGTGTAAACCCGAAGTCTCTATCTCACCTGGTGATGGAACGGTATCGGGACGTGACGGACACCAAGACACCAATACAGAATCACCACAACTAATACGCGTTACTCGCGCGTAAAAACGATTTCGTTCTGCATTTTCTGTGCATATGGTTCGTCTTTTTCCAGGTCTGGCGAATTCCGCGGCGTGCGATTTGGTCCGTCCGTCATTTTCGTGGGCCTCATTTGACAGACATTGCATTTTCGGCGGCACCGTCAATTACTGTGATGAAGCGTTAGAACAATATTCTATAAAGCGATCAGCGACTGAGGCAAGCGTGAATGACTGAATCGGAGCAGACATACATGGCGTGACAACGAGAACTCAAACATTATCATCCAGACAGGCAGACAGACACATACGCACGCAGACTGCTGCAATAGGCCTACGTCATGTTGCATTAGGATAAATGCGGCTTTACGTCGTGTTTTTCGCCTCTGAGAGCGTGTGCTGGCCACACGACTTGTGTGACGGATTTAGAGGAGTTGCACAAAATGCATTATTTTTACATAAAATGTTGAAAAACGTTTCCGCAGAGAGGGCACAGTCCCCTCCTCAAAACCCACCCATTACCTTTTCGCCCTTATTTTCCAAAATTCTAGATTCGCCAATGAACAACGGTAAAATCTCCTCTGTTGGAAATTTGCAGCTGTCTGCCGAAAAACAACTGCAACTTGGCCTAACCGTCGTAAGGTTACACATGTACGATGCCGCTGTTATACACCGTGTCCGGAAAAAACATCCGGAACATTATCGATTGTCACTTAAAGAAGGGATATGCAATTTTAATAATTTTTGGTATTAGTACTTCCGCCACAACTACAGGCCATCAAATGACTGTTCAATATTCCACCTCATCCAATGTCTACTTCTGCACTACCTGGGGAAACAGAACCAACAAACTGAGTTGAAATAAACAAAAATACGTCAAAAAGCATCCTGAACATTATCGATTGTGACTTGAAGAATAATTAACAGATTTTGATAATTTTCGGTGCAAACATTTTTGACACTACTTGCCATCAAATGACAGTTCTAGTTCCTAAGTCACTAAATGTTTGTTTCTGCACTACCTAGGAAAATCCGAACATGCGAATAGGATAAAAATGCAATATTTTGTTGGTTTTGTTTTCCCAGGTAGTGCAAAAGCACATAATGGGCGCGGTAAAAAATTAAACAGCCATTTGATCGCCAGTTGTGAAAGAAATATTGGTGTCAAAGATTATTAAAATCCGATAATTCATCTTCAAGTCACAACTGAGAATGTCCGGGATGTTTTTTCCGGACACGGTGTAGGTATAGCAACATCACCAGCGGTGGAGTCAGATCATGCAGTAGCCTATATAGACGGAGCATCACGGCTGATTACAGGTCTGCTACACTGTGGCCGGAACTAAGGCTATAGAGCTAGGAGATAGTGTTCGGTGAAGCGTGAAGTTGCCTATAGCTTTCACTGAGTCTTATCTGATGATGCCGTCTCGCCAGATTCATCATCAGTTCGCGCTTCCGAGTCTTTCGTTATATCTCAGCTATACTGAGATAGCTACCGGTGTAGCAATAGCTTCGTTAAGTGAAATAAAATTAGAAAAAAACATACGAGTTATTATAGCCAAAAAATTAAAAGAAAATTATTAATCAGTTCCCGTAAGCTGCAACTGAAGCGTCTGCATGGACGCAAACAGATTTTTCAAATAAAAGTAAATATAAAACGATTAATTATCACAAACGTTTTTGTTTTTTATCCTACAGTAGGTTTTATGGCGCTGTACAATTTGCTTTTCACTTTAACGTTTAACTTTCGGTTGACAAAACACAGTCACAGTAAAAAACTAAACTTAAGCCTATTTCACAACGAAAATTTTACCTAAATAACCGCCTGACAAAAGCCTTGTTTTTGATGATAAATTAAGAACTGTTAAAAGTGCTATAATAAAATTGAAATCTGCAAGATAAAATGTTTTACTGTAAGCTTCCGTATTTTCTTGCGAGCATCACGATCATATATGCCAAACTGAAACGAAAACTAAAATAACATTCCCAAACATACACAAAATACTATTATTTTTTACAGAGATAAAGCGATGACCAACAGGTGGTCATTCGTGCATGTAGATGACGGCATGCAACAGTCAAACACTAATATTTTAATTTAAAAACAGAAACTGGAACTTTTTGACACTAAAACATCACTGTCAACTGCTGCTGCTGCTGCTGCTGCTGCTATAGGCCGACATGGAGCGCCGCATTGCTGCACTACAATAGTTCTGACTGTTCGATATAGTTGCCGAATTGACGTGATATCAGGAAAACGACAGAACAGCTGAGCTAGAACTTATCTAGGACGCAGGTAGAATGAGAAAGTAGTATCGCGGCTATGCGTAATCGTACTGCTTAGTCAGAATCGGAAACGAGTTATAACTGTAGCGGAAACAAAGGCTATATTCTACTAACTTTTGGTGAAGTGACTAAAAAGTGCAAGGGAGTGCCAAAATATCGGCACTAAAAACAACGTCGCTTAGCCTGTGATTGCACGCAAAACAACAACAAAAACATTTGCATAAAATACGTCTTTAATCGTGTCATAACGTTTTGCGATGTTTTAGCATGGCCGAGGCCCCATAGTGTCGGGAAGTCGACGACGGATCCACAACGTTTGTGCAAATGTAATAATTGATTATAATCACATGATTAATCTTCACACATTTCTGAAATGTAGGCCCTAATAAAAAAATTTAGCTGTTAGAATTTCTATTAAAAGAATAAAAGTCACGTTAGTAAAACATTATACACTAGATACAGTGACATCAGGCCAAGCATCCGAAATCGTTTCAATTATCTTTTTTTCCCAAAAAGTCAACATTTTACTTTGTTTATACACGACTGGGTATACAAAACTCATATACAAGACTCATTGTGTTTCGGCGCATTTATCAGTCAGAAACACAAACATAGGCTAAACACGGCAATGCATTTTTATCGATTATTACGTACGGTTAGCTGCAAATCAATATTAATGATTAATTAAATCGTATTTTTTTGTTTTTGTTACTTTAAAAGTTTTACCTTTACCAGCTTTGTTTATTTGACACTATAGCCTTACATTTCTTATCTTCAACTTAAGCTTATGCGAAAACGTCTTGAGGTGCGTAAAAAGCAACCTAACTAAACTTAACTGACACGAGTTAGTTTTTGACGAACTGACCATCAGGCAAGCATGGCAAGCCTTTTGTCATCTTTTGTCTCGTAGCCTACGTGAGCGTAGTCACGTAGTCATCGACGCCGTTAAACGGTGCCTACTGTAACGCATTACTGCTTGCCATGTCGGTTTGTTTCAGTTTTGTTACATCGCTCTGTACGCGCGTATGGATCAATCATGCAAACGTTTTAGACGTCGCTACATGTAACACCAAAGCAAAACGTTTGCAGACTAGTTTTGCAAATGTTTGTTTTTAGCCGACCTTAGCCTACTTAAGTAACGGTCGAGCTGTTGTCATGGTTGTCGTCCGTCTGTCCGTCTGTCACGGATGTACTATGGCTAAACGGTGCAAGGGCCTAGTTTCTATTGATCAGTAATAGGAAATCGCATATTCGCTTTCAAATGAAATAAAAATCATCGACCTTGGATGACCTTGACGGTCACTGGCAACCAGTACGGTCAGCTATCTTAACGACAGCTGGGCTTCTTGTTCTGTTTTACGTGCAATCGTGCACGGCCGAATGAAGCTTGTAGACACCGCGAGGCAGCAGTCACCAATTATCGCTGATGAAGTGAGGGGGCGAAAGTCTCAATAATGTGCCGTCAACTGAATCTGATTATAAATTCCACGCTATTGCTGCTAACGCTTTTGCTGATTAATTCGACTTGCGGTCGTCGGAGAACACAGAAGACCGGTCCGCGTGTGGTCGAGATTGCAGGTAGATCAGTGCGGGGGGTCGTCATCTCCAGACCTGGTCTGAGGCCTGTCGAGGTGTTCTACGGCGTACAGTACGCAACGGCGGAGCGTTTCCGTCGACCTGCGGCGTCTACGGACAACTGGAAAGGAGTAAGGGTGATGAAAGACTTCGGACCAGTGTGTACGCAGAGGAGTTCGAACATGAAACACTGGCAGAAGCATTGAAAGTCTACAGATAAGTTCCAGACACAGATCTAGACTTTGGACCAGTCTGTCCACAGAAGATTTCAGATATAGGTCATCTGAGACTGATTGTAAAACGTTAGAGGAGTGTGTTTACATATATTATGCCTATTTCAGATACGGATAGACTGTGCATAGAGAAGTGTGTTTACAGGGTACCGAGGCACGGTTGATTTGTCCGAATATCTTTGGAGCAACCTACATTAATAGTTTCAGGCACGGAATAGACTTTGGACGAGTGTGTCCGCAGAAGATACCGGACGTAGTCCAATTGTCACGGACCGTGCCTCGAGGACGTCTGAAGTATTATCGTCGACTCGTCACGTATCTCGGCAACCAGGACGAAGACTGTCTCAATCTCAACCTCTACGCGCCGATGATTCATACCACTACAGGTAAACATTGACGCCACAGCTATACACTTCTCACGTAAGTCAGATTTAGCATTATTAGTTTATGTAACTTTGGATTTTCTAGGAGTTTTTGTTTTTGAGTTACTCCATATGGATCCCGGAGACGACGAAGGTCAAGGATCGTACGCTCTGTCCAGAAAAAAAGTGAACCCCTAAACAGTTTGCAATAAGAAGCACAAACTTACACTGAGGTAAATAGACCTTTACACACAAAAAGCATCTTTTTAAAATACTACAGTGAAGTTTTGCAAAAATCCGTCTTCTCTTAACAGACTTTGCAGTTTTTAATAACACAACCGAACGCTAAGAGTTTCTGAGCGCAGTCGAAACGGTCCAAATGTTGCTCCTCTTAAATTTGTCCGATGTTCAGTGTCGCTGTTTTTGCGCTCCAGTAAGCTTTGGCCTACATTTATGCACTTTCAGTGATGCTATCATCAAAAAGCGACGTCAGTCTTCAGTCGGTCGTTCTTTCGCATGCTCTATCACATGATCTTCGACATGATTAAAGTTCTTTTCAAAGTGCGCGCAGTTCGTTGCCAGTTGTGTAGGCCTATACACGTAGCCTACTATGCAAATTCAGTCGTATCAATCTTTTGTATAAACAGCCGTTTCACAGAGTTTTCTCGGAAATTCAGTCACTTACCTTTTAGCACCGTATTTTTGCAGCTCTGCATATTCTGAGTAAACTTAACATTTTCACACCATCTTCTAAGTCGCAGATCTGTGACAGCACTTTGAATAAAATTTAACGAAGGATTTATACGAAATTTGAAACTGGTGACCCAAAGAGTTGTCGCATTGTGTGCATAAAATTTCGTTTTACTTCGTTCAGACCCATCCATCGTTGTTATTTTAAGATATTTAGGGAACTCAAGTTTTTTTTGGACCACTGTAGAGGATGGTCGTTAACTGATAAATGATCGGACTGAAGAAAAATAATAAAATGGCTTAAATGGTAATGTTTTTGAAGAGCTAAGTTGTGATGTTGACAATAATCAGTACTAAAAGCAGCAGTAAGCTTAAATTTTTGCCGTTAAATTTGTGATCAAAGTATCGACAAAGTATCTGCACCGTTAGCAAAGCGTTTATCTGCACACTCGGAACATTGCACAATGTCATGCTGGCTTAGCTCTGTAATTTCTGGTGTCCGGACATAACCTTCTCTTTCACTGGGGTAAGACGAAACCCCCTATAAGGCGGATCCCCCTCACCTATCGACAGTCGTGTCCCGGATAGACTAAAGCTACCATTTTTATGATAATTTTATGATTTTGTGTCGAAAAATTTCCATGTTTAAATTGCTTTATAATAACCACGCTGTTATTGTATTGATTTCGTAAAATGGCTTACACTATTGCAAATTTGTCAATAAATAGTGTTCAATGACATAAATGGTAATCAGCGCAACAGTTGATATGGTTTTGTTTCGAAATTAGGGTTAATGCACTATTATCTTACGTTTCGGAAAAAATATGCTTGGTTTTGATGTTTGTGAACAAAGTCTTGTACAAAGTCTTGCTTACATTACTCGGACATGACAGAATGCTGTCAGTTATGGGAGTAGAGGTTCCGTCCTACCCCGATGGAGGAGGGGGGGTTCGTCCGACGGGGGTTCGGTCTACTTTCGTAATTTCTGACAGTGGGTGCTGCAATTTGCTGAGTGCTCGATCTATTATTAGCGTGCCAGAGATTATGCAGAAGCTTTATGTACATAATTTGAGATAAGTGAGTCTCCATGTTTCCACGCAAATGTAGCATCGTTCATGTTCACAGAAATCGTTTAGCCTACGCCAATAACAAGATAAAATAAGAGCAATGCATGCTGTTACTGCGTGCGATCTGATTAAAGGCACAGTACGACCAATTAAGGTAATCACAAGTGGTTTGGCGCCGTAACAGTTATGACATTGGACACGCGATCAAAAGGTCGTGAGTTCGACTCTTGCTCGGGTCACAATCACGTCGTTAGCTAGGCCTATTTGGATGGGTGATTATCTTATCTTTTGGCTACGAGTCCGTCTCATGAATTGCTGCATGTATAACAAGTAGGCGTACCAGGCTTTGTTTTTATTTTTACCATCGCAGTCAACTCAGTCTTTCATCCCACCGGGAAAAGTAAATCGAGTACAGGCAATCAAATTAATTAACTTATTGGTTGCAGTCGAACTATCTTAATCTATCAAGAGTTCCCAAAAGCGTGATCTATGATTTCGTTTTCGTTAACGAAAATCACATTGGCATTTGTATGTCGTTTATCTTCATTTGCTTCCTGCAGTTACTGCTAGCATCCCGTTGCTAAGACAACCTACATATCGTATTCTAAACGAGATAAAGATAAATACTTCGTACTTAGGTAAAATGTTGTATCATGTATACAGTTGCTCTTAAGTACTTTGCATGATGCTATATAGTCGGCGGCAAAAGCTTTTAAGTCAGTGTCATACAAATACTGCAAATATCTGCCGAGCTTCTCAGCAATTAATTGAAAAGGTTTCTCTAATGGAGTGCCTGCAAAAACTAAGCTAAACTAGAACAAAGCATCAATTTGAATGCCATTTTCTTTTACGCTGTTTTGGGCAGTTTTAGGCACCTAATCGCATATGCGATTTTGTTAAATTCCAATACGCCAACTTTGCGACAAGTCGCGGAATTTGTAGCAAACACAAATCATGAAAGTCCCGACACAAATCATGTCGTCGACTTTCTCTTTCGGGGAAGTTTCGGTAAAAGTCGGCGTAATGGAATTTGGGCTTTAATACTATTGATTTTTGTCAGCTGCGTGGATTAGGCCTGTGAGCAAAAGGCAAAGGCAGAAGTCGAAGTGCTTAGATTTCTGTAGGCCTACTGCAATCTGAATTCTTCTGGACTCGTGACTTTTTATTCTTAGGAGATAGAGCGGTATTTTTAAGTCCGTTGTATTCGCCATGTGTTAAGCCCATTGTCGCATTATGCTCGACAAAAGTTGAGATCTCTGTTTGTCTTTATCTTATAATGCTAAGTTAATATAATGTGTCGACTTGGCATGAATTTCGGATTCCCTGATGTAGGCATAACTAATGGCACGGTGAATGAATTTTGGGAGAAAATATTTGTAAGAAATGAGATGGGACACTTGCTGGTTGGCTTTTATGACCCGCGACCCTGGATTTCTGGTCCAGGCTCCAGGCTTACGTATTTTTATCTTAGGTTACAGAAGGACAGACAAACATAAAGACGAAGAAAGGGACAGACAGAGAAGAAAACATGTTCAAGTTAAACGTCATTCAATTTGTGCGCACAATATAACGACGTGATCACGCCATTGTCGGTGAACGAGTTCTCGTAAAATCTCGCCAGCTCACGCGAAACCGCTCACCCTCCACGCACACGGAGTGATTACGCAATAGGGATTAGAAGCCTTTTATATTATGACGACTAAGGGATATACATGTAGCTAAGCTACTTCGTAAATCATGTTATGCCATGTTTACACCAGTCTTTTTTTACGCACAATGCGTGTCATTTTCTGCAACTTTTGAATGTCGACGTTCTTGATCTTTCATCTTTAACCTTTATAAACCGAAAATTGTCACACCACTTAGGTATGACAAGAGGACAGTTGATGCCAATTTTGGTTTTCTGGCGCCGTTTTGTTTCCGAGTTACAAAGCAGACAGACGGAGGACAGACGGAAGGACGGATAAATGGAGAAGACCCGCCAATGCAGTCTTTTGGATACCGCGTAGTAAAATTGCCCAGGACCCCGTATGAAGCTTTACCTTGACTTTTGTTCATTATATCGAAACTTTTAGCTATTTCCAAATTCAGCGCGTGAAAAGAGTGCGTGGTGATAGAGAAAGACTTCACGGCTTGTCTAAGTTCTATAGCTGAGACGTGTCGAATCGTGGCGCGCTGATTATCTGGTAATGCGTCGACGCTCCCCGGAGACAAGGCGAGCGGTCCCAGGAAACTGAGACGCTAGGGTACTTTGGAGCGATCCTCTTTAGTGGAATGCTGCGATACGCATATCACGGTCATTTTCGTGTTCGTTTTTTAGCGGCGTCCTAAGTTAAAAAGTTAGTCAAGCAGTAAGTTGCATTTTTTCGACAAACACTGCAGATTTGCGACAGAATTCCAAAGACAGCCGCTGCAAATTTCCCCGACAGCGTCCTCGAAATTTCAATTTTGCTTCTTAATTGTCTTAAAATTGAGCTTTTTATCTTTAATTTTGGCATTTTTGGACGAAAATTTTCTGACAAATTTTCGACAGCGTTGTTATTTTTTTGAGAAGGGGGAGGGCATTTGCCCCTGCGGACTCCTTGACATATATTATGATGCCAGTTTCGTCTTCGTTGGCTGCCTGTTTGACAAATTGCAAACTCGTAATGAAATAGAAACTTGATTACTCACAATAGCATGAAAAGATACAGATCTGCGCTACATATGAAATACGTTTCAGAGCGTCACCTGCCATATGAGATCACACAGTGTTACCTGCCACTGCCACCCGACACAGGTGAACGCGCCCCATTTTAACAGCAGCCAGACAGGCTGGTACTTGGAGAAATAAAAGGCTGCGTTTAGCTAAGTGGTTGGTTATATACTAAAATGGTTTGCCTGTTTGCAAACAGTCACCTATCTAGATAATAACTGCTCACACTGCTTAACATAAAATGGCGTTTGAGTATTATACCCCGTTTACACGATCGAGCAAACATCGAGAGGTATAGTAATTAGCATGTTAATTAGGAAGGCGGGCGGGTTGTAATTGGAAGGCCTATATAACACGTGATTAGCTGTGGGCTGAGCCTAAGCCTAGGCCTACATTTGAGCCAGAGGGCAGGGTTCCAGGTTTTCAGGCCTGCTTGATGTTTGCTCGATGTTGGTCGATCGTGTAAACGAGGTATTATGCATGCTTTATATTTGCTCGATGTTTGCTGGACTTTTGCTCGATGTATGCTCGATCATGTAAACGGGGTATTAGCGGAGTTTCGGTTTTACATGTGGACACTTCTTAAGGCGCGTTCAAATCGACATAACTGAATGGAAATGAACTGAACCTAACAGTGGCCGAGCAATAATGCATTAGTCAGTTCAGTTCAGTTTAGTTACGTCGCTTTGTACGCGCCTTTAAACATTAGAATCAGTCACGTACTGCCGAAAAAGCAATTTAACGTGTCCTCGTTTGTCAATAACATTATCAGTGTCTCTTTGCATGACACTAACTGTATTTCTTCCCTTTGACTTTTCGCGCATTCAACCGTTAACAAAGTTAGGCCTACTGCTTTTCTACCTATTGAGTTTATTGTTTCGCTCTGGCTCAATCGTTTTATTTTGTGAACATGTCCGTCCGGACCGCGTTAATTTTCTTTCTTTTTCGAATTCTTGAGTGTGAAATCTAAAATAATGTCTTTTTTTCTGAGGCGCTAAATTTGTACTATTTGTAGATATGTTTGACTTCTTCTCAGCCATTTAGAGTGCTCTTCGTCATTTAAATTTATCATTAACTTATGCCGATCAGCTGCCACTTGCCCGGAGATTGTAAAAAGTGCTTCTGGCCACGAGTCTGATTGTGTAAAAAGCGCTATAGCAAAT
>Ga0209671_1001329_pt1 | contig 20334 bp, 9 predicted proteins | sample WorMetHERISLAND2_2_FD_187401 | JGI IMG/M metagenome (GOLD analysis project Ga0209671, IMG submission 187401) | Marine gutless worms symbiont microbial communities from Max Planck institute for Marine Microbiology, Germany - Olavius geniculatus... | ecosystem: Host-associated > Annelida >...
TAATTTTACTAACCGCACACCTCTAGTAGTGTGCAGATAAACAATGACCTAATTTCTGATGTCACCTGTGCATCATTACTTGTACTATAATTTAGGGCTGCGGAAGTTAACAATTAATTTAATCGTTAATGATTAAGGAATTTTAACGATTAAAAAAATTCTTAACGATTAATCGCAAATATTGTTATGCTTACTTACTTGACATAACAGAAAGTAGATTTTGGGCATAAAGTAAACAATAATGGCCGACAGCAAGTTAAAACATACAGCAGTATGTGACTATTTGACTATTTGAAAGAAGAAAAAGTGTGCCACCCTGAGTATGTAATATTTGCATTAAACATAATATTGCAAGTAACAGATGCACTGTAACGTAAGTTCATTATAATTATGTCAGCATAATTATGAAACTTGTGGGAAATTAACTAAAATTAACAATTAATTAGTCGTTAATTTTCAAAACGTTACCTATTAAAAATTTTTTATCGTTACCAGCACTACTATAACTTCGACATTATTCTGAGCAAAACCAACGGATTTGCTGTGTTTCATTGCGAATGTCAGTTTGTCAACAAAGCATCCTGAAAGTGATGTCCTCGGTTATTGCGACACGTTTGCATGGGGCGTTTAGCTGGCACAACATATTTCTCTGAAAATTACTTCAAAGCGATGTTTTCATTTCATTGGATCAGCGTATTATTAATTAGTGCTGCATTTTACACGTATTTAGCCAATATCATTTTTATGTGACTTGGACTTTAACTTTTATATCGGTTCGTTAGTTTTGTAGCATATGTGTTCAGCTGTGCATTTCACTTCAGACAACTCAGTTGAGTAATAGCAGCAGTTTTTACCTTAGTTTGGTTTTAGTGCTCTCTCTGCATTGTTCTGGCATTATATGTAAATCATTCTTGGCTTAGTAACCATTCCATGTTTTTTGATGACTTTATAATAGTCCAAAAATGCTGCAACAAAGCTGGCTAAACAGAAGAAAATTATTGCTAGCAGTTGTAGTTAGTATGATGTAGACATCGTGTTGTACATACGTGTGTGTGCTGTGTAGGGTTTAGACTGTGATCATCTCGTCATTGAACACATTCAGGTGAACCGTGCACCAAAGATGCGTCGACGAACTTACCGTGCTCACGGACGCATTAACGGTAACATTGCACACCTATGCAATGCATGCCTAAAATCATAACATTATTGTGATGAATCAGTTAGCGTTGTGGTGTACAACTGGCAATCAACAGCATTCCATAGCATGTACATTTATATATTTATACGCCACATGAAACACAATTTCCTGTCTTGCCACAGTATTTGCTATTTCCCCTAAAAAAATGCAGAATTACCTTATCAGTGTTTGTAACATACTAGTATTATAGGTTTGTTGCATCTTACTATTAATAGCAAGACTTACACTTTGTTTGTTAGGTGCATTAAGCTATAGAGAAAAGGTAATCAGAATTTGTCATATTATAATCTCTGTGCTGGTAAACGTGGCCCTGTGTTTACTATTGGATTATTTTAGTTGGCAACATCAACTGGCAATTCTTGGGATCATTGTCATACTCTAATGCTGGTGCTGGAATAGATAATGATCGGTTTTAGATTAGTATGTTTTGAAAGTGTATTTTTGGAGGGGAAATCACATTGATGACTGTCTGGAGGATAACAGGGACGATTGTTAGAACTACCACTATATCAGTTACATATGCACGCGTATAATGGAGTTCTTACAATTTTACGTTAATCTCATTTTTGTATTTTTGTGGTTTGAGTTTCTGTAAAGGTTAAACTTTCTGTTTATTGTAAAGTTTAAACTTATCGTTCCATTATTGTGTTTGTGTGCATTCTGCCTAAAAAGGCCGTCCCCAAAATGATCTATACTGTGTCGGATGGGACGTTAAACCCTACTCACTCACTCACTCACTTTATAGGGGAAAGATTAGCCAATTACTCAAAATAATGGACAGTCCTTGGTGATGCACCTGTACAGCTGTGGTACTATGGCCTATACTAGACATCGGGTGCTCAGGTCAAGTTTCACTAAGACCAAAGTCTTGACTTTCAGCTTAGACCAAAATCAGGTCAAATTTCAGACTTCAGAACTTAGACTAAGGTTTTAGCAAAACTTTACTTCACCCATTGTGTTTATTAATTCATTCTGGCAAATGTAAGCTACACATTAACGGTTCTAGGACACAGTACAAAAGTGTGTAGTGTCTTATAGAAGGAAACCACAAAAAATTCTGTGCATCCGATTGCAGTCTGGCATAATAGTAGGGATGTGACTGACATTTTTTTACAAATTTTATTTTATTCATTTATAACCATGTTGTGTAATATTACACAAATTGGCACGCTGAATAGTACCTATGGTAACTAAAGCAGCATAATAGACTAAATGTGTACAGACTTTTTAGTAAAACTTTGTTTAAACTAAAAAAATGCAAAAAAAAATATTTCTGATATTCCAACAATAATTTTAGTGATGCATGTTTGTTTAGGGACAGGTGGAGACCAAAAGCAGAGGAATTCTATAGGCCTGATCCTATTATATTGTATTATGACAATGAATCTGGAGTGTGTGTGGTCTGTTGTTAGCGTACATGAGCAGCCCGTGTCACATTGAGGTGATTTTGGCCGAGAAGGAGCAAGCCATCGCGAAACCGACCGAAGAGGAGAAGAAGAAAGTCTCACAGAAGAAGTTGAAAAAGCAGAAGATGATGATGAGAGAATAAATTGTTAGAAAATTTGACTGTGAAAATGTCCTGCGACTTTAGTATGGCATAGTTTTCAGCATGTCATATACTGTGTTGTTTTATTGAGCCGCTGTCAATAAAACTGGTTGTCAGGGCCACTCAAGTTTGTTCGGCTTTATTGTGTCTGCACTGAAGCCTATTGATAATGGAGCATTCGGAATCTACTCGTACAATGCCGTATTGTCGTTAGAATTTAGATAATGACAAAAAGAGGCCTAAAGTTCAAAATTTTATTTTGATGGTTAACTGATAAATTGATTTAATGTTTTCCACGTCTGGTATTAAGTAATAAATTCTTGCTCAAGTTAGCTGTAGTTTCAAACTTTTGTTCAGTTTAGCAGAGAATATGTGTAATTTATCGAGCCCACAGTTTTACGTGTAAAACGTGAAGCTGCAGAATTTCGAGCTGAGCTGCAGAATTTGTTCTTTGTCGCAGAATTTTGATATTAACATAGAGCTTTGCAGAAGTGGAAAATTGACTGTGATTATTAGTATGATCGTTGGATTGATGAAATATTTATTAGACTAAGTATATCGCCGAAAAAATCAAATTGAACTGCCTAAAACTGTGGGCCCTACTAATAGCTATTGTGATGCACCACAGTCATAAATAAACAATGCTACTTGACCATTGCACTGTTGAAAAAAATAGATTGATAATTTCTTTATGTGTTGCTAGTATAAACTCAGCACAGTGCCAGCCCTCAACAGCTGAAGTTTCTGAACAAGATAGGGCTCAGTTTACTCAAACAGAAGCCACAGTGAGCTGCGCAATTTTGCTATGTGGCCCGCGGAATTTGATGAAAGCACAAATAGCACTTTAAAGAACCAAAAAATCTCAAGTTTAGCTGGTTGATCGTAGGTAAAACATCTTGCAAAATACGACCTTACGCTGTGCATTTTTTGTAGACATCTTACTGCTTCTTCGTTGCACTATAATTTGACATTTTGTTTGGCCGTGGTCCTATATGTCAGTAAACATGATGTCCTTATACAGGAAGCCGACTAATTATTAATCAGTCCTGACTGTTAAAAACATATAAAAATCTGCTTGATTGAATATCTGAAATATCGCTATAAGTCTTAACTTAAAAGAACCGCTCATAGCATTTGTCAGTGGTTTGTTAACGTTGTGTGAGCACTCAAAAAGCTATCTCGTGAGGTAACAATTAACGAGGTTAAACTCACTCCATAACTATAACTTATGTAAATTTGCTTAAGTCAGTTAAACAACTACTAACACGCGGGTTTACAGCAGTCGTTTGACGCCGGTCAAGACAAAGCGTTGTCTGTAATTCATGCGGTCACTGACGCTGTAACTAATACGGTTAATGAGCGCGTCGCAAGTTGCCTGTTTGAGCCGAGATAAGGCGTCCGTAGTGAGGCGCGGCACGTGGCGTCGAATTAATGACTCGAGGAGAAAATGGCGCGTCAAGGAACAGTCAGCGTCACTCTTCGAGGACACGCGTCGTCAGGTCCAGACCCACGCGGTTTTACTACCTTGCTGGTAGTCTTGTCTGTCTCGCTCGCTGCATTCCCCGGGTCAACGCGGCATGCTTGCCCGGTCGCGCTTTATGCTTCCGCGTATTCGTCGCCGATTGCCAGCACGCATCACGAAACGCTACAGTCGATAGACAGCCTAGAACAACAGCCAAGGCGGCGGTGCTTGCTTCTTAGAAACTGCGACGTGCGGTCACACCGTCACACATCAAGCGAGTTGTAGTCGGTGGGTGTTCAAAATGGAGTCCGTCAACGTCAGAGACAGCTGCAGACGGACGAACAGATAGGCGGACGCGACAATTACGACAGCAATAGCGCCAGTTTGACGACGCTGTTGTTGTTCGACGGTTTATTGAAAACAATTCTCCCGGTTTGTCTGTCTAATTGTCCAGTTTTCACTAAAGCGTTGAATTAAAATGATGCAAGGCATGGATCGAATACACAAAGCACAGTGACAATTACAGGGTGGCCCAAAAAGTAAGCCATTGCACTTTGACCATTATCTTCACTAAATATGACCAATTTTCACAATTTTTTACCAGTAGACTAAAAAAGTTGCTACTTAGTGGCATGCACACTACCCCTATTGTGTCGCTACTTTACCTTGTAAAACATAAATATCCCAAAACCAACAATTTCTACAGATCGGCAAAAAGTCTAATGGTAAATTTTTAAACTATTTAACTAAAATGTTAAAGATGATTTATAGTAAGTGTAAAGAACAACGGAGGACATATTGAACATCTTTTCGAATAATTTGAACCGTTTTTTGCACGAATTTTCAATATAAATTAATGCTGGTTGGCGGCTGCAATTTTGCTCAGAACTGATGAGCATTGTATTTCGATCGTGCGGCCCTACAAGCTGTGCACCATTTTGCTAGAAAATGAAAACTTACTCTGTAGCTATATGTAAACATTTTTGACACTTAGGGCCTACTATAATTCATATTTAACATTTTACTTAAATGCTTTAAAATTACCGTTATACCTGCTGCCCATCTGTAAATATTGCTATTTTTGGATATTTATGTTTTACAAGGTAGTGTAGCGACATAGCAAGGGTGGTGTGCATGTCAGTGAGTAGCAAATTTCTTACAGAGTCTACCGGTGAAAAAAAATGTGAAAATTGGTCAATATTTAGCAAAGATATGCAAAATGCAATAGCTTACTTTTTGGGCCACCCTGTAATTCGCTGCATCTGGTATAGGACCACTGTTTTGTCTGCTTTCGTTGCGAATAATGACGAAGTACATGAATAATCCGAAGAGTTCAAACTTCGAAGTCATGATTATAGAATATGCAAGTGTTTTAACATGCGTTCAAAATCACTAGACTAGGGCTCTGCTCTGGACCCCTCTCACTGCATGCAGGAGGACCCAGGCCCATCGAGAGCCACAGCGGGGCCCGGAGAAACATTCTCGTGGGGCCCCGCTGGGGAGAAAATTTTCGAATTTTTCTGTTTAAAATGGCGCATTCTGGCGCACTTTATAATTTTGAGCAACAGAAGGTCCCCCAAACGTCGCGGGGCTCGGGGCAACTTACCCTCCTCTCCCTCTCCCCCTTCTAAACCTCAGTAATTTACAAGGGTGATGGTTCCTACTCCGATTCTCCCTCCGTTCGATTACTACGGCGTTTCATTATTGCTGCGTCTGATGCCTCTACTTGCCCTATAAGCTTCCCGCTGGATAGGTCTATTATGGCATAGCTACGTGTGCCGCGAATATTAGGCAAGTTTACGTCTACGTCTGCGACGCATAACCTTTAAACAAGTCTGTTTCATGTTGTATCGTATAATCATACAGCTAGCACCGTGCTTCTGCATGCAACGAATGCAAATGTCTAGCTGTGGTAGTAGGCCTGCTGATAGGAAGTCGTAGTTCTACTACTGCAGTCAGTGTATATCCAGCTGTTACCCTGCCGTCTCTCGTGTAGAAAACTGTCAGTCTCTGTGATATTTTGATTGCTCTGTGTCGAGCGAACGTAGACCTAGTACGGTCGGCATGTCACGTGAGCGAATCTTAAAGTTCACTTAAGTCACAGTGTACGTTATGTTGTGAGCCTCATGCCTAGCAGTTTCCTGCGTTAAACGCAGTATTAAAGTATTAAAGGCAGTATAGCGTCGTAGCAGGGACACTTAGTTTAATCACAAAAATGGGCTTTAAAAATCTTCAATTTTTGGGATTTTTTAAAGACAAAATCAAAATTTTGACTACCCATAATGTCCCTTGGCCGAAATTTGCAGCTAACTGTCGGAAAACTGCAACTTTTGGCGGTTCCTATTTTTTTAAAATCCACGACACCGCTGAGAGAATTGCAACTTGTTTTACTGCTTGACCGCCAAAAATCTGTGACACCTACTCCAAAAAATGCAATTAATTGATAAAATTACACAAATACGCAACACTTTTGCAAACGTTTTGTACAAGATTTACGCAGGTGTGGTTACGTGTACAATAAAGCATAAAAGGCTTGCGCAATATTCTTGCAAACGTTTTTTTGTTTATTGAGTAACGATCGATGGCCGTATTCTGGGTCGAGGAACACAACTGCCGGTGGCACTGATGTATTGACTATATAGCACTACCATTTGCCACCATGTCATTATTGGTAAGCAAGCCTGACTACAGTGTAGGCTAATAAAAGTGATTTCGTACAGCGTAAAGTCTACCGGCTGCCGTAGTACGATTAGCGGGTGTGTGATGGGCTGAAGGCTGTTTATACAGGCGCTGCGTGGCTTCTAATTTCGCCGGCGACTGTGTGCATGACGAGTGGGCGAAGAAGACGACGACGGTGCAATCAGGGCGGATCCATCGAGTCAAAATAACGCAGTGTATCTGCAGCACACAGGTGGTGATAACGGCGCGCTGGTTGTGATTTACCTCCGATGCCACGCCACACACGGCGCCCATGATGCAGTTTGCCGGGCACTTGTTGTCGACGGCGGTGGTCTCTGACGCAAACTAATTACCGTAATTTGGCGGAGATTATCAGCTTCTCGCTGCTGACGCGTAGAAACGCAGCGAGATACTGCAGGGCGCCTGCTGAGTAGAGTGGGCAGTCGATGACGTTCCTGAGCGCTGCCAGTAATCTACCCGGCTCAGCACACCCTGGCGCCTTCTCTGGGTCTCCGTTACATAAATGATTCGACATGATCGTCGCTTCCAGAAAATAGAATAGACACTTTTCATGCATCTGCTTAATTGCTCGCCGGCACTGCACCAAATCCTGGCTGGAGAAGAAAGCTAGGAAGACCACGATGCAGCTGGTTATGTGACGTCCAAAAAGTAACGCACTTAACTGCCCAGGAAGCCTGGACAGCGGCTGATGATCGAAAAGAGTGCAGAGAGTCCATCGCCGACTACGCGTTTTGATGACGATGCAGATGTTGATGTAGGCCTTACATGTACATGCGCGATAGAATTAAAATAAACGTAGGCCTAATATATAACTAAATCAAAACCTAAATATCAAAAACAGCTGTAAGTACGTCGTCTGCAAAGAACAACTAAAAGAAGACTTAACATCGCACGCGATTCTGTTTTGGTTTGGTTTAAAATTTTTTTGCACACGTTGGGCGCTGCTTCACCTCATAACCTGCCCGTTAGCTGTGACTATACTTACAGTATTGTAAATAATTGTAATACAACGAAACTGCAATAAATGGAAGCGGTCATCGTCGACTCCATTTACGAGTATCTGTCCGTGAGTTGGTCGCAGTGCAGAACGTGGCTGGTGCTTCAAACTTGCAGACAACTTGTTTCATTGTAAGTGTTCCCATAATTGCAACGCAATAAATAGATTATAGTACGTTATTAATTTGTACCTTTATTGCATTTTATTGCATTATTACATGTCTGAACTTAACGCAGAAATCATTAAGAGCAGTTTGGACTGACGCAAAACACCCACCCAATGTTTGCACATCGTAGGTCGTAGTTGAGATGTAAAACAATAAGCATTTTGATGCGAATATTTGAGGCGGCCGGTCGTCGAGTATAGAGCCTACCACAACGTACCACGGTACAGCAAGCGGCCGACGTTTAGCTGCTATCCGGGATAGAAAGAAGAAGCCGCCGCAGCGAATGTCAGACGTACGGCGCGGTGGTCTGCAGCACAGCAGTGGCTGCATGATACGGCTCAACGGGTCCACCAACCGATGGACTCGTTGCTGCATTACAGATCTCGAGTCGCCTCGCGCCGATCCGATCCGTCCGGGAAGAAACACGGCTTACTTTTCGACGGCAACATCAGTCATGGCTTGTCGGCGTCGCATGGCCGACCAGCTGACAGCTGCTGTTTGAGAATCTGTAATTCGCCGCCGCTGATGAAGATCGCCGTCCGTTAGCACCAACTAACTAGAGGCCTACAACCTGTACGCTTATGAGGAATAGAAAACAGGCAATTTCGTAACTGACTTTCCCAGTCGGTGTCTTGAAGTCAGTTAATGGTATAAGTATTGAACGACGATGCAAGAAATCCGATGGAAAGGTATCTTTTACGATGTCGTCAGCGTACTGCACTGGATTTATTACATCCAGGACGCCCATGCAACCGGTAAGTATAGAGTGGAATTTAGCTAAATTCTCGGATAAATGCCAACTTTACGTGCAGGGCAGGGCTATCTGTGATAAACTTTTTATCGGGAAACCACGCCCATCTAGAAGATTCAGGAAATTAAAAGCAGAACTTTAACATTGAATATCGCGGCGACTACATATCTGGCAGCCGGATAAATAGCCCAACAAATAAATAGACAGTGAGCTATTTATCCGGTTGAACGAAAACGAAACACACAGTCGTAGATTCGATTGCATTCGATAGGCGACGGCAGAAGCGTCGGTTGCTATCGTTGGCGTTGCGCATAATTCGAAGTCGAATTCTGGTTATAATTTGGGTTAGGGTTGGCATATATCAGAAAATTGTGTGACGATATATGGACACCCGCATTAAGGCTGTAACATTGGCCATGAATTCGAGTGTACTGGAAGCAACCATTGAATTTGTCGACTGGTGCTACCCGTGATGCCCTAGCTGCTAGTTGGCCGGCTGCCGTGAGAGCGTCTCTCCGTCGTACTGCCGCAGAGACAGCCTTAGGCGCGACCTACGAACACCCTTGGGTGGTCGGTCGTATCAGTTATGGCCGACCAAGACGGCTGCCGGATAAATATCCTGTGCGTTGAAATATACCGAAAAATAACCAGACGACTGGTATTCCATGACAGTGTTATTTATTCTAATTTATTTATTTTATGATAACATAATAAACGTGTAAAATTCTCATTTATCGGATACACAAACTGCTTACTTTTGTGTACGAGAAGATGACGCTTGCATTCGTGTGTAATAAAAACGTCGTAAGATATTGACAGTTCATCGCAAAAACCATAAATAATAGTGACATTGTCTGGCACCTGAGGCTGATTAATGCTGATATTAACCGGATGCTCGTTAAGCATTTTTTTATCTTCGTGAATCGTTTGGACAGTGTTGGTCTACAATCTGAATAGTAGAGTGAGAGAACATGCCTGTGGTTTGTACCAGGTGGGCCAAAAAGTGACACTTTTTAGCATTTGAACTTAAAACAAATTTCAATACTTCGGAGTAGTTTTAGTGTTTTATATCTGTTTAATTCTATTTTGCATGTGCGAATAGCTTTAGAGACTACTAATGCTCGAAGTGGGATGCTATGCTAGGTATGATCCAGTAAGACATAGGCCTACCGGCACTTTCTTGGCCGTTTGGAAAAGCATATCACCACTTTTTCCGAGAGAGTTATGACAAAATGAAACACTAAATACACAATATTAAATCTGCAACCGATGCTCTGATAGTTCTTATACCGGCAATTGTTTCCCAATTTTTCAACTTCAAGCCCTGAGAATTACTTATCTCGGCTATTGTAAAGTAAAAGATGAGCTATCGTGCGGTGTCAGAGTGATTGCTGGCTTTTTATTGCTCGGGTCAATGCTAGGAACGTAGCCGTGGTATATACGTAGCTGCTGGGTGCTCGTGTCTATGTTATCTCTGGCGACGCGTGAAAAGCGTCGTGTGTGGCCTCGTGACTGATTGACGTAACGTCATTGTCGTGTCTCGTCTGCTCGACGACTAGGCCTATGTCGTCGTCACCCGACTGCCGCCGCCGGATCTCCGATATTGCCGTCCGCAGTCGGTCGATAATTTCACCAACAACCATGTAATACAAGAAGCCCAGCTGTCGCTAGAGAAGACGTGCTACAGCCTATGTACAGTTCCTGTTGTAGTACTGACCTTTAAGGTCATCTTCGGTCAATGATTTTCATTTCATTTGAAAGTTAATATGCAACTTCCTATTAGTAATCAATAGCAACTTAGCTAAGTCCTATCTTGCACCTTTTAGCCACAATCCATCCGTTACAAACGGACAGATAGACATCCACTGAGACACATCGTGTTATAAACGCGCGTCAAAAAGTAAAACATGTTTTAGAAAACGTTTGCAAACTGAATTTTAAAAACATGGCATTTTTACTCGCACAAAAATAAATCCATTGCTTCAAAATACTATTGAAAATTTTGACTAAACGTCACAAAAATGAAAAGAAAACGTAGATGAACGTTGATTACAACTATGTCAACAGCAATAATAGTATTCTCTGCATCTGCGATGTTTTATGTAAGTAACAGTGACAGTAACAGTGACCTTTATCAATGAGGCAAAGGTACAATAAGTAAGTAAGTAAGACTGCATAGCAAGCGCAGTTTAACAGTTAGCCGCAATGCGCCGCGATCTCAACACCCAAACAAAAATGTCTTCAGCAGCTGCCTAAACTGTTCAAAGCCAATGTCTGTTTACCTTGAGCTGGAAGGTTGTTCCATGCGGCTACAGAGACAGATGAGTAGCAATATACGGCCGTTTCAAACCTAAATTTATTGGACTACCACTCCCAGGACCTTAAACTGAAACACCACTCCCAAAACACCACTCGGGCCTACCAGCGCAGTCAAGTTTAGCACGCCTCGTTGCGTCGCAGGTCGGCTGCGCTGGTAGGCCCGACTGGTGTTTTGGGAGTGGTGTTTCAGTTTAAGGTCCTGGGAGTGGTAGCCCAATAAATTTGTGTTTGAAAAGGCCGTATATTGCTACTCAGATGTTTTGCTGCTGCAGGTCAGTCTGACGACACATGTCCTTGTGTTGGCCGAACGCAGCAATAGGCTTTCTCCTAGATTGAAACAGGAAGTGCACATTTCTGTTACATAGCGCAGCCTTCTTACATGCAACCGAGAAGTGTAAGCGGATTCGTCACGAGTCTGCATGTAGGGCTACCTCATCGTATTGGCTGCCAGTGATGTAATCTCGGGTCCTGACTACATCAGCTGGATGATAGATTGATCGACCGACCGCCAGCCCAACTCCTCACAGTAATGAAAAGCTGCCGCGTAATTGCTGTCAACTATCAACTAATGGCAGCAATTTAAGAATACACACGATAGCAACACAACTGCCAAAGTGGAAAAAATTTATGCGTTAACACTAAACAAATTGTAATACTCTATTTAACTATGGTGATAGCATCATTCTAAACAAAAACTAAAAGACACGAATATATTCTTGTGTTAGAGTATTACTCGAGACGAAATGACAATAACCATTCATCGGGCGTCTGTAAAAAGCAGGTGCTCTGGTGAGGTATTCTTATACTACAATGTCAGACCATCAAAGACCATCAAACGAGAAAACACTGCTTAAACATTGCCTACACTTGCGAAAAAAACTGAAACAAAACTAAAACTAAGTCGCACGCGAATAAGCAGTAACCTACATCTGCGCTAAAACCATAAACGATCTAAAACAAAACGAAAACCTAAAACTGTTTTAGGTCCAGTAATGCATGAAAGCCACATTTTAGCCAGGTCAAATTTCTCGCAACCTTGTCGCATACGTTTCGTTTTTTTCAACGTTCGTTATGTTTTTTTTCTTTTATCGCATGCGAGTTTTGCTTTGTTTTACTTTACTTTATTTTTTGTACATGCAGGCACCGCGTTAGCTGTTATTTGAACTTATTTCCGCTGCGAAACATACGTATATCATTCAGAACACAACAATAGCATTTATTATGCGATTTTGTGTTTTTTTCGTCTACGTTAAGAAGTTTAAAGCAAATTTGGAAAGTGACACGGAACCTTGAATAAAAAACAGAGAACTTTTAACTTAAAAACAAAAAAGTAAAAAAAAACAATTGTTACGAAAGTTTTGTAGGACGTTAGTAACAGGTGTGCCCATTTTTGTTCAAAAGATCAAAGGTCAAAGACACGAAGAAGATGGGACACGTCTCATGGGGTGATCGCAGTTGCACTGCGGAGTACATCATCATTTTCCAAATTTTTCATTCCGTCTCGTATTGTAGTGCTCGGAATGCTTTGGTGACGAAATCGACTGATTTGGTTTTCCTAGTTCAGCGCCGATGGTCTGCTGGTGGATCGATCAGCGTTTCATTCAGTCTTGAACCTTTCCCAGCGCTGAAGCTACCCGGCGCCGTCTGTATAGCCTACGGAACTTGCTGACAAATCGTCTGCAGCTTGTCCAGTGTTATCTTTACATTGTACAGCGAGTGAAGATGCCGCAGTCAAGCTGCAGTAGACGATCTGAAATGGTACTGTTTCCGTGCCAACTGTATGCCGTGGCACCGATTTCCTCAGAGGAGGTTTTTAAACCTCGGAAGGCTTGGCGACGTCGGACAACACCTCGGACGAGAAAATCGGTGCGTGGAGCCACGGCAGTGAACGCACTGACGTACAATGCGGTTTGCTGCGATTTGTCTGCGATTTTTTACGGCTGTCATGCAATCTCAACAAGCGGAATTCTGGCGATTCTTGCAGGCCTTATTACACACATTTAATTTCAGCGTCGTGTATCATAATTTACTGGATCAAAGATAAGCTCCAAAAGTTTAGTAGTCTGTCTAAACAAGCGTTTTTGTTAGACTTTTGTGTTTGGCTTAGCAGCTTGACAGAAAGTGACGGTTTTGCACTTTTAACGGACTCTCCTGAGCGTGAAAAGAAAGACAAAAATTAAAGAAAAGCTCAAATAAAAACAAAATGGTTTTGGTTTCGTTTTTTATTGCACACGTGGCCTACGTGGACACGTGCATGGTTGCCGATCTGACACATAATTTTACGAGTTTACAGCATATTGGAATTTTTTTCAGAGACAGGCGCTTTCGTTGCCTACCGAAAATCATAGCCTATACATGGCGGCAAGGCAAGCTATAAACTGCACGCGGCTTGCTGAGTTTGTTCATCGCTGTTTGGCTGATTGCTCTCGACAATTCACCGCAGGCTAATCTACGATATTTGCGCTCGCATCCGGCAAGACAGGCTGCTGTAGTGTACATAGTGATGATACGTCAGCTCAGATAAAATTGAGTTCAGTTTTGTACCTAGAATTCACTGAAGCAATCGTTGCTGGTCGGTCACATAAAGCACCTGCCCTAGATTAGCACCATGGAAGTAGCTCCGTGGATTAGCACACACACGCACACACACGCACAAACACACGTACGTCGTAATGTACCCGGATGTAATTGAAATCTGTCGACAACAGGGGCACAACCACGCGAGGACGACTTCTTCTCTCTCTTTTCAACTCTCCTTATCTTTTTATTTTTTTTTACGTTTTCCTTCTGTCGTTCTCCTCTTCCCTTTAGTAAGCCTACCTTTTCCCTAAAATGCTACTTGGAGAAGCGCTGTTAGCTACCATAACGAGTTCCGCTAGAACTCGGCCGATAAACGTAGCCCATAAATTATAATTGACGCCTTTCGGAGCACTCGTGTTAAACCTAATATGTTTCACTATAAGTTTCAGGTTAAACTGTGAGAAAAAAATTGTGGGACATCAGTCAACTGTGAAAAAGTCAGAGTGGGCATGTTTCACCTATTCTCCGTGGTTTCGCCATTGCAAGTGTTACATTGCTGACCATGGCTAATGGCCATGATCATGGCGACAAAGTTGGTGCATAGCCTACGCCAACTTTGTCGCTGTCTTTCGAGCGAGATATTGCCCGAGTCATTATAAAAGAAACTTTGTAATTATTTCAATTTTATGCACCAGTCTATGAATGTGCAACTTGCTGTACTGTTCGCTGATTATTGTGCAACTTGTAGCGGACTTGTCGTGGGTTGGGGTTAAAGACGTTTGTTTGTCCGCCTGTCGATTCGTCTCTCCGTTACGAGCTTTTATCTCAAAAACAGAAAAGAATACAAAAATCAAAATAGGTGTAAACATTCCCATGGCAGGAGTAACCGGTGTGTCCATTTTCATTTTGAACGGTTAAAGATCGAAGTCGGCGGATGTTAGTAACCTAAAGTGTCGTGGCTGCATAATCCCGACCTGTACGGTGGCCTAGTTTACTGTCAGCGTCTGAGACGCTAGACGGATGGCCGCGTATCATGGCGCTGACATTACTCTTCGACCAGTGCATGAGTAAGCTGTCATTCATTGATGTGAAGTGTGTGCGTGGTGTTTGGGTTCAGGTCGTTCTCGTGTTCTTATCGACCCGCCGCCCGCTCTGTCGCCGTTGCAGCGTCGCTACGCGTGCTTCAACACCGTGCTCGATCTCTCGTGTGACGTCACCACCAGAAGCAGCAGCAGCAGCAGGGATGCGGGAACAGTGAGAATGCTCGTGTTTGAGCGGGCGAGATACGGCCGCAATGACACGGTCGGTGCGCTGCGGTGCCGCGTGCCGTTCACTCGTAACTGTGACTTCGACGCCCAGCATTCGCTCAGTCAAGCGTGCGGTGGTCGTGCGCGGTGTTCGCTGGCAGTCAACACAAAGTTCTTCGGTGATCCGTGCGGCTATAACGAGTTCCTGACGGTCGTCTACCGCTGCGTACATGGTACGACCTGATTTACTGTGGGTGTAGTAGCCCTGCCTACCCAGCCAGTGTCTCGGTTCGTTGGCCAGTTGCATTGTGCTGATTAGTTTTCGTGCTTCTGTGCAATAAATAATCACACATGGACGACCGGCCACACAGTGTATACTTTGATGTGTTTTCTACAGCACCCTACACCTCGACGTATGTCCCAGTTCTAGTACGCTCAGTTTCACAACTTTTCACAACTTTTTTTTCATTTCGTGTTTGTTCTTGTTCACTGTACAGTAAAAAAATTACGTCTGAAACACGACGTAATCTCTCGTCGTCTTTTCAGCCATGACTAATCGTTGCAACCTAACCGGGTGGGTATTGTAAAAATTCCATTCGTTCGCATCAGCATGCCTTTAAGTGCTAAAGAACCATTTCAGATATTCACTGAAATCGACATAAGTGCATTTTCCGCGCTTTTATAATGCTTTTTATAGTTGGCTTACTTATGCACAACATGTTGTCATTTGCAGGCCATCGAGACAAAAATAACATTATTCTATGTAGCCTACATGAGTACAATTAGGACGGCGACGTGTGGTTTGACGTGCTTGACAGTTAACTCGGTGGGACGTCGTTGCTCGACGTCGACCGTTCGCTCCGGTCAGTCCACGTCCACTTCTGACGCTACTGCTCAACTCTTCGGCTCCGGCTACATCACCAGTCCCAACTACCCCGCCAGGTCTTCCACTGCTTTTTGTCTGTCATATTTTATTTATTTTCTAGCATAGTTTGTCGTTCTCACGGCATATCTGGAATGTTGCAGTTGGCTAATCCATGATCATTTCACTTCGTTTCGGTTATGCAGATTCGATCACATGGGTTTTGACAATGCTGCTAGATAACCGAGCTCCGAAGAAATGCATAGAGTTGACGCTCTGTTTTCTTAGCGGTAGCTGAGCTTTTTGTTTATTGTTTTCGAGTTATGAGCTATGATTGTGCTTACTTGTAACAGGCGCTTCAGAGAACTTTGTTTAAGGGGCGCTCCGTAAATTCGCGTATTGATTGATTTGATTGATTGATACGGAACAGACGTGCAGACTGACAGACGGACGGACGGGCAAACAAGATGCATAAAGCGGCGGTTGCGGCCAACAGGACGGTTACATAGCGAACGCTGGGACAGTAAGTAGAGTTGTGTGTCTCTGTGTATGGCAGATATCACATGGACGTTGAGTGTCAGTGGACGATTTTAGTTCAGCCATCACAGACGATCCGGTTGACACTGTACGACTTTGAACTGGACGTGAGGCGTGCTGCTGTCTGCCACGACTACGTCGCTGTCACCTACCGGCAGCGACCACTGGGTCAGCATTACTACCACATTGTAGGCCTACTACTGTATATACCGCACTGCTAAAATGGATAAGCTAGTACGCAGTACGAGCTTTAAATATCACTCCAGGCAGTGCGGCATCGTACTTAAACCTCACTGAAATGGCATGGACTTCATCGTCGTTTTTTTCCTGACGCCTGAGTGCAGCCGAAAATTGTAAAACATCACCACCCAGTGCAAGCTGAGTCTGGTTTAAATGTAGAGCTTAGGGCTTCCACAGTTCTGGTCGGCAGCGCTTAGCAATTCAACAGACTGCGTGCGCTTGAGTATTCAAAAAGTATTTCATAAAAAAGTCTAAATGTTACAGTTGGGTTACAACTGAGATACATGTACGCCTAGTCAAAAATTTATTTGGCACAGCACAACCCAAATACAGGCATCACTGTATACAATCTTGCGCCAGGTTACTAGCGAAGCAATTTATCCATTAAAGTTGGCTGTCTGTGGTAGAAAATGTTTGGACGTATTTTACGTTATGCTGTGTTTAAACCTGCAAAATATGGCACACAAACCGACAAACGGCATTTGAAACCGTCCGAATTTTTATCATATTGTCAGAGATAATTTAATTACTTTTAACTTACAGGAGACCATGTGAGATATTGTTTGGTTTTATAAACAGTTTAATACTACATCAATTTTTTGAGTTGTTCAGTAGAACTGTTTTACAACAAACTTAATTTGTACTTTACTTTCTCGTTTTTAGATGATGTATTTGGTAAAATCAAGATGAAATAATTACCTGATTCAGATCTGGATGAGCAGGTGGTTTGGTGGAGGCGTTTCGTGACTGTGGGTCATTGGGCAAACAAGTGATTGACATACCGGCTAGCAGTGCGACGGTCGTCTTCAAGACTGGACGATCTAGTCTTACTCGACGAGGCTTCAGCCTGTACTTTGAAAGTCTGTAATTTAATCATATTTATATTGTTTTACATGTACGAGAGGTATACATACGTTTGATATTGTTTGCTTGGTGTCTTGTATTTCATGTTTTGTAATTGCATATTGTCTCGAATTTGTCAAAAATGCGTTTTACTCCAGGCCTAGCCGCCTGCGTAGACATTTGTTTAATTAACTTTTTACTTATTTACCTTAATGACAGAGACTAGGCTGAGTGTTGACATGTTAAACAGTTCAGTTGGTGACACATGGCCGACCCTTCTAGTAGGCCGCATATTGTGGGTCTTGTAAGTTCCTCCGTCTGTCCGTCCGTCTCGTGTGGACTTTTAACTCGAAAACAAAAAAAACGCAGAAAAACTTAAATTGATATAAAGGTTTGTCGGGGTAGGAGTAAGAGGTGCGCCGATTTTTGGCTTTAAAGTCAAAGATCAAGTCATTGATCGGACGTGAAAAATGTCCAAAAATGGCGCGTGTCTTGTGTAAATGTTGCCTTGCGGCTGGCGGATCGCACGCTAACGCGCGTCGGGTGGCTTTAGCACTCACTGCACACTGCAACGGACCCGTACGTCTTTCGGCGACTAAACGAGCAGCCGCGTACGTGTCTGCCGGCACCAAGTTTTGCTTATTTCATAGCTTGGCGTCTGTTTTACTGGGCTATGTTCAGGTGTTGGTGACGGTTGTCCTCTGTTGTCGACTGCCTATGAGTCAAGTCGACAGTCAGTGCAGTATTTCATACAATCCGGGGTGCTGTTTGCCAGTACGGTCTGTCAGCCGGGCTTCACCCTGACAGATCTGCACAGTTCCATGCTGATTCGCTGCATCAACTCTGTATGGACCAGTCGTCTGCCACGATGTACTGGTTGGCATCAAACGTTCAATCGTTGCTCTTCGATTACGGCTAATTTCGGTTCAGAAAATTGTTGCATAGTCGTCTGCGAAGTCTTCTGCGACAGTTTTATTTTGCATTTTACGGTGTAAGCGTAGAAATAGCCTTTTCCGTCTCCTTTCTGGCTCTGGCACCGGTCTCTACTCATAATCGTTGTTTTTTTGTTAAGATCATCAGTATATGTACTATGCGCGCATCTTTATCCGATGACCTATTTAGTCTTTTTATTTCTCACTGTAGTGTCTATAAGAGCCCATAATCTTATTTCGCTCAAGCGGCGTAATGACTAACAGCGTCTCCCGTTTGTATATCACAGTGCGTCCAGGCAGAACACGTTGTCGATCACGGCCAGGAAATAGGCCTAAGTATGTTCTAACACTGTATATTACGCTCGTTTTATACCCCGTTCACACGATCAAGCAAACATTGATCAAACATGCTGGCTCGTCCAGCTAACTAGAGCTAGCTCGTCGAGCCAACTCATCAAGCCATCTTCATCGTGTAAACGGGGTATTACTTGCTTATTAATACACTGTATACCATGTCAAAATCTATACCTAATCTACTGTCAAAGTGACTGTGTGGTATGTATTAACACGCATATTATGCGTTTATTGATATGTTCAGAGGCGGAAACAAGCAGCGTTAGTTCTTCCGTGACTTCGTTACTTACTACAAAGACGACGACGTCGCCGACGCTGTTTGCGCGGCTGCGGCTTGCAGACCAGCCCGAAACCGTTCTAGGTAAACCTACAGTTAATTACAAAAAAATTATCAAATTGCAGTTTATTTATTCATTTTTTGACGTTTGGTAACAGGTGTGGCCAATCTCGGAACAAGTTATGTGTTTTCTGCTAGAATGCTAAATTGATTAGACTATTTCAATCTATGAGTTTATGTAAAACCATTTATGTAATCCCAATTACGATTCGCTAGCCATGCCTACTGTTTATGTAGGTGCATTTGAGCAAAAGTACATGATATATTGTAAGAGTCCTTGGCGGTTTGCGACATTTTTAGAAACTTTTGTTTCAAATTTGATATTTTTTGTTTTTTTACTAAAGTTTATAGTTTATGTGAATGTTCAGTTTCATTTTAGTCACAAACTTAGCCGATTAAGTTTACCCGGCATTTTTGAGCACATTCCATGGGCAGCTCAGGCCCATTTCTGTTATCGCTGCTTTTTGGATAATAATTAACCAGGATCGTAAAAATTATCAAAATCGCATACACTGTGACAGTATAAGAAAGCTCAAGTTTAATTTTTATAGCGTAACATATCGTGTCGTATCATATGCCTATTGTTTCTCTAGTTTAGTGATGACTTGCGACTGAACATGGTGCTATCGTATTTATAGCCGTTCAGTTTCAGTATCTGCAACGATGATCGACGAAGGGCGCAGTGAATGGTGGATTATCCTTTGTTTACATACACAGTCGTAAACAGAAGTTATTGCATGCTGTATCGTTATCTTGCAAGCACCAGTTAATTCCTGCACCGTTTCTGCAGGTAGCCGCCGCCGCTGCCGAAACAAAAATAGCCGCGTAGATAGCCACGTTTCACCAGTACATGGATGAGTAAAATCTCGTTGGGCGATTACTCTAAAATGATCAACTCGCTTCGATTATGTGCACCTGGCGTTGTAAGCATTTGTGTCTGACACGTGTTCAGTAAACTCTTCACTTACTTCTTGATCGAATAAATACGGATGGCGACTAGCTAGCCGAGCTGTGGAGTCTGAACGCAATACTGCATACAATGAGTGCTGAGGCTGCTAACCGAATGACCGCACACAGACAACAAACAGCCATACAACTGTACTGTTAACACTGTGACTGTTCACTGTTCTATCATATCTGCTCCATCACGTTTATTCTCCTGTTCATCACAGGCTGAACGGTAGTTCAAGCCCTGAGTTAACGGCGACTTCTCTTTCTTATGGGAAAGCCAAAAATTCGACCCCCCACAGAATCAAAACCCCTGACCCGATTGAGATAAAATTTGGCAGGGTTGATTACGTCGGCGAGGGGACCCGTCACGCA
>Ga0209671_1001330_pt1 | contig 20331 bp, 13 predicted proteins | sample WorMetHERISLAND2_2_FD_187401 | JGI IMG/M metagenome (GOLD analysis project Ga0209671, IMG submission 187401) | Marine gutless worms symbiont microbial communities from Max Planck institute for Marine Microbiology, Germany - Olavius geniculatus... | ecosystem: Host-associated > Annelida >...
ATACCCGCGAGTAGTACTCGCGGGTATCATGCAGACAAAAACGAACAAAAAATCTACGGGTGATCTTGACCCTTGCGATTCAGTAAAATTCTAGAGATTGTCAAAGTACAGAATTTCATCAAGCTAACTGCAGCGATTTATGAGTTATCGTAGTATACGAAAAAACCGCGATAAAACTTAGCGACGATGCAGAAAACAATACTGTCGTCGCTTTCGCTGGCACTGGCAGTGGTTAATGCTTTATATATACTTTCTGCAGTTTTTGACGCGGCGCTTGTAAGTAAGTAAGTAAGTAAGTAAATTTAATTTATAAAGCGCACAATGTCAGCAAGAAACTCACTGAATCTGAGGCGCTGAGGTAAGGAGTGAGGCGGGCCACTAAAAATGTTGTCAAGTTAATCGTTCGCGAATGCAGTTCGCACCAATTTGGTTTGCAAAAGCAAAGTAAATTATTTATCTGAACCGAACTGAACCGATGGCGCCTACACGTCGCGTGCTTTCGCTCAAAACACGAGTATATTGTCGATAGGCGGGTCACGTAGTCACGTGTTTCGTGACGTAACAACCACCTGATTGCTTGACCTTTTACCAGCCAAGAGCAAAACTATCCATCAGTATTAGTTTGCCTCTATGGTTTTGCTGCTCAGCTTACAGTACAACGTCGTGATGCTATTATTATTTTTATTTATTCACATGTTTATTGTTTGTTTACTTATTTATTAATATTACACCCGACGTGTAGGCGCCATCGGTTCAGTTCGGTTCAGATAAATAATTTACTTTGCTTTTGCAAACCAAATTGGTGCGAACTGCATTCGCGAACGATTAACTGGCTTCATACAGCTTACAGTATAGTGTACGGTTACCGTGAGCTTCGCTTGTCGATACCACCGGATACGCCTACTATTAGGCAGTGGCTAGTGGTACATGTAAGTTGAAAAGATCTGTCGCACAAATAATTTTTAATATTCTGTCTAAAATATGCGCACCCACTTTTAGCATATGTTCGATTTTGTTATGCATTTTTGCAATATGGGTGTAAAATTGTACGCACTTCCGCAACAGTGAGGATTTATATTTGTTACATAAATAAACTAGAAAGCAGACAGAGCCCGCACACCTCCGCCAAGGCAACGTTGTTTTCTAGGCGGCAACACCATCTTTGGTTTTGCAGCGGTTTCCCTTATGCCCCCTTTAACGCAATGGTAACGAAAATTTCAAAATGATCCAGAATCCAGGATTCCTTCCGGATCACCCCCAATATTGAGTCACTAGTAGCTTGTGCCATTCCCGACATACCCTTGAAATTTCACAAGAATCCGTCCATAACTTTTTGAGTTATCTTGCTAACACACAGACAGACAAACAGACAAACAAAGTCTGGCAAAAACATAACCTTCTTGGCGGAGGTAAAAAATAGGCCTACAATGATAATATTGCTCACTAATGAAATAAAAACTCGACTGGTGGCAAAAACGCGACTATATATAGCTATACTCCGTTACACAGAAAACTGCAAATTGCTTATATACGGCGAATCATTCGGTTCGTTTGAAACATCGCATAAATAGCAGGCTTTTTGCATCAACGATAGTTTCTTTCCGGCGGCGGCAGACCCTGGAGTGCAGTGTGCATGTGTGTGCGTCCAGGTATATTTGCATCCCAAGGCAGAGAAGGTTTGCTTCTGTGATGCTTCTGTCTCAGATGCTAACAGTCAAAAACACCTGTAAAAGAGGGACGATATTATAGACATAACCAAAAATCGTGGGGAAAAGGTGAAAGTTTTATCGGAAAGGACTGATGGTCTGGAAGGCGCTCCCCACAAATATTTTTGGGCACGGAAAAAGCAATGATAATGCACGGGGCTGATGCGTGTCAAATTTTGTTAGTTTTGCTGCACAAACGTGCGTTTATAACTAAAGATGGGAAACTGGCGATCGCCCCCTATTGCCCCTAGCTTTAGTTGTAGGCTTAAGCGCAAGTCCCCCGATTTCTTCCTCCTCTTAGTACACTGCCGTAGAACGGAAGTAGGTAAAATGTCACGATTCCGTTCTCATGCGGCATGACATTACAGCTGAGATCCAGGGTGTGGGAAACTTGATTAGTGCTGTCTTCTCCTCTCTCCTACGGTGTAACTACTAGCTAAGAAAGACGAGAATAGCTCGACGCTGAGCACACGTACCCTGGACTAACGCACGAAGAAAATTACCAGAATGAGTAAGGAACAATGCATCTTTATCATTACCATCATCCTAATTATCATCATCATCAGCAACAGCAAGACCACCAGCTCTGGCAGCGGATCGAATAATTAAAGCACGCTATTGACGTTACCGATTCGTATTCCGTTCAGTTAAATTTGTTGCGCTGCCGTTTACTGGTAAAATAAAGCTAGGCCTATACGTATTAAAGCGTATTTACTATTTTGCCCATTTCTACATGAGAACGCACAGTTGTCTGTACGAATGTTTGACAGTGTTCCATCACGGTAATAGAAAGATCTTATTAGCTAGTCGACAGCCGGCACGAATTCTGTTATTATTTCAGAAGCTGGACCACTTCGTCTTAGTAGCTAATGATACCATTATCGCCGACCGTTCTGTTCATAAGCGTATTATTGCAGTAGGATTGTCTGCGTTTCATGCAACATTCAGAGACTTACAGAAAAGTACGGCAGTTAATTTTTGTCAAACATAGTGTTTCTGTTTCAAAAAAAATGTTTTTTTTTATGAAAATAGCTAAAACTTTCACAAATTTTACGATTCTTGATTCATTTCTAAAGATACATCTAAATGAAATGATATTTTGCAAGCAAAATACTCTCAGATTGCAACTTTAGCTCCATATATAGCTAATTTATTTCGCAAATTTTAAGCAGTGCCGAAAATAATGACACGCTTTCGTGTACCGATAATACGCTTCAACTTTTGTTGTATAAAAACTTCCCATGTTAAATTAACCCCTCCCTTTGCCAGATCGGTTTGCCAGTATCTGAAGCGCGTCCGGTAACTTAGCCGCTGCAAGCGGCTGGCAGCTGCTAAGTTACTGGACACCCGGCTACAGTACGCGCTACGAGCACATTGTGACGTAAAAATTTTACGCCACGTTACAGTTTAGGCCAGCATCCGGGCTTCTGAACGTATCAGTTTTTAGATGGAAGTTGAAAAATCACTGATCTAAATGTACCACCGAACAGTATAAAACAACATTAATGCAAAATCGTTTCCTTAATTACTATTTTTACTTGAAACTCGCCTCTTACAAGCAGCAACAGCCATTTTCAGTTGACAAATTGACGTCTGCGCTAGCCGCGCTAAGGTAGATTGTTGTCTGACGAAAAGTTGTAGCGGCTTGCAGTGTATTGCAGCCGAAATGTCGTAGCCGCTAAGTTGCCAGACGCGCTTTTGGTCTGAAAATAATTTGCTATCATAAACGAATGGAAAAATAGGTGTCAAAACAATTTTCAACCCGAAAGCAATGGCTCCTATACAGTGGAAAAAGCTATAGGTTTTAAATGCATTAATTTGATGGACTGCGCTCACTCGAGATCGCTGCACAATGCTACAGTTTGGCCGCACGGCTGACCATGACACGTGATCAGAAACAGAATAAGACATAGAGATATAAATTGTGAGAGAAAGACAGAAAGAAAGAAAGAGACAGACAGACAGACAGACAGACGGACCGAGAGTGGGACAGAGAATGAGACCCCAACAGCTGCCAGTAAATGACCGCACAGCGATGACGTATTGCACAGGACAAGGCGACTAATGACGTCACGATGAGAACTTGTTTGCTTGCTTACTTACTAACTCAATGACGTCACGAGGGGAAGCTGCTTAGTTCGGTGCCAGAATGGCCACGTATCCAGTGATTCTATTTGGTGATGCCCGAAGATAACGATTTATTTGCTGCATTATTACAAATAATTGTCCGCAGTACTATTTGCATTTTTCTTTGAAATGTCGCACGGTTTTATTGTTTTAATTTCGTTAGTTTGGTTTATCGATAAGAAATTTACTGGTAATTTTTGTAGCATAGTTACGCACTTTGAATGTAGCTCCGGACTTTTTATGCAGAATTTCCGTGATCTTTCAAATGTTAGCGGCACTAGAACTAAACGAAATAAAAGAAAATGTCGGTTTAGCGGTATTGCATTACTGCAGGCCAAATAAACATCTATAAACTTTTTATAAAGGTTTGTTTAATGTATTTGTAAAAACTCGTTTTAAAGTTTTAATTTTTTTTGTTTGTAGTAAAATGTTAAAAATCCAATGTAAAAAATGACTGCAATTTAATGCAATTACGTACGAAAAATCGAAATGGCACTTTTTGTGTTTAGACTTACTTACTTATCTACCATGCCAAAATTTGATGAATATGATAAAAGTGCCACCTGAAGCAATCTATTCAATCAATATTTCAAATAAAGCCGGTCATGTATTTATTCAACGTTTACAATTTTTTTATTTCTAATAAAAGAGCATTAAGTGTTTTTATTGTCCTGCCGTTTATTGCACATACATACGACGTATTCGAGTATCGCTAACGAATATTTACCGATACCGCGCTTCTCTAACAACATTAGCGCTTACTCGATAGCAAGATAGATGTCTTGCGTCGCAGGGAGGTGACGTTGAGGGTCCGGCTGGTGCGGTGGTCCAACCGAGCACCGACTGTGACGTCATCACAGAGCTGTGACGTCACACACGACCTGATTGTCGTCTTGCATAATGGATGCTTTTCTCTCAGTAATTTATTATCACAGCTAAATCGGCAGCAGTGGCCTTACAAAATAGAATTCTCGCAAAACTAATTCGAAATAGTAAAATGACATTTACTCTTGGCTATTCGTGGTGTTTACTTTGAAAAGTTAATATCGATATATCTACGCATAGGCATATTATATTTTATACAGCAGTCGTATTTATAGCTTAGCGGTTATTCATAAGGTTATTGGATAAATATTCGGTCCTAGAAAGTTCGGCTATTCATACGGCAGCCGCCTTGAGCGGCCTTAGCCGGTACGCACGAGCACCGCATCGGCCTCACAGCAGTCGGCCAACTCACGACATCAACCCTAGCATAATATCACGAGTAGCGTGCAGCGGCTAGTGTATGCTTGCCTCCAGGACCCTGCAATTCGTGACCAATGTCACAGCCTTAGTTTGGGTGTCTATTTATCGTCGCATAATTATCTTAAATATGCTAACTCTAACCTTAATCCTAACCCTAAACTATACCCTAACCTTAATATTAACCCTAATTTTACTCCATCACGCATAACGCTAACGCTAGCGAACGACGCTAGTGCCGCTTATCGAATATAGTCGAATCTACGACTGCCGTCAAATAGCCTACAATCTGTTATTTATTTAACTAACATTACTCGTATTCATTTCAAGATCGTAAGTCAACAAACTAAAACGATGCATCAACAGCAAGTGGGCCGCTCTGAGTCACGCGGCTATTGAACGTGGTGTTGGCGAGTGGCGTCAGCGTTTACGCGCTTGCGTTCGTGCTAGAGACAGACATTTGGAGCACATGCAGTATTAAAATGATGTGTGTGTGTGTGACACGCGTGACTTTCAGGGACCAGATGGAGTTCGATATATGCAACTAGATTGCTGTACTGGTTTACACGTAGCCCATTCCGCTTCGCCCGCATAGTAGTTGTATAGTAGGCTTAGTAGTGATAAGTGGCAGTTATAATGCCCTCCGTACCGGAGGACGCCCGACCGGAAGCGCATTAGAAATGTAAAAATTTTAAAAATCTTTATAACATATGGAAAACTGTTCAACCTTGTATCGATTCTCGTAATCAGTATCTATTCGAGTTGATGCAGTTCGTGCAACACTATCGGACACTGCTGTAAAGCTAACTGATGGACGAGCTGGCGGTAATTAAAGCAGCTTTGGTCGTGACTCGTGTGACAGTGGCGCCGACTGGTGAACGCACAGTGACATCTGGCGAACATGAGCCGCACTGTACCGGCGTTCTGTCTTGATACTACAGTAAGTCGACACACGCAAGGGCGTTTCCGGTTAAGGTGCCGAGTTATGGAACAAGCCGCCGTCTGAGATCACTGTCACCGTTGGTCTTCACGTAGCGTCACAGGACTTTTCTATTCTGCTCTTCATAGCCGGACCTAGTCTTAATCGACACCTTACTGGCGTGCTCCTAGAAACAGTGCTTATTTCATGAATCATGGCCTACTTTGATCTCCTCCTATCTCTCTCACTAGTGTCTGCAGTGTTATAACCACCCACAGTCTCACTCCGGTCAAATGCAACGGTTTAAAAGTGCCCTTTTACTGCAAACATTTTGCCAAGCGCTATGCTGCACTATAAGCCGTTCAGCCGAATGCCGATGCTGTGTGATATTCCTCAGTTTCCTATTGATTTTAACAGTCCGTGCTGACATCTAGAAAAGTTCAGTTATTACCGTTTGGGGTCCGAACGGACCCCAAGTTCTACGCTTAATAACGACCCCATTTCTGTACGTGGTGCAAAAAGAATTATATATTTAGAAACTGCAGTATATTTTACATTAAATAATGGTATGCATAAGTAGGTATGAGCACGGTAGCATTAACAAATTTGTCATTTATCGAAGTAGTGTTTCTTTATATTTCGCCGTGCAACAGCGGACATGCATGGCCAGCAGTCAGTATGTGGGCGGTCCCAGTGCTCGTCCGCCGCCTGTCAACAGAGCGATAAATCGTTCTGCTGCAGAGACTGACGGAGTTCGCTGGTCACTGCTTGACAGTGGCGGCGCCAGAGCAGTAAAGGAGCCAGGTCATTTCGAGGTCAGAAAATCGTCAAGCCAGGTCAAGTCACAAGGACGCCGCGAACGTTTCGCTTGACAAGATCTCCCTGACTTGGCCCAGTGGTATAGCAAATTGGGGTTTTCGCTTCGCCTCCCTTTTTTCCTTTTTTTCTTTAGTTCCTTTCCCTTCCTTTCCCTCTTTTTGTCTGCTTATTAACCTTCACTTTTTTCCTGTCTGCTTCAGTCTTTCCCTTTTTCCCATTAGAAGCAAAACACTTAAAATCCAGCTAGAGAATCTGCGGAGCTCTGAAGCTCTCTGCAAGCGGAATTTAAGGCGAAATCGAATTTGGTGCATTGTAACTTTAAAATGTGAGATCTGGTGAAAACAATGTTAATTTTTTTCAGATAATCAACTGTGAAAAATAACACATTAAGTGTAGTTTGTAGGCTTGTGCTTACGTCTTGTCTGAGGAATTAGAGGGGGGGCTGGACCCTCTGCTTCCCACTTAGTTACGCAATCGTTTAATGGCAAAGAACACTGTCGAAAATGGGAAGCAATGTAGAAATCAGAATTATATTAAGTAAGTAAATAAATGAGCAACGAACCCCAACAAATAGTAGGCCTAAACGCGGCTAAAGGATAGTGTTGCCGCTGATTGATTCATTGTCAAAATAAAACAAGTAAAACAGTCAGATATTTGAGATATGTTAACATTTTTTCTGTTCTCACTATTACTGAGGCAGGGCGGGAGCCAGGGCGGTGGTTCTTCCACGCAGGTCATTTGACTTGGCTCGCCCTGGTGTAGCGCCGCCACTGCCGCCGTACATGGACACCTGGCACTATAGCCTCCACTAGATGTCCGAGCGCCGTGTGAGGGCAGGCAGACTGTCCCGGTCAGTATCAGTTGTCGCCTCATAAGTCAGTCTCGTACCCCGCCCCTGCTACTTGCGCCTCCTGCAGTGCCGCTCACACGCCGGAATATAGGCATTTATGCATGGTGACTGTCGTTTTTATTTTTTTTCTAATTACCTGGCGATGCTAGCACTCAGCTAACTGTACAGATTGGCAGAAGACATGCTTGGAAAAAATTGCGATTTTTTTCATAATTTTGCTACATCAATAACTAACTGAATTAGTTTAAAAATGACGCTCTGGGGTCCAAACGGACCCCATGTCAGCACGGACTGTTAATTACGCTTTTACTATTCGCGTCTACATACATGCACATTTGTCGTGCTGCTGACCTAATATGCTGCATCACATGTCTTGCCCGTCCGTTTGTCCGTCTGTGCCGTACGGGCTTTTAATTCACAAGCAAAAAGCGTAAAAACCTGACATTAAGGTGAACGCTTTCCATGGCAGGAGAAACCGCAGAGCGCTGATTTGCAGTTATGAAGATAAAACGGAAAGATAATTGTGTGTAAAATCTTCTATAAATGACGCACATCTGTCATATCATGTTTTCTCACAGATGGCAGATCGATTGCGCGCGACAGCGATTTTCTGAAATAGGCTATTGTGTGTTTACTGGTTTGCTACCACAATGAATGATAAACAGACGGATGGCCGCGTACAATGTCGTCACAAGCCGTACCGACATCTTTGCCTGTTCCAACAGTTCTGTGCTCTGCACAAATCAAAGAGAGATTTAAGCATGTTCATCATGTTCTGCCCAACAAAAGCGCCTAAAAGGAAAACAACAAAAACTGGAAAATGTCGGTCAGCAGCACAATCTGCGTTTGAAGTCTGAGGACCTCTTTATAACATGGCGTGCTACGACATACAAATGTTCACTTGGTACAGCACGACATTCTCTGGCGTATAAATTACAAAGCTTCCGAATTCAGAAAGCCATATCTCAAATCAGGTAAAATAGCAGCAGAACTCCGTACAGTTGCAGGCGCTAAATTCTTAGTACGTTTATGTAGATTAACGTTGGAAAATATGCGAGTAAAAACCCACATTTTAGAGAACAAATTGAGTCTAAATTCAGCTTTTCAATACGGTAAAACTTACCAGGCATAAAGACGTGCAGCTTTACGCAGTCGTGCCGGTTGTTCCGTGGTCGAAATACAAACACGACTCTATCGACTGCGGATGCGGAGATGACAGCATCGTTGACGTGACGTCACAGCTCTGTGGCCAATCACAGCAGCCGAAGCGAGTCACGTGCCACCCACGACTGACTGCGCAGGCAGAGGTTATACGGAGGGCGCCAGAGTCATCTATGTTTCATCTGCCGTGCGCTGCTGTGGCTTAGTCCAAAATCCACGTTAGAGCTGTGCGGCGACCGAAGTTTCCAGTTACTAATTCGATAGTCGCTGAATTGAATATCGGGTGATGCATACAAAAAGCAAGCAGCTGACTTTTATAGGTTTGCCACTTTATTAGATAAACCTATTAACTAATTTTCAAAATTCTTTCAACCACAATAGTTTGAAACGTGAAATAAATTGGTCATCACAATCGTAAACGTGTCCTCAGCTTCGGAATATTAAAAACTAGGCTTACTTTCTGTGTAGGCTAACTCAGTTATTAGATCTTGAAAATACCTATAGTCTGTTGACCAAGCCAGAGCGCAAAGCTTAGTGATCAGTTATCGATCTCATGGTAATCGGGATCCGGGTAACGGTCTAATAAATTTTTCTTAATTTTGTTTTTAAAATCACTATCGTTCCGCAACCGAAAGTCGGCCCACTCTAGCGACTTTTCGTGCCTCTTGTATTATGATCATAACCCTATGTTTGTTCATTAATTAACGTGTTTATCAACGCTACCACTTCCAAAAAGCATCAGGCATCTGCATTTTCTCGGTAAGTTGCTAAAATGGATAACAGGTCACGAAACGCTCTAGTTTTGGATAATGATCTGGATCTGTATCGCGAAGCAGCCAGCCGAGCTAAGTGCCAATTCACGAGCATAATCACCAGATGGCGCCACTAATCGTAACTAATGATGCGGATTGATGTCAACTGTTGTGTATGACAGCTGCTGTGAGCTTTTTCGGATTTATCTCCATTACTTAAATGCTTTTTTGCTTTTATCAGTAATACCCCGTTTACACGATCGAGCAAACATCAAGCAAACGTCACACGTGCTAATTGCTCGACGTCTGCTTAACGTCTGCTTGACGTCTGCTCGATGTTTGCTCGCATTCATCCAGCTAGTTCGACGAGCTGTGATAATCAGCATGCTAATTAGGAGGGCGAGCGGGTTGTAATTGGAAGGCCTATATAACACGTGATCAGCTGTGGGCTCAGCCACGACCTACATTTAAGCTAGAAGTTTAAATAGGCCGTGGCTAAGCCTAGGCCTACATTTAAGCCAGAAGGCGGGGTTCCATCAGGTCTACTTGATGTTTGCTCGATGTTTGCTTGATCGTGTAAACGGGGTATAAATTTAGGCCTAAGCTTAATAGTACGGTCATTTCTAGTACGTAGCTCATTGCAATGGAGCTGCAAGTGGCGCCTTCACATTTTTTTGTCTTCTGACATCTTTTCATTTATGGTAGGTTTATATCCGCGGTTCGATGGACAAACCTGAGTTATAAACCCAATTTCACCGTAAGTCGGAAAGGTGACAGACGCTACACAGCTGTTTACCTTTTTTACTGAAAACTAGGCTAATATACGATAGGATAAAAATTTTCTGACGAAAAAAAATCGGAAAATTGTCGACAATTTTACGACAGCTCAATTTTTTTGAGCAGTTGCCTTCTTCCTGTCCCCTCTTGCCATACGTTACTAGTTTGGAAGTTACCAGTACGTAGGGGTTAAAGAAATCAATACGTCAAGCTGTTTTAGAGCAGGCGACTAGCTGAGGGACGAAAGCTAATGAAAGCACGAGCGCGTTGATGAGTATTTACGTGGCAGCCCTATGTAACACTACGCAGGCTTAATCTTGCTGCTGGTAATGATATTATGCCCCGCAATGCAAGTAGATTATGCACAATAATTACTATCGACCGGCCTATTAAGTAGCAACCGTCTCAGCGTTTAACGAATGATTACGCCATAATAAATATTAAAAAACACCTAGGCCTACTTCGACTTTCTGTCATAACATTAGCGAACATCTTAAGTGTAGACCTTATTAAAATCACGCAGAGAGTATGCAATAAAATCGCACACAGGTAATCGAATAATAGTACAAAAAATAGCTTAGGAAATCTACCACAAAACATAAAATCAAAGTGTCGATCAATGCATATAACTGCAGTCGCACAAAACACAGTGAGATTTTCGTAATTCTTTGACTGTCTAAACCAGCCTTTACCAGGCCGGTCGAAAGTGCGGTAGAAAATATATTACGCTGAGTCACGCGACGTTTAGGGGCTTCGCCGTTGCTTAAAAATATAAAGTGCATCACAATGCGATATTTAAAAAAATTACAAATTTTCTCCCCAGAAGAGCCAGGCGAGAATGTTTTCCCGGGCTCCACTGTGGCTCTCAACGAGCCTGGTCTTTTGCAAGTTGAGCTAAAACGTAGACTGAAGCATGCAGTTTTTGTCGAAGCGTTACTTTAAACTCGCTCCAACAAATCCACCACAAATCGAACTTGTGGAGATCGGGCATGATGCACTTTAACACGACACAGCAGATGTCAGGTAGAGCCTATTATATTGATTGCACGTGTGGTCAACGCGGCCTATACAGCTGGCAAAGATCAATGAATGTTCTATGCGTATAATGCTGAGCAACAGTTATTGACAATCTGCCAGGAAATCCTGCACTGACCTCTATCGTACAGCAGGTGCGAGCACATTTTATTTGACTCATTATTGCAACAACGACCCATAGAATAGACGCGGTATTAGCTCATTTCTGGTACCTTTTGTACTTACAATCTGTCTGCACCATCGACAATAACACATTTAAAGTAACTTGTTGGTGACAGTGTTTTTAATTGGCTATCTATAGGTAAGTAACGTAGCTTACTGATTGGACTAGAGCGTTTAACGTCACTTTACAGTTTAACCATTACGTATAGGCGTCGCTAGCATTGCACATTGCAGAAGCAGTCCGACAATACGTTTTACTGAAAAATACGTAATATATACGCATTTTAGTTTACTTTTAACGTATACGTGAACGACAATATTCAAAAAGTTAGCTCAAGTGTTTGTGTGTTGGTGTGTATTGTTTGATAACGTTGCAATTTCATTACACAAAAAGAGATTTGCATGAAAAGTTCGAATGCCGGTAGGCTACTGTAGCAATTAGCAGGCAGTGTTTTGAATTATAACGTAGGCCTATTCTTGGAACTTACAATTTGCTTATAGAAACATACATAGGCAAAGCAACTAAACTTGCACAGTATCAAAAGTATACAATAATAAGTAGTCGGAAAAAGTAACATTGGAAAGAAAAGATAAATCTGGCCGCTCATGTTTGATGCTCTGTCGGCGTTCATGGTTACAGGTTGTGTGCCAAAAAGTACCAAATTTGGTAAAGTCTGGAGATTTGACAAAGTTTTTACAAAAAAGTTGGGACATTTTTGGCACACCCTGTAAGTATGCGTGTTTGTGACCAGTTTTCGTCGCCAAGAAGTCTGCTTTGAGCTCGACTACACAGATGCACTGCTACACGATAGAAAACAGTCGCTGAGTGTTGATTCTAACAGCAAATTCTGCACGTACATTCACCTGCTGCGTTAACTCTACACGTATAGAAAGTCAGCTGCAGCAGCGGATGAAAGCACGAGTTAACTTGCTTGATTCGTGAAATACGTGAAAAAAAACTCAGCAACAGGTACGGATACAAAGGTAAGATGAGCTTGTTAGATTTTTAAGGTCGTGGGTCAAAGCCAAGGTCACACAAAGATCAACTATTTAAGCAGAGCGAAACAAGTAACAATGCCGGGGCGCGAGACGACGGACAAGTCGACGTCAGACCGAAAGTGGTTCGACAACCTGCTTCCGGTTCGCTGGCCGGAAACGTACGGCTTTACCGTGACGTCAGGCGACGAACCTTGTTATGTCACATCGGTCGAGCGCGGAAGCGTAGCGCACAAGTCCGGCATCTGTCCCGGAGACCAGATAGTTGAAGTAGACGGCCGTAACGTTGCGGACATGTCGGCAGACCGCGTCAGGATGCTGGCGACCTTGAGCGCTAGCGGCCAGAGTTTAGGGGTCAAGGTCACCGGAGTACATCGCGTGGCGCGTGCTGTGACTCCCAGTCCGCCGACCCTCGGCGTGGTGTCAAGAGTCCAATACATCGAACTCTGTGCCGACCTAGTGCTCGGCTACGGCTTGAAGCTATCTGGAGTTAGACCAACCGTCGTCACCCAGGTCGATCCAGAAGGACCGGCCCAGCAAGCTGGCATCAAACCAGGTCTACTTCTCTTTCTACATGTTTTCTCATATTATTTCCGCAGTTCTGCTAAGCGAATGTTTTTGATCAACCAGAAAGGGTCTGCCTGATGCACCACGAATAGGAAGTTGACACCGGGAAGTCGAATGGTCACGTGACCGATGACGTCACGTGACCCCAAAAGGTCAAACTCGTGACCCCGTTATCTTTGGGGCGCCATAACGGTGCAAGATAAACGCATGGTGACGATGAACCATTTATAGTTAATCAAAATGGTCTCGTGACTGATAATGTTTATTTTTTAGTTAAAATAATAGAGAAAGATGAAAGGATCATTGCTGTTGTAGTTGTACATTTTGTAATTAAACTGTTTGATTTTTTTCACCAGTCTAGACAGCTCACTGATTATATTTATGCCGCCGTATACTGTAAACTATCGAAATGCATTGGACAAACTTCGTGTTCGTATGAATATTATCTTGTTTCTTATAAATTAGACTATTTCTGTGGCCTGAGCTGATATACGGTGCCAGAAACAATGACTAATCTGCGGTCATTAACATCAACAAAGTTACTACAGATTTGCGATTAATCTGATCTGATCTCTAATGTTTAGATTAGTTTAAAGTTTACGAAATCATGAACGGCTTTTGATGACATCATGTGAAAAATTTGTTTATGACCCGGAAAAAGTGTTATATTTTCGTGATGATCTGGATTTTTTTGTGAATTTTAAATCATTATTTAAGATGTATTTACTGACATCATGGTTACATTTTTTTGTTGTGGGGCGGTCTGCCTGCCGCCATGGCATCGGTGTAATATGTTTCAATAAAGAAATCAAGAAGAACCACTAAAACACGTTTCACTGATAAAAACAAAAGCTTTGTAAACGCTGGATAAATAACTTTTTATTTGAACTACTTGTATTGATTAAATCTACTGTTTCTGAATACAGCTTTTTGCCGGTGTTTTTGTAAATTTTATTATTGGACATGCAGGTAAATCTATACTCCTTTATGCATATTATTTTACATATATGTTAAACGAAAGATCACGGTAGAGTTTTTTTTTGGCTAAGTCAGGTCTAAATTTTCGACTTCGTCGTTGAAAGTTGGCAATCTGTATTAAGTCATCATGTGTTGGACACAGCACGATCACATCACTGCTATTCGGTGCCACCCTGTATACTGATAATATGCAATCGAAGCACGCACTCACTCGGGGGATCGGGCGGCAGATCAATACATAATCACCACGCATCATTTATTATTTACCTGTGCGCGGCTTTACCGATAGCTACTCAGCCAATTATACAGGTGGAAATATCGCTCAGAGTTATTGCACAGCTGGTAAAGCATGCAAGTCATCCTGACGCTTAAATCACGCTTAGCTTGGACTGGTACAGTGTTTTTCATACTTGCCGCTGCAGTCCCGCATCGCAAAGCAAACGACAGTATAATGCAGGCGAGACGTTTATCTGCAGTTTACTTTAGCAGCAATTTGTTTTGACTTGTGGTGTTTAGAACAATATACACTTATGACTGTGCTGTAGCCTATAGTAATCAGCTGCTGATTCAACTGTTTATTGTGTCAAACAATCGAAACATTTGTTAGTTGCTGCTCAACGAAGTTGAAAAACGTTTTGCACAATAAACGTATAATCTTGTTACTCACTGATTAGAGTTTATAATCACAACTGATTCAGTGTGAAAAAAATAACATAATAGGCGTAAAAACATATAACCTAAATATTTAGTAATTTTTTGTCATTTATTTGGCAAACTGCAATTACATTAATACACAGTTCACAGGGTCACTTATGTGTAGCTTTGACTATAGCTCAAATCACCTAAAATAGTTCATAAAAGTGAAAAACATATTAAATATTCCATGATAGGTTTTATTCTTGTGTTTCGGACGTTTAAGCCTTTTTGTCGACAGAGCAGGTTAGGCCTAGATGTTGCAAATATGCAGAACGCAGCATGCAGGTAAAATGCGAATGTCACGGTTGAATGCAACTACCGATGACGTCATTACCGCATCCTGCAGCAGTCTGCAGCCTCTGAAACCGCACGCTTTAGCATCGCTGCTCTGCACTCGTCTCATTGTAGACTTCTATCACTAACCAAACGGTACTCTCGCTATTTAGCACCACGTTTAGTCATTTGGTCGCAGCATAATCTGCACTACCGGACGAGCGTTATTATGCATTTTAATTCGATTCTGTGTCGCCATGCGAACGTATCCTATCCGCAGTATGTGGTAAGTAGTTTGCACTGAGAACAGTGCAGTTTTTAGTCCTGACATCTTGCACGGATCTCGAGTTACGGCTTCTTTCATAGATTCTAAATTCCTCGGTTGAAAATTAAAATAATCCTGTAATTACAATTCTTAGATGTTACCCTTGTCAGTTCAGCAAAAATTTAAAGAACATTAACATTGTTTTTGCGTATGTTCAGTAATCCGCTTGTTTGCAGGATTACCTACATGCAGTAGCCTATACGAACAAATAATTGTGGTGATTTTTTTCCGTGTGGTGAACGCCCATGCAGATGACACGCGGTTAGAGTTTAATGGTTAGAGTATTTGTGACGGTCCGAATTGCAATTATATTTTACAGCGCTTTCGCCAGTTTGCAATATACAGGATAGCGATACTTTAGCATTATTCGCTGGATGGTGGCACTGTAATAAAACTTACATCACGGTGCTACACACGGCGTTGTACATGGCGATCTTAATGCTGTTTATCGCCAATAACGTACACGATATACGCGACTTTAACTTCCGTTAGAGAGAGCGCGTTTACGACCACAAGGTGGGCTCGTAAAACACGGAAATTCCGCGGTCACGTAGACGTAGACACTCGCTGCACGTACGTTACTAATATTTACATGTGCTTTGTTTGCGATTTGAAGAACCTACAGCTTTTACGAAGTTTTTTGTCTGGGTTTTTAAAGATTTGAAATTTGTTTTTGAACTTTGGGTATATTGGCTGATTCGCATTATTCGAGTCAGTCTAAAACACCGTTTCACCAAAAATGAATCCGATGAGTGTTATAAATCGTAGTACAGACCCTATGAGTTTGTTAATTTACACAAGAAATAAAAATATATAAAAACCAAGAACTGAGACCTTTGAGATTTTTTTTGTTTTCTTTGTTCAATGCGAACCTATGATCTTAATACTAAAGACAAATTAAGTAAACGGAAAACATGTTTTAGTCATTGCAAATGAACAAAGACTTGAAACTAAATACTCGCTTTATTAAATTACAGAAGAAAAAATGATGCTAATATGATGCTCTTTCACGGAGTCGTAGTTTTGCACGCCCAGAACCAAAGAAACCTGGAGAAAAACCTGTAAAACCGTTAAAACTAAATACCAAAAAATCCAAAACCTAGGTTTATTCATGCGTGCCTGCTGTTGGGGTGTGCAGGGGACATAGTGCTGGAGATTGACGGTCATCTGATACGCACAGAGAAAGCTGTGTCTGTGATACTGCGAGACCGCATAGGACGAATCACACTCGCCATGATTGCCGTAGAGCCCACTACAACCAATGACCCTACCCGGACACCGACCAGACTCAAATCTCAAGTCACTGGCAGACTGCGCCAAGCCAGAGACCTATTCGCTAAGGTATGTGACACACGTGCTCAGCATTATCAGCGAGCGATTTTTTTTCGTACGCTGCACCGGCTGCATGGAACAGTATGCCACCGTTGCTTCAACGTACTTGTGATACTGCGTCTTATAAACTGATCTTGAATACACTGTAACAATAGTTTCAGCGAGGTTTTATCTCTGATTTAAGTTTCAAAAATTCGTACATTATTCTTAGGGTTTTATCTTAGCTTTAAAGCAATTATTTACACTATTGGTCATTTTTGCAAGTGGTTATTTTTATTGGTTGATTGACTGATTTATCGTAGTCGTTGTCGTCGTCGTCGATTTTTTCACTTTAATCGCTACTATGTGGTCGTCCTAGGCCGCACTGCAGGTCTTGCCAGTCCGACTGTCGTTTGTCCGTCTCTCTTTTTCGTGCTTGCTCCTAACTTGAAAACTAAAGAGCGTATAAAAACCACAATGGTGTAAACGTTTCACTGAGCAATCTTGACCTTTTCCGCTAATCACCCCTACCCCGCGAAACGTTCACGCGACTTTTGGTTTCGCCACACTCGTACAAAACAGAATCAGACGGACGGACGAACGGACGGACGGGCAAAACCTGTAATGCGGGCGATTAGAACGACCGCAAAATAATAAGGCAATTTTCAATTGAAGATTACTTGATGCATGAATGAATATGCCTCGCCGCTGTTGATGAATGCTAATACTTAAGTCATGATCGCTGACGGAGTGATAATTTTATTTATTTTAATTTTAATTTTTTATTTTAATGGTATAATACAGATGAACTCGGTGCTAAAAGAAGACTTCGAGAAGAAAATGAGCGTGGTCGGACTGCTGAAACAGTACGCCGAACAGCGAGATGTGGATACATTCACCAGGGGGCTGTCTCTCATACTCTCCAATGACAAGCATCAACCTCTGCTTCAACACATTCGGTTAAGCCTAGTAGGCCTATTATGATCATTTTTTCTTTACTACGTTTTCTATTAGTGGTGAGCTAAAAACCATTAGGTAGACTGAAAACTGACCAATTATGCTCGGTTTTACTTCTTCGCCGTGTTTGTTCGATTGAGGCTGCGGCGTCTGGTGATTTTCTGCGTTTAGGCGCCGTGCCGTTCTGTTCTCTTTAATAGGTTACAATCAATATTTCAACGGGATTCTCTTTTTCCATTTCACTCTTTCAATTTTGTCCTTACTTTTTCAGCTAATGGATCACATGAGAACTGTATGCTCTTCCTGCGGAAACATTTTGATGCATTGCATTTGAAAGTAAACGAATAAGTAACATTTTTTTCCAAAGCACTGTTACACATTTATTGATAACATACGGCAAAAACATTTGGACACGCCTAAATTTATTACACGCTTTTTCATTTTTCAAGCTGATGAGAATGATAAAAATGATGATAATGATTGTCTTTATTCTTAGCATTTCTATCTTGTTTTTCTAACTTTTTTCAGTTCTGACTTAATTTCGTGTACAAGTTATGTGTCAATTTTAAGTAAACGACGATAATGTGCATCGTAGTACCGGTGCAGGCGATGTGCATAAAATTTTATCGTAAATCGAAAACATTATCATTATGTATTTAATTTTCGTTTAGCGCTTACATTCCAGCAAAACAGAAGCTATCGTTCGACGCGATCATATCTCCCCACGACACACAACACACGGAGGACATCGACAGACTGTCGGCGGTCAAAGACCCTCCGTGGAAAAACACCCCACCCGCCGCCACCGTTGCTCCGTCGGCAGTCGTGGGAAGCAAACTCGTCAGCCAACCAAGGTATAGTTAAATTATCATCATCATCATCATCATCATCATCATCATCATTTTTCCACTAAAGATGCAACTGGTAGTTTTTACTTACTTAGCGTGTATCTTACGTATAGATTTCAACTTGGTGTATAGAGGAATAATGCACTGTAGACTGTTTTTAAACATATTTATTTCATGGCCGTGATCGACGGTGTGTTTTGCCTGGACGAACGTATGATATGCCGTATGATTTTTATTTGTCACGCTTGAGTAAAGTGGAATTATGGGCACTTATAACACCCCAGACACTGTAATGAGAGAAGGACTCAGAAGGATTAAGTGAGTCATAAAATAAGCCTCATTACACTCACACAATACATTTCAGACCGTGTTGAAAACTACACGGTGTTTCATAAAAGACGCCTTTTTCTTTCTTTCATAATTCACTTAAATGATGATCAATTTACGTGAACTTTTGACCAGATGTAGCTGAGAAAATACTTATTCAAAATATTTTAACAACATGTGGCTGCTAGTTAAATATTATTTGTTAGTTGTGACGTAATGCCGACGTCATAGTGTGCTGCAAGTACAAACTGGTTTGTCACAACCGGTGCTGACAGTTGCTGAACCGCTCCCCTGTTTCGATGGTGAACTTCATCTGGTTCGCTGATGATAAACTGTTAAAGTTTTACCATTGTAGCCACAAAAATGCCCAAAATGATCACTTTTACACACTTGTGTAGATTGCTTGACTTTTACACCTTCCAGCACGACAGTGCACAGCAGACACCGCTTGCGAAGTTGTTGATTTTTTGGATCGCGAGACACCTGATTTCATGACACCATGCTGCTTAGTGCTGATACGATAAACATTTTTCGTGTCAGTGAACCAGATAAAGTTCACCATCGAAGCAGGGTATAGCAACTGATAGCACCAGTTGAGACAGGCAAGCTTGTACTCACTACACGTTAGCTGCGTTTTGGATGGCCTAACAACCATGAACAAGTTTAGTGCGCCAGGGATAAATATATTATGAATATGCTAATGATAATAATACTTTTAATAGTTTTAATACTTTAAGCTAATAGTTTTAATTTCTGTTTGACGGACCGCAGACGGAAAATTCGAAAGTGTTTTGTTTTGTTGTATTGAGGCAATATACTAGTAAATTTGTTGTTCGTGCTTCGGCATAGAGTATCTAATTATGCGTGGCGCACTAAACCTGTTCATGGTTGTTAGGCCATCCAAAACGCAGCTATTATACGCCAACGTTACATCACGACTCGCAAAAAATATTTAATTAATGGCAATGTTTTGAATCAATATTTTTTCAGCTGCATTAAAAAAATTGTAAAAAAATTGGTAAAAATTTCGTGTAAATTGATCTTCATTTGAGCGAATTATGGTAGAAAGAAAAAGGGCGCCATTTTGTATAGTAGTATAAGCTTACTCATTGTGTCGCAGAGTGGTTTCGGTGCCGAGAGGTGACGATGGAAGTTTTGGTTTCGTACTCAGTGGCCAGGATCCGGTCTGGATAAAGTCCGTGATGACTGGAAGTGCCGCTCAGAAAGCCGGATTGAATCCCGGAGACGCCATTCTCCAACTTAATGGAGTCGACGTCAGGTCCTAGAATTTCTTTTTAACTAACAACAGTCGAAATCGTAATCATGCAGTTACGATTTTTCTTCCTTTTTAATTCTCGTTTTCTCTGTTTTAGTTTTAATTCTTCATTTCTGTGTTGCTATATAATTTTTACGCGCGAAAGCAGAATGCTTCGCGCGTCTTTGCCATCGTCTGGGCGTCCGTCCGTCTGTCTGTCTGTCCGTCCGTCCGTCACACTCGTGAGC
>Ga0209671_1001332_pt1 | contig 20331 bp, 15 predicted proteins | sample WorMetHERISLAND2_2_FD_187401 | JGI IMG/M metagenome (GOLD analysis project Ga0209671, IMG submission 187401) | Marine gutless worms symbiont microbial communities from Max Planck institute for Marine Microbiology, Germany - Olavius geniculatus... | ecosystem: Host-associated > Annelida >...
GTGTACGACTTTCTATTAGTGATTAATAGTAACCTAGGCCCTATCTCGCACCATTACTGAGATACAGCGACTTATTGGCCAAAAATCGCAAATTTTGCCCATCCCCTCTCATTTAGCGCCCTCGTTCGGAGCGACCCCCTTCGAATTCATGGAAAAGCTTCAGGGTTACTGAAACTAGAGTCTTCCAGGCAGCCGACGGTAAAGATTCGGTGATACTAGCTTGCACCGTTTTTGACTGATCCACCTGTGTGACAGACGAACAGACGGACGGACGGACGAACAGAATTGCGATGGCTAAGACGCGCTGAAAGCAGTAGGCCTAACCCTGGCCGCTTGTTATCTGATCAAATGTCACTGTACGGTCACGCCTCAGTTTTTAAAGGCAAAACGGCGATTTTTCGTAGTTTTTCTTGGCGTATCTTCGGAATCTTTGAAGTTAAAGCAGTTAGCTAACAGTCTTATGCAGCGTAATGAAGTGCCTTATCGGCTTTACAGTGTAGGCTAACCTTAAAATGCCTGAACTAAAGGTAGACTCGATCTCTGGGCTAGGCTTACAGTACATTCTTGCCGCCGATAGCATATGGGTCTATCTCTTTTCAAATGTGTGTGGTAAACTAAACATAAAGTGTGCAGTAGTGCACAGTTTGGCGATTAAGGTCATCCAAGGTCGTTATATGCTTATGACAGCAATTAAAAGCGCGTGTGCTGGTCAAGAGTAATTTAACCTTGACCTATCTTTCACTGTTTCCGATCGCGATACAGCGACTTATTGGCTAAACATCGCCATTTTTTACCCAATTTTTATTTAGCGTGATCGATCGATCTTTCAAAATGCTGGCAAAAAACTTTACGGATCCTGAAAATAGTCCTTCACGGACCTAACAATAACAGTGAAAATTTCGCAAATCGTGATCTTACTTCCGTCGTTTTGATAGCGTCACGGGATGTGACAGACAGACAGACGGATGCCTTTGCCATAGCTACTCTGATCAGTCTCATGCCATGTATAAAAATCTGTTCGCCAGACGCCAGTGCACTTTAATGGACGATCTGGACACATTGAGAAAATTCCTCCAGAAAGTTTTAGACAAAAACACGTCTGAGTAAATCTATTACCCGACAATAACTAAAGTCCGAATTATTCTGCGGCGTGCACGCAGTGAGAGCTCGTCGATAGGCGCATCACCATGGCTGTGATGGTACGTTCCGACATCCTAGCAGGACGGGTTAGTGCACTGCACTCTGCAGTCTGCACCGGACTTAAGCGCTACAGCAGCTGAGCAGCAAGCGTACGGGTATACAGAGCTAGAGCGGCTCACCTCGTTGAGCATCTGCAAAATCTGCATCCTGCGGGTGCCGGCTGAGTGTGAAGCTGAGCAGATCACGTGCAGCAGCAGCAGCAGCAGCCGACGGCCGAGCTTGATAGGAGGCTGCTGCGCCGTCGGCCTGCGCGAGATAAGGGCAAACACAGCCGTCGAGCCACGTATACAACTTTACGCCTTACGTACGGTTTCTTCTCACTAGAGAGTCGTCTCTCATGCCTCTTGTTGACTGACTGCTTGTCTGTTTGCTCTGGAAGTTCGAGAAGTACGCGATGACGCCGCAAGTTCGTCGGAAACTTTTCTGACTGAAGTTCGCAGTAAGTATAACTTTGAGAGGCAGTCATTGCGCTGTTACGCGATACACTCATGCTAACATGCTGTCAGAAGCTTAGGCCTTTCTGCTAATAGATAGTCGCATAAAACTCTACGTATCATAGGCGTTGCAGTTGCGTTCTATATGGCCTACACTGAGCATGACGTATGCCTACTGAAATTAATAGTAGATTACCAGGGAAAGTACTTGTGTTGCTAAATGTGCTATTATAGAGCGTATAATATATTATGCCGGCAGTGCATTTAGCATTGATGGCTTCCGTGAATTCGATGAAAAAGCAACAGCTGCTAGGCTATGTTTTGGTCGATAAAGCCCTATAACGTACATGCAAATCACGTGTTTGTGTTCTGCAGGAAGTGGTGACGTTCATGCTGTATACTAACGACCAAACAATCGCAGTTGAAGTGACAGTGGATTAGAGCGTGCACGCCTCAACTCATAGCTAGGCGCAATGGCCGACAGACATCGACTGACGATTTTTCACGACGACCGAAGCTTCCGCGACCGGCGCGAGCGTCTCCTGGACGACATGCGTCGCCAGGTGGATGAGGATCTGCGCCGCTTTGGCTTCGGTCGACACCACTGGTCGACGGATCTGGGAGGCTCCAGCTCGCTCAGCGGCGGCGGCGGAACGGCCTGGGGACGCGCCGGCGCCGGCAGCGACTGGAAGGACGCAGACCCAATCGGTCGTCTGATGTCGCACGATTTCTTCCGACTGCGTCCGTCGTCGCCGGTCGGCTCGTCGTCGTCGCTGTCGTCGGCATCTCGTCGCGACGAGTTCGGCAGCGGTGACAGCCTGGACGACGCGACGGTCCGCGGTCTGCTGACCGAGGCCGGTCCTTCAACGCCGCCGGTGGGGTCTTCTTCATCGCAGGGTGCTTCTTCCAGTAGCAGGGGCGCCGTGGTGACGGCTAGCGGCGGCGGCGGTCCGCGGCTGTTTAGCATGAGTTTCGACGTCAAGGACTACGACGCGGAAGACATCTCGGTGACGGTGGAAGAACAGACGATGATCGTCCGCGCGACTCATCGCACCGAGCGCGACGGCGCAGTGTCCGTCAAGGAGTTCAGCCGCAAGGTCAACATCCCGCCCGACGTGGATCCGGAGAAGTTGACGTCGACGCTGTCCAGTGACGGCATACTGACCGTGGAGGCACCCGTGCCGCCTCTGTACCCATCCACGACTAACTCCGCCTTCACTCCGTACCAACCTGTTCAGCAGCAGCAGCAGCAGATGCTGCAAAACACGGTAGCTGTGTATAAATATACATGATTATTACTGTTAGATTAGTCTGTTTGTCCATTATGTGGCATGCAGCCTTGTGTGTTACTTGATCCGAGAGAGTAATTCCAGTTAATAGAAGTAAAACATGGATTTATATAGCGCATTATAACGTTAAATTAACCTATGTATATTGCTCGTTATGCAGTATCAGAAATGAGTAGCGACTGTGCTACATGGTCTAGTGTAGTGTCTTATGTGCAGGCACACAGATAGCATACGTTAGCGTGAGATATTCTTGTTGTAACATTGTAGAGTCAGAACGGCAGTATATCGGCTAGCTCGTCATTGTCGTCAGCTGCAGTCAGCAGTACGTCGCCAGCGGCTGCAGTCTCGCAGGTGGCGCAACCGGCGCTCGACACGCCTGTGTTCACGTGGGACGAAGCTGCGGGAAGACGTCGTCTGGACCTCGTGCTGGTGGTCGGTCCGCCGTACACTGCCGAGGACGTGGTCGTCAAACTGGACGGACGCCGGCTGATCGTAGAGGCGACGCACGTCGACAAGTACGAGGGCCGGTCGTCCAAGACGTCGATGCAGCGCGACTTTGACCTCACGGAAGACATCGATGTGACGAGCATACGGGCGCTGCTGCAGACCAACGCCCAGCTCGCCGTCACCGCATACGTCGTCTGAGTCTGCACTCACTGTACCCCAGCCGCACGTGGCCAAACTCCACTGGGTTCCATATGTTGTGGATTCTTTGTAGGCTATATAACAAGCATCCACGAGAAATCAAATGTCTGCAGGCAATGGCGTAGCCAGAATATAAACGTAGAAGGGACGGGAAGCATTTGGGGCGTGGGGTTTGTGGAGATGTGTCCTTTTGTGGAGGGTCTGGGAGAAATTTTTGCGGATTTTTTTTTGTGTGAAAATGAAGTGTTTGATGCATTTTGGCTCCTGGGGAGGTGGGGCACGTGCCTCTAGTGCACTGCCCCCATGGCTACGCCAGTGCATACAGGCTACATCAAATCCGTATCACGTTGTACATCACTCCGTATCAACCACAATCTGTCAAGATACTGTACAATGGTCTTTTTGTACGACACTTATTGTCCCACAAGTCCTCGTCAAATCGAATTAGTGGAGTTTGGGCTTGAGACCAGTCAGTCCGGAGTGATTAGATCATTAGAGGGAAGCGTGGCAGAGATTTTGTTTGATCGTTTGAAAAACGATGTTGACAGATCGTGCGTGACGGATCGATTCGATCACGATTTAGAAATGCAACTCTTGTATATAAGCACTACGTCTAATAGACAGACGATTATGCGTGTAGGAACTTGTACAGATATGGAATCAGTGGTGTATCTAGCAGTTAGGGTGTAAATTCTATCCCTTTTTCTCTGCCTTCTTCATGTTTGTTTTTTTCTTTTTTCAATTCTTTCTCTTTTTGGGGCCTTTGGGCAGAACAAGCTTCGGCGAGCATCGGGAGTTAACCCCGGAATTTTAAAAAAAAATTATGTAGGTCTCCTACACTTTGGTGCACTTTTGGCGAGCCTGCAGCTGTCGTGTTTCCAGTCCAATTTTGTGAGCAATTTTTATCAGCGCTGAAAGGGCTGTGAGTATTAAACCTACATGCTGAACCTCGCTTTAAATACACCACTGTATGAGATTAGCGACTGATCTCCGCAGCCTGCTTTCGATGTATAGCTACTACAATGTTTTGTCGGCACCAAGTGGCAATAAGTGCACACTTCTCTATACGCGCTCACAGAACCGAGTCTCATTTGCAACATCTTGCACTCAAGCCATGGTTTTGCCTATTTTCATTCGGATAAGACTTATCTTTTCCATTCTTTACGCTTGTACGCAGTGTATATGATTTTGTGTGTTTGAAGTATATGCCTATCTGTTTACTGTATAATAAACAAAGCAATTTAGTTTGCACTGCAGGCATGCTATGCAATACGAGAAATGAGTAAACTTAAGCCCGGTACACACTAGCGGTCCGGACGGATGGATGGTGTTTTTGACGTCGTGTCTGCCATCTGCTTCGCGGGTCCGATTTTCAAATAACGCTAGCTACCACATTATAATTTTAAATATGCAAATGTCACCGAACTCACGGTGACTGCATGCTGACACGCAAAAAAATCCGTAACTTTTCCGCAGTTCAAAAGTCTCTTAGCAAATAACAGATGTGTGAAATTTCACATCAGAATTCCAAGCAGTTGTGTAGAAAATGTCAAAAAAATTAGCGATAGCTCGTCGCGTAGATCTGCGTTTCAGCGCACACTCGTTGCCGGTAAACTTCGCCGAGCAATGACGTCAGACGGTTGAGATGCGTGGAGAGAAGAAACAGGTGGACCTAATCAGCTGATACAGACCGAGACCGGTCCTGTGGGACGTTGATTCGTCGCTGAACGTATGACTCCAAGAATAGCGGACGGACGCCGTCTACAAATACTTCAAGCTGTCCATCCGCCAGTTCTGTATCTGTTAGCTGAAATTGAAGCTATCAACTACTTGGTAGTCATTATCAATGAAGTGCGATTAGTACGGCTGCTGGTGTAAGTCTGTATTAGTTTAATGCCAAAATCGCCAGCTATGAAAAACAAAAGCTTAACAGGTGCCCCCAGGAGCCCAGACAGTTACTCAAAGTAGTGTCAAAAATGCACCAAAAAACCTCATTTTCAACAGATTATCCAAAAATTTTCTGGGGGGCCCTCCCCAGTATGGAGGGGGCTTTCAGTATGGAGGAGATACCCCTCCCCATACCAAACCCCTTAAGTGCCCCCACAACTAGATTCTGGCTACGGCACTGTCTGTGTTAGGCATAATATTACAACGTAGTTCAGAAACTTCGTACTATCTGAATGCGCTACTCCACTCAGCAGTCAGCACTCGATTTCTTGAACAAGCCAAAGTTAGCAGAACTGCTAACCTGTATATCAGATAGAGATGTCATAACTAACAACAGTTACAATTTTAAAAAGTTTTTAGACTGTGTGCCCGAAGTCAGGCATAAAACGCAGTTTCCAGTGTCCTGTCATCCCAGTTTAGCTCCAATCTTCATTAACGCTGCTTACCATTAAATCATCCAGCATCGTGCAGCATGTTTTTCTTGCAAACTTTTCCTTCATTAACACCTTGTCACAAAATGTGTCAACCACTTCACTGATTTTATGGAATTATGACTCTTGGCATCTCCAACAAAGTGTAGAACAGATTCATTTCTCTCCTCGTTATTCCAAGTATCTGTCCTGTTACCCACATACACACAGCTGACACTTTCATTATAGCCAGAATATTTATTTTTCTCTTCTCTTTTTGTTAAGTTTGTCATATTGTCTGTCTGTTTGTTTATCTCACTGTTTCTGTCTGTCTCTGTATGTCTGGCATGTAGTGCTGCCTTGATTGGCGAATAAGCATAAACATTAACCAAACCTCAACGCATAAAACGCAAAGTACATAACTGCACAAAAAGCATCATAAGTGTAGTATTTACTGTGTGCAAATGTACACGCACATATAACAAAATAACAACAACCAGATGTAAGCACAACAACTCGCACATAATGATTCTTCACCGATCACTTCCAGCTCAATGTGATCCCAAATCATGATCACATTACTTCGGTTTTCACTCGCTCTACTGAACCCAGACAAACAAAAGAAAACAAGAAGCCATGCGTCTTTTTTTATCCTGTGACCTTCCGGGGAAGGGACGTATTACATGTGTCAACATCACATTAAGAAGTGCTGGAGCAAATATGAATACTACCAAATGTGTGCACTGTGTAATAATAACATTTAACTAAAACTGCCAAACCAAGCTGCATCGACCTGCGACCAACGTCAACATTAAAACACAAAAAATGTCAAAAACTTTTCTCACTGTCCCAAATCGGTGGTGAATTTTCATATTGCTAAAAATATTCTCTGAGGGACTGTGACAAATTAAATATCCACTGACCAAAAAAACCCCAGATAAGTGAACGTAACAAAATCAAACTAACTGGCCCCGCCACCTACAATAACAGAGGCATGAAACTGAACTAGTCTGACAAAATGGTATAAGTACAACAGATCAAACTTTTTCCACAAAACCAAATAAAGTTGTACACGTACACATGACCAAGAGAAATTAACTAACTGTACCTTATGGTGAATATTTTCTTATGTATCTCATGATAAAGTTACTCAGTTGCACACTTTATGCACAGTGATGAACAGACAGACTCCTTGTCCCATGCATTAATTAAGGTGCGTAGAAAACAACGTAACTGAACTGAACTGACATGATTGTTTTTGATGAAATTGCTACTGCACAAGCAGTAATGCATTACAGTAGGCACCATCTAATGATGTACCACATCAGTGTCTACATGAAGGCACGAACATGTCAACCAATGGCCAATGGGTTCACCCTGGATGCCTATTGGTCAGTTCATCAAAACCTAAACTATGTCAGTTCAGTTCATTTGCGTCGCTCTGTATGCTCTTTTATGTGTCTGCAGGCATCTAGTTTACAAGTCATCAGTTCGAACTGACATTACAGAATACGTGACACTACACTATGGCATTATACAAATACAACACACATCGAAAAAAAATTATAGCCTCAAATCTATCAATACAGACTAAGCCACAATATTATACACAAATCTGTGGCTGTATAAACAATCAAAACAAAATAGTAGACAAAATAAAAGGGCTGATATCGAATGACGTCTGCTGACAGCACATCAAAATTCTTGTTTATCAAAATATTATGCCTACAGAATCAACTCACAGTGGCTGCATGGTGCACACAATGTATTATCCAGCCACACTAATAATGTAGACTGGTGACCATCTTTTTGTTTTATAAGTTTTTATGAAAACAGTATAATAAGCAAATTGAAAAGCCAAACATCAGTACTCAGTAAGAATACCGGACAGACATGCAAATGATTCAGTCAAAGAAATTTCACAGCACAGCCACAACTGTTACATATATGCATCTTCAAAATAACCAACTTTAAACAGAAAGAAGAAATGATTGTCAATTATGTGCACTGTCAATTATGCATGGCTGACTTACGGACATTAGCTACTACAATTAATCACTGTTGGCGCAAACCACCACTGGACTTTGCAGCTGTTTTGAATATTTGCAAAATTTACATACACATACGACAGAACATCCAATAACACATAAGTATTAACAGTCATATGAACATTTTATATTTCAGTTTAGTAAACATTTATGGCGGATGAGACTGTACAGGCATCATCGGATTCTTGTGAACAGATTCAGAGCTGACTTTGTCTCCTGAACAACATTGCAACAATCTTTGTACACTGCAGTTTACAATCAAAATCAAATCAATGTGAAATCAGCAGCTATTTAAGGGCCACATTCTCACAGCTTTCCCAAGACCTTTTCCAGATCTTCATTTATCAGATGATTTAGGAACCCGAAAGAAGTTTTCTTTTCCGAATTATCGACGACTCTCTTTCCACTTCCAAAGAATTTCTTCTTTTCCCTCATCTCCGCAAACTAATTCAACCAATCAGATGTGCTTATACAGACCACCTTAAAATAAGCACCTGATGTCAAAAGTTCTTTGGAAGTTTCAAAAATGTGGCCTCAGCCTTAAAATAACCTATAGTCAGCAACATGGAACAGCCTCCTATCTAACTCCTAACTTTTTCCTGTCCACCAATGTTTGCTAAATAAACTCAAACTCATTTATCATCCGCTAGTATCCGTAAAACTCTTAACAACAGACGCTATATAAGTCTACATATTCATTCATTCATTTATCTACTTATCTGACAACAATGCTAGTAAATAGAGGCAAGAAGCTTACCTTCGTGGACCTGGTCTTGTTAAACACATTCCAGAAGCGCAGAGTCTCGTCGCCAGCACCAGTCACTATTGACTCGCCATCCGGAGACATCGCCTGTCCAGCCCAGACAGCACTATTACGCACTGACACTGCTATAAAGGGTGCACATAGCTCCTCATAGGAAACACATCTCATGGCTACGAAGCATCGCCTGCCATATGGTATTATACCATGCTACCTGCCACCCAACGCAAGTGAACATGCCCACCTTAACAGCAACCAGATAGGCCAATCGGTACTCGATTTACTCACCCCCAGAGAGAACGAAGGTCACACTGACCGGGATGGTTGGACAACGAGAACATTCACCCATTCAAGCAATAACTGGACTTAATGTAGGGCAACAACGTTGATCAGAGACAGTGTGTTAACAAATGCTATTGACAATGACAACCAATGGCAATGACCGCAGTGATAGCATAACTAATTGTAGTTACGATAAATTATGTTACCGTATTTCCATCTTAGAACACCAATGACTACAGAATCGCAGCTAAAAAACAGAAAATAAGTTGCAGACTGTTACGCACCAGATACAGGACTCGAAATGTGTGTCCCGTGAGCTTTGCGATCTGCACAAGCGACGGGTATTTCCACACCAGGATCTGATTCTGCGAATAGCCGTGGGTACTCACCTGGTAACAAAATGTCAAACCACGCTACAAATATTATTAAGAAATAACACGCGAGTCAACTGAACACTGATACGTCATACATCATTTTTGTATCCTACTTAAAATTCACACAAAAAACAACGTTACAAGTTGTACTAAAATTAATACTGGTTCTCATCTAATAGTCCACATGTTCAGTAACAGGCTGATTTCGTGCCCTCAGTCTAATCAGAACTAAAGAATATAACAAGTGTAAAAAGCTCAACCGAATATCCCGTCACTAATGGAGCATTTTCAGATATGTGGCAACTTGATAATGAACTCATCATGGCCAACAATCTGGCCCACGTGAAACCTAAACAACACTACATATGCAATGAAAACGGTCCATTATTACCAGCTCGCTGGAGTGCTTCGACCAGGCCAAATTGCACACTTGTGACCCAGTATCAACACACTGCAGTGGCCGGCCAGTGATGGTGTTCCAGAATCGGATACGTCGGTCTGCCGTGCCGCCGCCGCTGGCCAGCAGACCGTGCTGATGGGGTGACCAGGCTATCGCCTTCACAGCAGCAAGGTGCTCTGAGTAGGTCTGCACCGGGCCGTTGCTGCGGGTGTTCCAGACAAACAGCTTGTTGTCGTTGCCTCCTGACGCCAAATGCTGGTGATCCGGAGACCACTTCAGACCACACACCTAGCGCACACACAGCGATGCAAATTATATGCTGAAATTCATCAAAATACGGCCTTTATTTATTTATTGTTTTTGTCAACGTTTCGGCAACCGCTAAATGCCTTCCGACAGTTGTGCTGAAAAAGGTAGCACTGGTTGCCAAAGAGTCAATAAAAACAGTAAAACAATAGGTTGTATTTTCATGAATTTGTACATATAATCTAAATACCATTTCAACGTACAAATTTATTTAAAGACACAAAGCAATGCAGCAAACTAGCTCACAGCAATATATATCACTATGCAGCATTACTAGTATTATCACCTCCGACAAAAAAGCAGGCTTTCTTTGTACATTTGTCTATTTACAAGATTACTCAAAAAGCTGTGAATGGATAGAGATCATTTTTTTTGTGGGGTAGGGATGGCTGAAAGAATAATCAATAAGATTTTGGTGGCACACGTGGTTTAAACACACATAAAACTGGGAACTGGGAATGATTCAAAATTCACTTTTCACACCTGTCTGCAGAAATCTTCACTGTTAGGAAAAAAATCAAGAAAAAGCATGAAAAAAATTATTAATAAAACAAAGCAAAAAATTCACGACACAGAAGTAAGAAATAACTAAATCTTGGGTATTGAAACTCACAATGAGTTAACTTAAGGACATTCAATAACTGAGCTGATAATGTATCTACAACTTTATAATCACTAACCTCCTGTCGGTGACCAGCCAGACGCTTCTCCGGCACGATGGGAACAACTCGTGTATCGTGAAGCATAATCAAACGATCTCGGCTGCCAGACGCTAGCAGATCAGCATTCCAAGCCAGCGCACCTAGCAGCAAAGACAATGACATACAGGGCTCACTCTTTTACTGACAAAAAAAAATCCAGGACTCTTCCAAAACTTTCCAGAACTCCCATGAAAAATTTTCCAGGACATTTTCGTAACCCACACATTTAAATATAACACAAAAAATGTTGTATGCAGTATTTAAGTAAGTTGGGTGATATACTATTGCTTCTCATTTTCCACTTAAGCCTATAAAAATGTGTGACTTTTAAGGATATTTTCCAGGACTTTCTAGGACCAAAGTAATTTTCCAGGACTTTCCATGTCCTGGAATTTTCAAGAAAGAAAATCCACGACTTTCCAGGAAGTGTGGGAACCCTGGACATATGTAGGCATGGAACAATAGTCAGTGAGCCATACAATATACTGCATTAACAGCCTCCACCAATACTAGTCTATAGCAAAAAGTGTATTAATTTTTCAACAAACTGTTACTCAGCACTAGCTTAGGTTATCATCTACTTCAAGAAAATAAGGCAACCAATTGAAAATTACTGAATTCACTGATAAGCAAAAAAAAATCCACCTCACCAACTCTGGCCGTATGTCCATGCAGGTTATTGACTTTTTTATTGGCGGCAACATCCCATATCTGTGCATAACCTTTGTACGTGCCAACTGCTATCAAATTACCCTGTCACAAAACACATGCAACTATATCAGCAGGTGCTTCGTGTACGGTATATGTAATTAATAATTACAGATAAAGTTTATCTGCTACACAGTAAATTGATGAAATCAATAGTAATAATAACAGTAACAGACACAACAATGTTTATGGTGCTGTCATCGTAGCAATGAACTGCTACTGCGAAACAGTTCACCAGGTTCATTTGGCCAGAGCAGCATAAGCGCCAGGTTTGGGCCGCCGACCTTTAGTCACCATTGCTATTTATTACTAGCATGCAGCGTGAAATCTGATAAGACATTCTATCATCCCATAGTGAGTAGAAGGCTGACTTGAGCTAAGCAGCTGGTTTCATACCAAGATGGTTTACCTGCCCGCACACAGTCATCCATTCAAGTACTAAACCAGCCCACTGTAGAGTAACTTCACTGATTTGACCCAACATATTATCGCTAAGCCATGCCACCAACCGACAATATTGTAACTACAATTCAACAGTCAAAAAATATCTATTCACACAAATTTGTCTAAATTCACTTTTTCTCGTGTAATCAACAAATCTGCCATAGCAATAAACATACCCTTTCATTCCACGACACGGAAGTGACAGAGTCAGTCTCACTGGACAAATCACACAGCCGAGTAACCTGCAACAACAACAACAACACGTTAATTCAAGCAAACAGGCGAAGCAACTACATATATATTTCACAATATTAAAGGCATAAAAAACATCTTATTACAAGAAATCTTAGCTAATGCTCACGAAATGCGCAATAGCCTATAGCAGTTCCAGTTCAGTAGTTTAGCTGAAAATTGGGTGTTCATGCTAAGTTAATATACAAATACCAAATTCTCTATCCGGATCGCATAACGATAGTTCCGTGGCGCCACAATGTGAATAATATAGACTTGTGTTGCAGCCTGAAATCGCCAAAAAATTCATAAAACCCCCTATTTTAGCGTTCAAGGTCATTGAATTCGGTGCCAATCGAGAACCAGTGTACGACTTCCTATTAGTGATTAATAGTAACCTAGGTCCTATCTCACACCATTACTGAGATACAGCAACTTATCGACCAAAAATTGCAAATTTTACCCACCCCCTCTCATTTAGCGCGCTCGTTCGGGGTGACCCCCTTCGAATTTAAGGAAAAGCTTTACGGTTCTTGAAACTAGCGTCTTCCAGGCAGCCGACGGTGAAGATTTGGTGATTGTAGCTTGCACCGTTTTTGACTGATCCACATGTGTGACAGACAGACGGATGGACAGACAGACAGAATTGCGATGGCTAAGACACGCTAAAGCAGTAGCTGCTTTTGCGCATAATAAACTAACCACCTACTTTTCCCAACAAAAATAAATTTGCACATTTTGATTAGCAATTTTCAATTTGTTCTCAGTTTCTAATGCAACAGAAATATCAATAAAAATACAAGAACATTTGGTCAAGCAAGTAACCGGAGACAATAAATTACAATAAATTTCAAGTTTCTGTTTCCTTCATATCATGAAGTAAACCAACAACAAAAGATATTGCTATTAACAACTGAACTGTATGAGTAGCTGTAGAAATTGTACTTTTATACTTATATCTATATCTATATGGTGCACCAGCTATGTTATTGCATTAATAATAATAGTAATAATGTATATTATAACCACTCGCCTGACTGGTGCAAGCGCTCCACAAATAGACGCATGAGCCTAGACCAACACTGAGTATATTCTGCGAAGACCAGTCGACAAGGTTGAGGTAAAAGTCATCCTGGAGTTCTGGAGCATCAAGCACTTTGAACGGTATGCGTGGTATCTTGCGAACAGCCTACAACAAACACCCGGCTTCATCTCAGTATTTTACGACAATACGAAAGACGCTGAAGTATTTTTATCCATCAACATGCTGCATGAGTTTAACATCCAAAATAGACACACATGTGATATATCATTTCAGCATCACCAGGCAATCAGTTGCAATAGCTGTAATAGCTGTTAACATAAAACTCTGAAACCAAAATGCTGCATTCCTCTAACAATATAAATTAAATGATACAATCCATGTGGGAATACTGCTACCGTGCTTACTAAATGATGTAACTGCATAGTATATAAACCAATTCATTTCCAATATATTAAATTTAGAATCACGGCGTTGACTGCATTCATATATTATGGTCAAAGTGCTTCTCTTTAACAGACTGATTTTCATATGCATAATAGTTAGGCAGCCCAGCCACCAATTTCTTCACAGGAAACTGTAAACATTAACATCATATCAGGCAGACCATGTCGTTTGAATCACAGCACTGAAAATATTCCACATAGAAAAGATGAACCAGGTAAAGCCTAAAAATAGCACAAGCGCTCATCGAGCAGCAATGTATCAGCGCACATGACAATTACCTTGCGCGGTGACCGCAGCAGTCTCTGGCTTTTGTTACCTACAGGCGATAGCGAGTATGGCGACGACTCTGCAGCTGCTGCACTTGCAGAATTCAACCGAAACTACAGCAAGCAACAAGTAATTACAAAAAACTAAAAATGTCCTTAATGGATGGATAAACATCATTCTGTTTTGCAGTACGGTACTGCCAGCTGGGGAAAAGAACTAGACTGTTGCTGTATCACTGACACAAGGGTGAAAAATTGAGCTGAAAAAGCTATGAGAACAACATCAAAAGCAAACCATCTTGAAATCATCCATCACTACATTTTCTGCTGTGGTTGGTGAGAAAAGAAATGTACTTCACGAGACAGTTTGTTCAACAGTAACTCTTTCACACGCAAGCCCATTCACAGACCTGACTACACAGCAACCTCCGTGGGAGGCGGCAGCTGATAAATAGGTTACTGGAAAATTGCCACCCAACGGAAAACAGAAAAGCTGCCGCACAGCAACATCTGATTACCAGTGACATGAAGTACACTTGAGCAAATTCACCAAGTGCAATACACGGTTTGAACCAACATAAAAATCACACATCCCCTGTATACGGATTTAAAAAACTAACTGAATTGTACTTTCTGACAATTACACACCAAGTTCTTTTGAATAACGACCAAGTAGTTTAGGAGTAATTTAACTGCTAACAAACCTCAACATAAACCATATTATGAGCAATAAACAATTACTTTGCACCATATTTTTAATCATCATTATCACCGCATAAATCGCAAGAATGAACGAAAAAGCTGTCACAAATTCAACAGTACCTGAAAGAGATTTCTGGTTTCTTTAGGCAATAACGCTGAACGTTGTGAATTGGCAGGATCACTTTGTTGTTCTTTCACATCCTCAATACCAGCACCAAGCAGCTCATTCTTCAGCAGGCAAGCATAAGCGGCTCCGTCTCTATTACTGTCATTAGTAGATCTCTGACTAGATGCTGCCTGACTTCCCGACTGCGACTTGTTATCCTAGTAATAAATAACACAACTAACTAACTATGCGAGCATGATATTATAACTACAGGTATGAAAAATGAACCACAACAAACAAGACAAACGCGTAACATTAGCCAAACTAAGAGCAGAAGCAAGCAACTGACCGGCGTAGCTTCGAAATTGATGTGCCAGATTGCTTTGCTTCTAGTGGGAATAAATCTGTCGCCGTAACTGTCTTTCATTGGACTTCTAATTGACGGCTGCAAACACAACAAGAAAATAACAGAAGTTCACCTGATGCAGAGAAATCATGCATCTTGTGATACTGCATCATGGTACATATTTTTAATACAAACAAAATACACAAGGTAATTCAAGGTCATCAATCACACACACATTAAATGTTGACCAAATGCTCAAAATCAATGCCAACAAAAAACTCAGTTACCATTTCCAATTAGTCAGTGACAGTAACTGCTTATCTTACACAGCAGTGATGCTGCCGATTGGCAGGATGGGCATCTTTAGATGCAATTAATACCACAAGTCTGAAAAGTTTGTACTCAAAACCCAACCCAATCTTGTGTAAGTGAGCCAGTTCAACAAACCACGACAGTGAAAGAAATGTGACGATACATTGCACGACTGCATCAGATACCATTTACAGTCTCAATAACTGATAATCATCCATTTATCCCACCTCTCTTGCATAACCAATTTACAAACTGCTAGCATCAAATATCAAGTTGTCGAACACAAACCGAGCTGAACGAAGACTGCTGGCTATTCTGCACATGCAACAGCCGCTGTTCATAGTCTGGGTCCATGACAACTGCGAATGTGACTGTGAGAGGATGTCATTCAACAGACGATGACTCCACTCACCATTTACACTACAAGCACATCAATATGAAATAAAATAATACATTCTGTCACAAAAACACTGTGCCACAAAAATGTTTTAGCACCAGGATGTTCCACCACCATAGACAAAATAGATAATTTGTCCACTTCGAGACTGAAAACCAAAAAAAATTGACTTTCATTAGTGGATGTACTGACATGTAGTACGATTTACAAAATCACAAGCTCCAAACCCAGATGCCTAATCTAACTACAAGATTCTGAAGCCTGGCATCAACCTAAGTTCAGAAATAATGTCAGTTAACACTACTAATAACTACATTGTTGCAATTTCTTCCACAATTTAGTGCCAGTCAAGAATGGCAGTGACATGTGTTAAATACATTCAGTTTCACCATTTAACAATACTATCTACAGGCACAGCATATGGTAAATACACATAAGATACACATATGCCACAATACATTAAATGAGTCATGGCAACACGGCATCACACAATATGGTATCACTGCATGCAACGGTTATGAAAAGAGAGCTGTGGTGCTTCACTACTTACCCACTCACCCATTCATTACAATCAAAACTTAACATGAAACGTGCTCTCCTGATTACCATCATACATTATGGTCCATAGCTTATTAGCACTGAAAAGAAAATCGTCCATTGGTTGATGGGTCCATTGTCATGGTGGGGAACTGTACAAGTAATGAAGCAGCGTATGGTCGAAATGACTGGAAACAAAAATCAAAGTACAAGTAGCAAGGAACTATTACAGCAAATTTATTCAATTTATAGTTTCACATTAGTCCATACCCTCTCCCTACCTCTAACCCTATTGACATCATTTTTTTATTATTCCTGCCCTGAAAGTAACAGACATGGCTCCGGTGTGTCTGTTGTTTTTACGCAAAATAGCATTACTACCGTGGACCTCAGCACCTGCTTTGCTCGACGACATTCGTCATCAAACCACACGCACGACGCCTTTGACGACGAGTAACTCGCCGAACTGGTATCTGCACATCGAGCTGTTCACTGATGGTAGTGCTGTAAAACTGCACGAGCGCATTGCCATCCAGATGCTCATATTGCTGGACATAAAACAACGCCGACACCTGAAGACTGGAAAGGAAACTATCCGAGGTCAAAAAACGCCATAACCTGTGGTTGGCAGTCATGTAGACAGGCGGAGGACGGACAAATGGTGACAGCCAGCGCAGTTGACGGTGGTCAGAAAGACCGACGTTGAGAATGTTGACAGTCAGAGCTGGCAAGTCGCTGCATGTGCAGATGACGTCGATAGTGCCACCGTCAACATGCGTCATGCTCTGGATATGCTGAACCAGTCCATGACACGCCAACAGCTCGACGAACTGGATAGTGTACAGATCAGTTGTGCGCTCGAGCTGGATGTTCAGATCACCAGCGAGCACAAGTCGGTCGACATAAGGTCGAAAATCTATCCAAAATGTCTGACAGTTCGGCAAAAAAGGTGGCGGTGACGGCGATCAATCCTGGGCGGTAGAGCAGGACGACGACACAAGACGACGTACCTGATGTGACATGTGCAGTGACGCACTCAAACGTCGACAGTTGAACACCAACATCAACGGCAATCAGACTTACACCAGCGACAGTAACGATAATGATGCCACCATGGTTGACGCTCAGTGATGCCTGGCTGCAGTCATGCGGCCGAGCATGCTCGACAACATTGCAGCCGTTGGTGCAGAGGACAAATGGACACCGAGTCAGCGTCATGCCAAGTCTCACACAGCAGAAGGACATCGACAGAATGCTGCTGAATGTCGAGAAGCTATCTCACGTTCCAGCTGGCAAACGTCAAGGTGCGACTTGTTGTCTCTGAGCATCGTGTCACGTGTTGCGTCGTCTACTTATGTCAACCACGCAGTTTCTCATGCGTTATTGCGCATCATCGTCATTGTATCTTGCCATTGTGCATTGTCGTCATCAAGTGACAAAGCAGACCGTTTTCTGAATAAATGACTAGATGAATTTGCCATCAGGAATTACGCTATTGTCTAGGTCTATGCAGTGTGAACTGTGAAGAAATTCACAGCGGCAGACTTCAAACGAATGCCACGTATAAAGCGTCCGCTGAGCAGTTAATTACAGAGCGAATGACTGAAAAACTCAACAACTTTCAAGACTGATAATGTACGTTACAACTGTTATCCGCACATCCGTCTTTTACCCACACATCCGCACTTAGCTTCCGCAGATTTTATCCGCCTTTTACCCGTTGCCACATCTGTACATTCGCACTACCCATAGCCAGACCAAACCTGATGCTGATCTTGAACATAACCCTATCCCTGATTTAAACGTTTATCCTGACCTTAATTCCACTAGACGCACTTAGACGCACTAGACGCACCAGACGCATTTCTCCCACACCCTCACAATGCGATGGATATAGACGCGAAAACCTACAGCCTCTACTGCGATACGACACACTGGGATCCAGCAACAACTAAACATAATATACGCCTCGTTATATTCGGATAACAGTAACAATAACTGTGCTAAGCAAAACACTCTATATAAGTGCAAAAAACCAGTCATACCACAAGACATTTTAGATAATTTTTCTCCAACATCAACGCCATAAACATGTCCCGACAGGCCTTGCAACTGTCACAAAGAAAAAAAAATGAAACTACTAAACACCTGAATGAACCGAAAAGATCGGTAAAACGCGAACTTGAATGTGAATGTGATGGACGCGATAGTCTACTCCCGTCGTTCTAGCGTAATTACTAAAAGATCTCGAAGATAATAATAAGAATGTGATGTCGAGACAATAATTGGTCTTCACTGCGCTTGATCTGCATGCCACCCGTAAGCAAACACGGTGTAGTTACGCTAAATTGGCTAGACTATGATAGATATGTGAATTGTGAAAATTTTGTCTGATTTTTACGGTAGATGAACTTAAACCTGCAAACTGGGCAATTACCGATACTTTGCTGTAGATGAGAAATTTTCACACCAATTTTTAAAAAATTTGTTGCGTAAAAGTGGTTTTCGTCCAACGCAACGCACGCAACGTATGCAACGCACCAAACGCAACGGACGTAGGCTTATAAACGCAACGAAAATGCAAAAAAAATTAACGACGGACCGATATTCTTGACAACTTTTTTTGCGTTTTGACTATTGGATCAGCTGCGTTTGCTGCGTACTTTTGGGTTCATTGCGTTTGCGTACTTTATTGCGTTCATGTGACGGCGTTCCTGTGTTGCCTTCCGATACTGTCAGAAGCTATCGTTCAAGCAGCACGTCGACATCGTTGTACGTAGCTGCTTCTATCAACTGCGACAGCTACGGTCAGTCCGAGTCCGACGATCCGTTCCAGATGACGCGACGCCATATGCGCACTCCGGTACATGCGTTCGTCAAGACTACTGTAACGCTGTGCTGTACGGCGTCTCAGCAAAAGTCGCTCGTCGGCTGCAGGCAGTACTACTCGCTGCCGCTTGACTGATCACTGGTGTTCGCCGAAATCAGCACACATCACTGAGACACTGCGTGACACGTTACATTGGCTGCCGGTGTCTCAGCGCATAGCCTAATGTTCAAAATTGCGCTGACAGCGTTTGACTGCGTTCACGGTCAGGGTCCTGGATACTTTGACGGCGTTATGACACCAGTTCACACCGTTGCAGCTTAGGCCAGATTGCGATCTGCAGACCAAGGCGACGTGGTCGTTCCGGGCTCACGTGCAACTCGCTTCGGCCAGCGCAGCTTCTCCTCAGTGGCACCAACCGAGTGGAATGATTTACCGACGGAGCCGAAAAGCAGCGACATTGGCAGACAGTGTTTCAAACAAAAGCTAAAGACATGGCTTTATGATTGTGCGTACTCGTAACAGGCGCCTCTGAGAACTTTGCTTGAAAGGCGCCCAGCAAATTCACGTATTGATGGATTGATTTCTTGCGCAGACCTAAGTTGCGTGTACTGCGTTAAATTTAAACGCAGTAAGATGTATGCTTGGTTGAAAATGGGTCGTGATATAACATAATTGTGTGTTTTATTTATCATAGGTGGATGGTAACAGAAAGTGTTGTTTTCCTTTGCAAATATGTTTTTGATCTGTGATCTTTAAAGCCGACCGTTACTATGTCATCTTGATAATGTTGCATTAGTGCCGATATTTTGGTCCAGACAGACAGCGCAGGCAAGCAGATAGAGCAACGCGGCCTGTAAAATTATCGACGTGGACGCTTCATAGTCGTTAAGCTGCAGCGCCGTGACTAAAGGCCAGTTCACACTAGCCGTGCACGGTTGTTGGTTTTGTGCCCCGTGAACACGGTCCGTGTCCACGGGCCATGTGCATAAGCCGTGTCATTGCAACGTTAAATATAGTATTTTAGATGCCATTTTGCAAACAAAATGGACATATTTAATTTGAAACAAGTAATTTGAGCAAAGCTCACGAGACGCGCGAAAGCCTATAGCAGTTCCTGTTCGCAGGTAATCGTAGTCTATCTCCATCCATTTCGTCGTAATTCACTCT
>Ga0209671_1001336_pt1 | contig 20327 bp, 14 predicted proteins | sample WorMetHERISLAND2_2_FD_187401 | JGI IMG/M metagenome (GOLD analysis project Ga0209671, IMG submission 187401) | Marine gutless worms symbiont microbial communities from Max Planck institute for Marine Microbiology, Germany - Olavius geniculatus... | ecosystem: Host-associated > Annelida >...
AGCCGAGTTATAGTCCATTTTGTCCCAAATTTCGTTGCTATGGCAACCAGGGAGGGTCCGGGGTAAAATTGAATGACACCATTAGATTGGCCATCCCCCAAAACCATAATTATTCTAGAACCAAAAATTACAACTCTTATCTTATACACAGCCATTTTATGACCGTTTAAAGAATTGCCTAATTCTTCCCATAGGCACCATTGTAATCTTTTTGATTTTTGCAAATAAATACGTTAAATATTAAATTTTAATTTTCTGACCCCCAAAAGGCACTTTCTTGTGCAGAACCGTGTCATTTGATGTCTTAAGTGTAAAAATCCCTTAAGAGGTCTGACCTGTGGGTGCGTTGAAGAAAAAAGGCATATATAAATAATAATTTTTGCGCATATTTCACCCATTTGCTGAAAAGCCCCCGTTGGAGGTCTTTGCATAAAATTTTGCATGACGGGTCCCCTCGCTGACGTAATCAACCGCACCAAATTTTATCTTAATCTGATCAGGGGTTTTGATTCTGTGGCGGGTCGAATTTTTGGCTTCGCCATAGGAAAGAGAAGTCGCTGTTAACACAGGGCTTGAACTACCATTCAGCCTGTGAGATGATTTTGAAAGTCCTTTACCACGTTATGTTAGATGGTTCTGTCGTAAAATATTGTGGGAATAGGTCTGGGAAAAAGTAGTCCAAAGTCCTTGCTTTCTCATTAGCTGACCACTCGGTCTTTTGGCTAATCTCTCACTTATCGCATCTAAATCTATTTTGAATGTAAATATGTAAATTTAAATAGTTTTTGTTTCATTTGTTGTTGTCGTTGTAGTCGTCTGCGTGATTTGCGTGAAGCTGAATCGATCGTGACTAATAAGATCCTGTGTCACATGTGCGGTGGTGCAGGCCACATTGCCCGCGACTGCAAACAAAAACGGTTCGTCTCTGCTCGTGTCTCTGAATAGACTTATATGTTGAAACAGCAACTGATAATTTATATGAATTAATGAAAGTACAACCTGAATTACAACGGAGCTAATAAAGATCTTTATTTGATGAGTTTATTTAATTTGTAGTTTCTGCCATCTTTTGGTTCTTATTCAGATTTTTTTGAAACCCATCCTGCTGTTTTTGTGTTGTCTGCTTGTGTGTCTACAACCCATAAGTTAAAGGTGGTTAAAGGTGGTGATATAGCTCTATGAGAAGCCCATCTTAGAGCTATGGAGCATCACCTGCCATATGAGATCACACAGTGTTGCCTGCCACCCGACACAGGTGAACACGCCCCACCTTAACCCTAGCCAGATAGGCCAGTACTTGATGTACCTACCCCGGAGGGATGGAAGGCTGACTTGACCTAGGTGACTGGTTACATACCAAAATGGTTTATCTGCCCACATAGGCAGTCACCCATCCAAGTGCTAACCTGGCCCGGCGTACAGTAACTTCGTTGATCAGATGAAACGCGTAACTATCGCTACGCCATGCCACCAACTCAAGTGCATGCGTGCATAATTCCGTATGTGATGTTCGCATGAAGTTTATGGTATGCATAGGTGGATATCCATTTGCCACAATGTTGTCTGTTGTGCGTCTTGGACACAGACGGGTGGACTACGTTCTGAGGTTGAGAGGTTAAAGGTCATGTTCATGATCTGTATTGGCATCGTGATTGCATCCATGCATTGGTGGATGTTCTCCATGTTGATGAATGGCATACGAAGCTGTAGTGTTGTGGCACTTGAGTTGTAACGTGCTGGTATGTCCGCCAAGGTGAGCGTAGTGAACATTGGAGGAGATTAAGAGATTGGCCGTTCTGTTCGTCTTTCCGTTGTTTCTTCTGTCTACATGATGACTCATAATGGCAATGACGTCATTGCACCAACAGCGCAAGCAGCAACGCCGGCTGTCACTTTTTCCTACCTTTCCCCTGCCTCCCCTTTATTGTTGTAGGGTGTAGTTGTAGTTGTGAGTGTTGTAGTTGTTGTAGGTGTAGTAGTATTAGTAGTAGTAGTAATGTTTAAATCACTTTACTTGGCGGAGATATGCTCTCTCTCGAGGGCCTTCTAGTTAATATTATGCATTTAGCCACAAAGTCAACTTCATCTGTTGCCCAAGCCCATGCTTATTGAAGTGCCTGCTTTGTTTGGGTATTAGTGTTGCTGTTATTAGTAATGCTGTATGTACCCTGTACAGCGTGTTGTTTGTGATTGGTCATAGACCTGGAGAAAGCCTGCTAGAACTGGCCAATCAGCAGCAGCAACAGCAGCAGCTGCCTGGGGTTCCATTTCAGAAGGCAAAGCTTGATGAAGAGGTGCTTGTAATGATAATAATAGTAGCTGAATTTTTATGGTGTCAGTACGTCTGTTGACTTGGAGGTGCTGATAACATACGCACAGACATCGTGTTACATAGACAACTCAAACTTCAGTTAACTGTGAAGAATTGACATTCATAGTGACGTTTGGAGTTACGCATAGGGCTATGGTCAGAGCTAGGACAATGGACAGAGATGTGCATTGCTGGCTAAACACTTAGCTGACATTTCTAAAATGTTTACATTATACTGGGTGGCGCCAAAAAACGTCCCAAACATTAGCATGCATTATTCACCCCAGCAGTCGAAATGAATCTGTGCAAAAGCATATATGTAATGACCAAACATTTTAAAATATTTGTAGGAATTTTTGCCTAAAACACTTCGGTATTAGCTGCGATACAAGCAAAATAGCATCACATGCCGTAATGCAGTTTTTGCAAGCGGTTCATCATTTGCATTGCCGCTTGTATGCAGGCTATGCCAAAACGTCACAGTAGGCCGAATCATCAGTCAGCTAATTAGCAGAAAATGTGCTAAATAGGTTCTCCATTCTCCTTTGCTACTGCTGCTAGACGCTTTTTCTACTGCTATAGCAGTATACTAATGTTGCGTGCGGTGTCTTGTCGGTCAGGCATAGTTAGCCAGTATTGTCAATCACACCTAAATTGTGCCCGTCTCCAGTGTCCAAGCGTAGTCGCTCTGTTAACGTGCTGCAGAAGTAATGCTACTTCTACTAGAATTAGTGCTCTTTTTTTTGCATCTTGTGTTTGGTGCAAAAGAGTAAAGATGCATGCTAATTAATTTTAGTTCATTTGTTAAGTTCAGCGTTCCTTCGGTGTGTTTGCAGTACATGTCGTTAATGGCGGAGCTAGGTCAAGGTCCACGGCCGCCTACAGCTGGCACTGCAGCTGGGGGTGGTGTTATGGGTGCACGACCTCTGATTCATCAACATCAGTCTCAGGCCAGTATTGCTTGTTGTTCATATTCATTCACGATCTATCGTCGTCATCGTTGCATAGGCAGCCTGGGCCGCAGCATTGGTCCGTGTCAACACTTGATGGCCCTGAACTATAGGTCAGCTGGAGAAGCGCTGGAGTTCCGATGAATTTGCTCTAGCCATTTGTTACATGGGCTGTCTGGTCTACATTTCCATGAGTGAAGACCCCAGCGAAGACTTGATGTAATGTTGTCACAAAAAACATGGTACATTTTGTTTATTTTGCATGGGAATGCACACCGCACAGCTAGAGAAATGTCAAAGGCAGCTCAAGGGTCAACAATTTAATTCTGATCTGTTTGCAAACTCATACAGCATTATATAAATGTGTTGCTCGACTGACTGACACTGCAAGTGGTCATCAGAACTGTGTGTGGCTTGTGCATTTGCAGGTGCTTGCATTACCGGCGCCATCAGCTGGTCCTGCCTCGGCGTCTCTTCACCCTGGTACCCGGCCGCCGTTTATTCCATCGACCGGTGTTGGCGGTGTACGACCGATGGGTGCTGTTAATGGAGGCTGTCCAGCTAACTCGGGAGCCAACCATCCGTCTGTCACAGACATTGCAGCCGGTGCGCAATTGCTTGCATCTGTCGTTCAGGGTCTGCATTGCGTTCTCTGCTTGCGTTTTAACTGTTTAGGTCTTCTTTGGACATATCCTCGTCCTATTGTGCTTTAAATTGGGCTCACTGTTAATTGGTGGCTTGGTAGTGTGACAGTTAGCATGTTGGACTTATGATCGTGACGTCATGGGTTCAACTCCTGATCAGGTCGCTGTCAAGTTGTTACTACTTAGATTGGTGACTGTCTGCAGTAAGATAAACCATTCTGCTACATATCCAAGCCAACACCAAGCCCAACTCAGCCTTCCATTGTATGGGATAGTCAAGTCGACTACTGGTCTGTCTTGTTAAGGTTAAGGCAAGAGGTGTTCACTTGTGTCGCGGTGACAGGTAATGCTGTGCGATCCCATATGGCAGGTGATGCTCCATAGCTCTGAGCTGGCTTTGTCATTTTCTTCAAGTTAGCTAGCACATGCGGAAACTAGACGCAGAAAACCAGTTCAGTGATATGACTATCTCCGTTAAGACTAAACCGATCGCAGCAACTCTCTAACGGCAACTTTGTTTAACTCTAGTCATAGGCTAATCAAACAGATCACTAAATTGCTGATCGACTAGCAGCTGTGTTTGTCAGTTACTCAGAAAGCTAAGGACCAAGTGAGATTTTGCTGGCAATCCGTGTCACACTGGAGGTCCGGGAAATTTTCAAAGTATGTGTATGGTTATTGAATAAGGACATCTGTCTTGGGCCTGCTTCTTCTACTTATTATTATCATAACGATCGTAAATATCGTTCTTTTGGCCATGCCACAGAGTATTCATGTAATGCTGTACTTTAGATTTTTATTACGTTATTTCTAGGCCTAGTTATATAGACAACTCCGTTGGGTGATTTTGGCCTGTGTGATGGTAGGTTTGACTGGTCAGAACAATGTGCCGCCGCCTCCGCCACCCCCGTCATTACTGTGGATGAACTCAAGTCCGTCGTCACGACAACAGGCTCCGCCCCCGCAACAGTTCCGCTGTCCGCCACCATGGCAACAACAGCAACAATTGCGTGGCACCATGCCTCAGACTGGATTTTCAACACGACCGCCGCCGCCACCGCCGCCGCCATATCGGGGCAGTGGTCGCGGCGGCGGTTTTACTGGTGGCAGATACTAGTATATGGCACATAACTGCGCAGCAATTGAGTAACGTGATTGTCACAGCATCGTCATCGTGTTTCTGTCAGCATCACAGCAGTCACATATCTCAGGCCCGTGGACAGACTGATCCAAAGGTGGGTGGGATAGTGTGACAAAGCTGCAACCCTCCAGTAATCCAGCTATGAGGTCTAGAGGAACTGTGAGCTCGCTGCCCGTATGGCAAAGCCCTGGCCAGAAATGTGCTGGGATTTCGAGTTTGCAAATTGCATTTGATGGTGACATTTTTGGCTATTATGCTATACCTCCTTATTCCAGCTGATGGGGGGAGGCGCTACAGGCCTGTGTCTGCTGACAGTGTGTACTTGACTCCTGTGACACTGAAATGGATGGTGGCATGCCTTACAAAGTGCATCAAGCGTGGGTTCATCCCCAATGGGTCACCACTCACCAGGCAAATCCCCACTGCAGTCTCAGGCCTTAACCCCCGGCATCTGAAACATTTTCTGCACTCTTTTGCAATTACAGCAATCTCCTGGACGAATTATCTAAAATCCCAACATAGCAATGGTTTTCAAATGAACTGTTGTGGTCAAAGCCATTAATGCAGTAGGATGTTAAGATGACCGACAAACATAATATTCACTTCTATGGTGCCGCCTTTACTGTCTGAAACTGCCTTGTAACTCTTTAAAGTATGCTCAGGGTGACCACTTCTCAGAGCACATGAGATACCTTTCCAGTAGGCCAAACAGAGATTCATCGATATACTGGAATGTAGCACACGAGGAGTAAAAATGTGAAATTACCCAATTTTTAGGAAAGTTTTGGGGCAATTTTCCATGACCAGATTTCCCTCCCTGACTTTTACTGAAATCAATGGTATGATCCTGATATCCATATAATTCCCTGACATTTCCAGGTTTTCCAGACAAGTGGTCACCCTGTGTACTAAAGTGTGTCAGAAAAGTGCCAGCTTCACACTTGGCAGACTTACTGTGCGACTGGAAAAACTGGTCTGAGCTCGTTCTCATGGAAACGTCGCCACGGCAGATGCCAAGCCTCAACCCGCTTATCAGGAATCTTTCAACACCTTTTGTAGGTATCAAAGAACCCCTAGAACGGTATTTCTACAACATATTTGGTCATGCTGTGACCTTTTTCTTTTTTATCTTTTTAACCCCAAAACATGGTCAGTTCGTCTATCGGTGTCATATGCATCAAGATGTACTGGTGAAGTATTTTGGAAACATCACTCACTGACAGATTGACAGACATGGACAGCGGCAGAGGTATAAAAATGTTTATGTTTAAAAAGTGTGAAAATTGTTGAAGCCCTTTCATGTCATTTTAACAGACATAACAGTGAGGATGGATGATTAAGGAGTCGAAATAGTGATTCTGTGCTATTTTAGTGTTCTGTCAGTATAGATACCTGAATAGTACCCAGTTAGCACAGTGATTTATTCTTAGTTGACGAACAGAAATACATGTACTATGAATGAATGCTGCGTTTGTTGCATGTTATTATTATTATTATTATTATTATTAGCATTGTAATGAAGCAGGCATCTGGTATTAAATAAATTGTCATAATTTGTCCTCAGACACTGCTGAATGCAATGCCAGTCCATAGTTCTATTTCTGTTGGCTCAAAGCTCTTTTTAGACCAGTATTGAAAGCAGATTGGAAGATACATGATGTCATCTGTGTTTAAAGATCGTATTTATCATATTTAAAAATTTATTTAATAGTTTAATTTTGACTTTTGCATTGCTGTATGAAGATTGAAGAAAGATGTAGATAGGATATTCTTTCCGGGTCTTAAGATTTGTGTTCCAAAAAACGGTTTTTCCGTCGCTGGTGGGGTATTGCATACCAATGAAAAGACTATAAGACAATGCATTAGTTCTCAAACCTATTCATTCACATACACAATGTGTAGGGACCAACCAAATTCACGGAAAAAAAATGCATGATTTCACGGCAGAATTTTTAAAATGTGTCAAATTTCATGGAAAATTCACGGAAAGAGTTTTGCAAATTCACGGGCCCCACAGACGTTATTTCAAGGTGCTGCGCTATTGCAAACGAAGAAATTTCTGAACAACGAATATTTACTACACTAAGTCAAGACTAAAGACAGTCAATGTCAACTACTTAGTGCTAAATTGCGACACGTAGCAAACAGCAACATCCGTACAAAAGCTGCTGATAAAACTCTGGAATTGTCGTAAATTAAACTAAAAGCGCTAAAATTCACGAAAAATCACAGATTTCACGGAAATCGGCGTTTTTCACGGAAGAAGGCCAATTTCACGGAAAATGTCACAGCCGTGAAATCGTGAATTTAGTTGGACCCTAACAATGTGTGATACACAGGGTGTGCCAAAAATGACAAAACTTATTTTGTCAGAACTTTGTCAAATCTTGACCAAATTTGATAATTTTTGGCATACAGATAGCCAACACGATAGAAATATGTAAGGTACACTCATTGCCACCTCACTTAGTTTATGTCAATGCGCTACCATGTAAAATGCAGATGCTCCAGATTGTTACATTACATGGTGATTATCAGTATCAGATTTCTCACTTTTTTATTATCAATTTGACACAGAGTGCCATGTGATGTAATAATTGTGTGGTATCAAATACTTTTCACTGAAAATAGCACCCAACAAAATAACTGATTGATGAGCGCAAAACAGATTTTATCGATGAATGAGTGGTGTGCATTTTGATCAGTTGATCGTTAATGCTGCTGTCAGATGTGCTGTCGCATCTAAGCCATTGTGTACACTTTGGGCATAAATCCTGATAATTTGGAAGCGTGTTGTTACACAAACTTATAATTCTGCCAAATGAATCACATTTTAGTTTCTTGTGTGCTTAATTAATTTGTTAAAATTTTTACGCAGAGAACAACTTAGCATTTGCAACAATTTGGAGCATCTGCATTTTACACGGTAGTGCATTGACAAACTAGGTGAGGTGGACAATGAGCATACCTTACATATTTCTATCATCTTGGCTACCTGTATGCCAAAAATTATCAAATTTGTTGAAATTTGATGAAGTTCCGACAAAAACAAGTTCGGTCATTTTTTGGCACACCCTGCACAACAACACAAGCTTTTCTGACACATTTCGTACGACATTTGGACTAAAGCGGCCCTACTCTACCATGTGAAACGTGAGCACGGTATTTAAAATGTGCACTACTGCATTGTTGACAATGGCAGATGAAACACACATGCTCTGATCCCTAAATGTCGGCGTATTTTATACGGATCTCTGATCAAACTGCACAAAATGGGTGCGCAGGAACAAAGAAGCCAAAGTTTCTAACCACAAAAATTATATTCAGCAGTCATCTGCTGTCACTGTATCAAAAGTCACACTATATCGGCTTTTTTTTATAGCATAATGTACTTGAATCTTGACTAAAATCAATGACATCAACACGGGGTGTAGCACAGCCAGAGCAGTAGCGGGATAAACTCTCTACAAATAAATTAGTGGCTAAAAATACACTGAGTTATTAGGGATTGCAATACCGGGATCCCGGCCATTTTCGCCAATCCTGAATCCCGGCGTCCCAATTCCCAGATTTCGGGATTACGAAAATTGGTTAAAATCGTACTATTTTGCGGGTTAAATGATAGAAATAAGAATTTTTAGACCTGTGATATATAAAATATTTTATGTGCGCTAGTGTACTACTCCGTGCTGTGCACTGTAATTTGACGGTCACCGTCACTCTTAGAGTTCGGATATGCCTTCCGTAGATAGGGGCCTATACTACATTGTATGCATATAATAAGTCAGCTACAGATGCCAAAATAATGACCAATCTGTAGCCTAAGCTTAATCCCAAAACGGGATCCCAGGATTACGAATTTCTCAATCCCGGATCCCGGGATTGCAATCACTACTGGTTATTTCAAGAACGGGAATTTCCATGTCAGAAATTAACACATCTTTTAGATGGCAATGCAACAAGAACTAAAACTATAAAACAGTGATGCAGGCGTTAACAAAAACATCTTAACGCAGATTCGGATAACAGAATGGAATGACCGAGACCAACAGCTCGTAATAATTATCATTGTGTCTGTGCAGATAAATGTCTGTGCAGCATGACGTCATGAGAGAAATGTGAAAGTCGCTTTCTGACACCGTCCGCATCTGCAGCACACCAAAATACCGGTCAATACTCGACTAGCAAGGTTCCCATGCCTCCTGCAAAGTCCTGGATTTTTTCCTTGAAAATTCCAGAACCATAAGTACTGGAATTTAAAGCTTGAGGTGTTGGAAAGTCCTGGAAAAATATCCCTGAAAATCGCCCATTTTTCATAGGCTCAAATAGAAACCAAGCAGCAATAGTATATCACCCAGTTTGTTGCTTACTCAAATACTGCGTATAACAGTTCAACATTTTTTCTGCTTGCTTAAATACTTTCTGCTTTCGTTATATTTCAACATTTGTGGGCTACAAAAATGTCGTGGAAAATTTGTCTTGGGGATCCTAGAAAGTACTGGATTTTTTTGTCAGTAAAAGAGTGGGAACTTTGGACTAGGTGAAAACGTTGATCAAACTGTGAAAATGCACAGGTTTTGAATCACAGATGCAAGATCAAATAAATGCGATGTAAGAAAAAAATATAAGTAAAAAAACGTTAAAAACATTTTTATGGTCAAATAAAAAACGTCTGTAAATAATGAATAAATGACGTATTACTCGTTTTCTATTTGACGTATTGCTCAGCGTAATTTTTGAAAATATTTTTCTCATTTTTGGTCATCACACCAAAGTAATCAAACTTAAATAAAAATGCACTGTTACATTTTCTCTAACACTTAAATTACTACACCTAAGTATTTTAACCACCAACATTCTCATGCTCACTGTTAAACATTACAAAGAAAAAGTTAAAATACTGGAAAAGTTTTTTTTACAATTTATGAAAAATGTGTTTGTAAAGATAAAATATTTGGAGAAGAGGTCTACTATTGCCGGGCCTTTGCCAGTTTTACTGAACTGATGAATGTGTGGCATAGCAGCATAACAAAAATGCAAAGGCGCATACGGAGTGACGTAACTGAACTGAACTGAAATGGTTTAGTTTTTGATGAACTGACCAATGGGCAAGCAGTAATGCATAACGGTAGGCACCGTCTGACGGCGTCGGTGGCCTACGTGACTATGCACATGCATGCGTCAACCAATAAGCAATGGGCTTGCTTATTGGTCAGTTCGTCAAAAACTAAAACGTGTTAGTTTGGTTCAGTTACGTTGCTCTGTGTGCGCCTTAACACTAATTCCAGCAATGACCAACAGCTCGGTCAGCTTACAACGCTGTCATCTTACACATACATCGCTGAAGCAGTTGTTGGTCGCGAGAGCCTGACACTTGGTGAATCAAGCTGTGAAGAATGATCAACGCGTCCTTGTAGTGTGCCAAGCTCTGTAATCACACAGACATTCAGCACAATCTTACAATAATACGTGGAAGTTTGTCTGTTCGTCTGTCTGTCTGTCTGTCCTTCCCTTCTGGCGCCTTATGTGTTGCATGGTTGCAGACCCTGACCATGGCCTCTGAGTCCTTGGGCCTTGGGTACGTGCCCCCACGGGCAGCCTCAGGGGGCTAAGTTGCCGGTCGGCCATCAGTATAGTGCTTAGTGCAGCATGTAGTGCTTTTTCGCACCATCTGGCAAGTGACGGTCACAGTGGGAACTTTGCTAGTTCAGCAGAACAAACAAAGCAATGCAGTGTCTTGTCCAATACACAACGTCACCCATCCAGTCGGAGCTAAGGTAATTGCCAAGAACCTGCAAGTAACTGGCATGTATTCTGGGTTGCATTCTAATAAAATATCTAGTGCTGTCTTATGTATGATCCCCTCATTAGCTGTGAAATAACCATGCCAAATTTTGATACTGAAAACTAATACAACACCTAACATCACTAAAACCAAAGTTGTTATGGGAAGTAACTGCACTGCCCATTTATGACAAATTGCTTGCAATGTATGAATAGCAAAGATTACAAAGCTTGGCTGGTATGTCAAATTTGCAAGCAAAGCTAAGGTGGGTCAAAGTTACTGTGTCAACATGTACATCATGAAAGCAGCTGTTACCTGATGCTGGTTGCCATTCAGTTCTTCATGCACTGCAGCCCGACACTAAACAAACATTGCACACGCGTTACTAACAACGTGCATACAACAACAAAAGTGATTACAGCTTCTGAAAACTAAATGCTGGTTACGACTCCATCGACTATTATGCCGCCGTCAACAGGAAACAACTACAATGCCAAAAAGAGCATTTTGGGGCACTTTGACCCGAACGTGACCTTGACCCTTGACTTTTTGACCTCAAAATTTGATGCATTTATCCTTGCCCAAAGTCCATTAGTGGTGAAAGTTTGGTCGAAATACGTCAAAAAATACCCAAGACATGTTTGTTCGAGACACACGCATGGATGCACATATGAACGCTCCGGAAACAATGTAAAAAAGTCGGAAAACACTTCACGCAGCAGGCTTGCAGATAGACAGCTTTTAACCTTTTCACGCAACACTACAATAGTCTGCACTTTGTTAGTACTGCATCATCATCATCGCTTTTGCTACAGTTCACAAAAAATAACAGCAACGAGTAGTTGAATTCTGCAGGTCTTTCGGTCTTTGATTAACCAAAACAAGAAATCTGAGCTAATGCTCATGAGATGCGTGAGAGCCTATAGCAGTTCCCGTTTGCAAGTAATCTTGGTCTATCTCTATCCATTCCGTCGCAATTCACTCTTTTGCAGCCAAAACTTGCCAAAAAAATCACTAAAACCAATATTTTTAGGCTTCAAGGTCATCAATGTTGACATTTCTAAGAAGCTCGTCGCTAGTGCTTGTTATGATAAGCAGCATGTCTGTGCACATCTACAACTATTTTCATGCTAGACAAGCCAACAACGGATAAATAACCACTTTTCAGAAGGGTACCCCTCTTTGATTCCCGCTTGTGCAACCCTCCTTGAACGTAGAGGGTTCGGACTTAGACTGCTAAAATCTACATTCAATGCTGAAAATTTCACGTGCAGGTTGTTTTGGTCTATCTCCAGCCATTTTGGCGCAATTCACTTTTGAAATGCGCGTCGCAGCCCAAAATCGCAAAAAATTCACTAAAACCGCTATATTGGGGGTTCAAGGTCATTCAAGGTCATCGATGTTGACATTTCTAAGCAGTGCTTGTTATGATAAGCAGCACGTCTGTGCCTATCTGCAACCATTTTTATGCTAGACGAGCCTATAGCGGTGAAATAACGCTTTTTAAGGGGGATGCCCTTCTTTCGCCCCCTCGTTTGAAGGGATCCCCTTTACCCAGCGGGATGAAATTTTGTCACGAAATACTAGATACAATAGGCTATCATATGGTGAAAACCCAAAATCTCTATCTCACCTGGTCTTGGATTAATACCGGGTCGTGACGGACAGATAGACGGACGGACAGACAGACAGAATTACCGTAGCTAATACGCGCTATATAGCTATGCTAGCTCTCACGCGTAAAAATTAATCGATTACTTTCGATTAATTTTTGGAAATTTGTAATCAGTTGCAACTGTACAAAATTTGAATATGTCATACTGCATATTATATTATGCATATCATGATTCCAAAGCAGGCACTGTCAAAAGTATCAGAGAAGCTCAGTGACATATGATAAGCATGGTAAAGCCCAAATTCCATTACGCCAATTTTGTGACTTTCACCGAAACCTCCCCATGGGGGAATTCGCGGACACAAATCATGAAAGTCCGCGACACAAATCATGTTGCCGACTTTCATGATTTGTGTCCGCGATAAAGTCCGTGGACTTTGTTGCCGACTTTCCCCGTGCATTGTAACGGACCAAATTCCATTAGAGAGACACAAACGGGTTTGTCGCGGACTTGTCACGGACTTTGTCGCAAACATCTTGACATTTCGATATGGTTCGTGTCCACGACTTTCATGATTTGTGTCAGCGACTTTCCCTGCAAGGAAGTTTCGGCGAATGGAATTTGGGCTTAAGGCAACATACAGCATCGATAGCATAGTGATAGAGCAGTCTTGCAGCACTGACGGAGGCAACGTCAATGTCAGTCATCTGACAATGTGATTGTGTTGTGATAAACCTGCTGCGTAGCTGTTTACACGCTGACAGACATCGCTGGTACAACTCGTTCATTGTCTGCAGAACTAAAATGGCCAAAACACACACCAAGTCCATCAGTCATACATTACACCACAGATCTGTGCATGGTGGCTTCAGTTACTGAACACAGCCCATTCAGTTTTTCGTCTGGCCTCCTGTGACCAAGTCTTTTGAGGCATGGTCTGCTGTTGTAGACAGGTGGTAGGTAGTAGATGGCAAATGCCCACCCACCTGGCAACTTCAGTTGTAAATGCCACATGCATTCCCAGGGCTCCTTAATCCCAAAATGCCTTTGTGGTGGTGCCACTGGAGAACTTGCAGCAATCCCCTAGACCTCTAGCCGGTAGAATCCCACTCTTGGCCTTCAGCCAGGATTTGTGGCCTTTGGGCCTTGGTCCACCCCCAAGTGCAATGCCCACACATTTTACATCTACAGCACAGCACGATTTTCTGCTGAAAGTCTGACCTGTTTCAATAACTTTACACAAGCCACATTTCTGTTAGTTTTTCTGAATCAAAAATTCCAAAGCTCATGTATTCACGAGTGTTTCTCATAGTACTAGCAGCAGTTCTAAGTAGTCAGTAGAAGAATTGTGCAGCGTACTGTTTCTGACAGTGCATGACGGCTGAAGACGCCCAGCCTGAAGCTCAGAGCGGGCCATCTGCAGTGAAGAAGCCAGCAGCTGCAGCGCATGCAGATTGAGTACCAACTGCTCTACATGGCGCAGCTGGTTCCCGACCAACGACGACAATGATGACAGCGGAGAAGTGCGCAGACAAGCGATGTTGATAACGAGTTCCGACAGCGACAGCACAAAGTCCAGCTTCGACACTGTGTCATTGTGCTGGCTCTGTACATACGTGTGATGCAATAATAACAACAACCCAAGATGTCAGCCTACAGAAGACATAATATGTGGCCATCCACTCACGTGCATACTGCACAGTGCATCATTAACCCAACCAAACACTGGTAACTGCCAACAAAGAAAATGCATTTTCCTTGTCTAGCAAATTTTTACTCCTCGCACGCTACGTTCCTAACATAGCGTAGAGGAGTATATGAGATCAGTGTAATATTGAGGATAGACCGACGACCGACCGATGACCGACCTCCGTTGCTGGAAGAACTTAAATGGTCATATCTCCATAACGGTGCTAGATAGAGGCATGATCACTATAGACCACCCATAGGAAGTCGACCACCAGGAGTCGAATGGTCAGGTGACCGTGAACGATGACGTGACGTGACCCCAAAAGGTCATGGTCGTGACCCCATTATCTTTGAAGTGCCATATCTCCATAATGTTGCCAGATAGATGCATGCGTTGAGGTATAACAAGACAAATGGCAACTAGCATCATCGACCATTATTGCAAATTTTTTCCTCTCAGTTCCTAAAATTGGGCAATATTTTATGAACTTCGGAGAGACAACTTCCAATAATGTCCTCAAAGCCAGTCACTATTAGTATAATATTAAACGGGTCTCAATTAAACGCCGGGTCTCTAATACAAGCCAAAAGAAATGAAAAAGTTATTACAAGAATACAATAGAAAATGATGCACGTGAGGAGTACATTAGATTGGTCACAATCTAATAATATTTCTCGTTCAGATGTTGCATCTATCACAGATGCACTAAAACACAACAGAGTGTTTTTTTAAAGCAAGACTATTACCTAGACTAAAATTTGTACTTTTTAAATGGAAAACAGATGAGTTCGGATGCTCATATTGATACGATTTTATCTACCGGGTACTTTATGTTTTTATTACCATGACTTTAATCAAAGTTTCATCATTACAATTTTGCTAGTTGTTAATTTTCTTTAACGATTAATTGTGATACGATTCAACAACATTAATTTCCGCAGCTTTAATAATTACTACTATAATTACAAGTATCATTAGAATGCCTCACATCCAGCAGTGTTTCCTCAGCGAGCTCAGGGGCATGAAACACAAGTTCAGTTGGCGGCGACTCGCTGACACCATGTCTATGACACAGGCCAACACTGGACTCGTCATGTCCGACAGTCGACAGGTTCGCAGGACAGGTGCTGCACTGAGTGGACGATGGACAAGAGCTGTGCTGATATTGCGGTGAGCACGACACAAATGCAGCGTGAAGTGAGACGGCCGATGTCGAGTGATGAGTTTTGTCTGACAACACTGGCGTGACATGACGATGGCACAGTTCGGCCAAGACGACTTGGCTACCTAGCAACATAACAAACAGTGCCATCATTATCACTAGACAGTAAGTAAGCAAGAAAATATGTAAAATGCAAAACCGATATTGCGCATAACGTGAACTGGCTCCATAGCTCTGGGACTTAAAGGCTAGTGCTCCTCTCTGTTGCGTCTCATAAAAGTTGCACAACATGGCATTTTGTGGGCTGCCTTCCAGGCTAAGGCCCGCTTATTAAAACATTTTGCTTACTTGTACATTTTCTTCTGCCTGTGCCTAGTGACACCATCACTGGCATCATTTTTTGAAAGTTTTATTTACAAAGACTCTTGTGACTATGGGTGGGACGCTTAACTTCTGACAATCATAGTCGGATTTCACAGGGTAGTGTAGCAACACTCTTGCAGTGTAGTGGGATCTTTAGTGATAGTAATTCTGACAGTGAAGAATTTTTGAAAATCGGTTAATATTTGGCGAAGTACAGGTGTATAAAAATGGTGCTATGTTTTGGCCCATTGTGTGCTGTATGTCGCACATAGCTGGTGTGCCATTCCGACGATCAGTTGAACTTGTCCAGTGACGTCGCTCAAGTGGTGTTACAACTGAGTCTGACGCTGACATTAACAGCCGCCAGCACCACTGAAGTTACAACCTAATGGTGCTATACAGATCTATAACTAATACTCGGTGTTCCAAAATTAGCGACACCCCTCTGTAGGGGTGTCGATAAGTTGGTTTAAAATCGTTAATACCTGGCAAATTTTTACAAAATGTAAAACACTTGTGGAGAAAATCATTCTGAACTAGTCTTTGAAGTTTGTGCTAAAATGGCCACCTTTGGCCTCGATGCAAGCTTTTAGTCTTAGGTGCGTACGTCACAGCTTGATCATCCTGTCAATAACAACGTATTGAACGTAACACTAATGAAAACAAACTCCAACATCATAATGACATTACACTTAATACACACGGTTAAGTGTGGATGTCACAATAAGTGCGACAGTAAGTAATGCTACGATAGTGCAGTGTACTATATTTTGTTAAAAATCCATCAACGAGAAACTGAATTAAGTGTGATTGAAGCTATAGGGTGTCGCTAGTTTTGGGACATGGTGTAGTATTGTTATGAGTGCACAAACCATGTTCATGAGGAAGGCATGTTAGCGGGCACCCAGGTAACGCTGACTTTTGAACAGCATGCTGCTGGCAAGTCAATGGACAAGCAGGACTGCTGCCAACCGTGAAGTGTGCTAGAAAACATACGACGTAAAACTCACTAAATGCTGACGGCAATGTACCCACAGCAATATTTATCAGATTCAGCTGCAGAATAGTAGAATGCAGATTCATCGCATCACAAATCAGTAAGCATTCTGATGCGGGAAGAACTGGGCAAGGCAGCACTGATGTCACAATGCTCCGTTAGGGCCACTATGTGTCAGTACTCCAGCCTCCATCAACAACAACGCCAGGAGCCCAGCTGTCACTGGGGAAGGCCAACTGTACCATATTGTACAAAATGGCCACTGCTACACTTAATCTGTTATTAACTTATTTAATGTCAAGACAGCAATCTCAATTAATCATACCTTCACTACCTTCGGTTACAGTAAATAAGCAATTGGGTTCGCTATGCAGGTGGTAGCTTTCACTGTAAATTGCAACCAAACCACTGCAAAGAGCAAAATCCACTGCAAAGAGCAACAGCATTAAGGTACCACAGACAACGCACCTTATTTGCTTCTTCAGACAGCTTTTCGCTAAGATGTACTGTTTAGCCACAATACATGCATCGCAGACAGACAGAACCATGCATAAGAGGTGTGACCGTAATTTGGTCAGCCAACAGCAGCAGCACCAGTATCAGCAACAGCATCAGCAAACTCACCGCTGGGAGGCGAGGTCGTCCAGAGTGAACACGCAAATGATGATCGTTGGCTGCAACTTGCTGACGATCCAGAACTCTGCAAACATGTCCCCAATCACATCACATCGCATCACACCAGCCATCCACATTACGTTCTCCACTCGGCTTTGCATCATTAGCTCTGTCAAGGCTGATGTTGACAGAAGTTGACTGCTAAGCAGAAGGCTGATGTCAAAAGTCGACATTCGGATCTAGAAGGCTGTCAGTAGATCAACGTGTCGACAGACGTCCACAATGTCACAACGTATACCCAAAAAACACTCCGCCTCAAAGGCCTAGGAAAAAAAATTTATTCATAAATTTCACACAAGCTTGAAAGCTGTCTGACTTTTGAAATCACTACAAAACACTATAATAGGTGTCATATGTCAGAAAACATTGGTCTACCAAAAAATCCAATACAGACTGAAACATCAACCTACACTCCGAAACCACATCCTTTAAAACTGCAAACAATGTTATTCTCAACATAGTAAATCTTTCCACAAATTTATCACACAAGGACAACTCTTGTTATATACCTTCTGCATGACCATATAGGAAAAATGTATATTATATAGTTTCACCACGGCAACCAAAGCTAATGTCTGTTAATAAGTAAAATCAGAGAATCAGTTGACTATTTTACTAACCGACTTATGTGCATCAATTTCAACGCCAATTAATCCATACTATAAATATTTCCCGACTACATATTTCTGCTCTATGTTTAACTTCTTTTCCACTACCATCCATCACCTCTTATTTAGAACCCCCAATAAGAGTTGGAAACGATAAGTGTTAAGTAAGTAGGTACTAGGTAAGTAAATTTTATTTAGCACTAGCGATAAGCCCCCCCGAATCTGTTGACAAGTACTATATACTATATATAGCTAAGTAAAGTTTTGCTAGCAAAGTACTAACAAATCTGTAAAAATAAATCTAGTAAATCTAGTAAAAAAAGAAAGACTGCAAGGAAGACAAAGAAATCGCGAATGATTGCACATACGTCACAAGAGCAGTGAGATCCAGTAACAGCGCTGGTCCGACGTGACGCAAGCTGGTACCCAGGTGCTGCCGCGTGCCTATGATAGCAGTGCGGTAGCTTCTCATCATCACTCGACTTACTGCTGGCGTCGTGGAGTACCAGCTGACGTCTGTACTGCAGTGGACTCGACGAACTGTTACTAGTAACGCAATAACAGCCCATCACCATTATTGGTTGACCATTAGGTCGATCTAGGTGGTATGGTCGACCCACCTAGCAACAGTTGGGCTTCCTGTCATCATTAGCAAGCAAGACATTCCCCTGTCCTTGGGTCTATCCTGCAGCCATCCTAAAGCCACGTTCACACAGAGACAAGTAGGAGTAAGAGTCCGGGTTTGATTCACGAGTGAATGCTTTGCGAATAAAACAACATTTCACGGCATCTTTAACAATCTTACTAGTCAAGCACCTCTAGCAGTAAACAATTCAACAATGACGTAATTTCTGATGTCATTGTGCATCATAGCTTGTATAAATTAAATTAGTGCCAGTAACATGTCATTTACTTTGCAAGTAACCCGTGCTAATAAATGGCCACCTTTGAAATACATGCAAACTCGTGTTTACTGGAACCTGTATATGGATACCCAAACTCGTACTCGTGTCTATGCAAACGCAGCTTAATAGACTGCATTATAAGTCCCGACAAACTGTACGTGAATCTGTATGTCCTACATGGATTCCTACTTCGAAAACAAATGACGTCAATGACTATGACATTGAAACAAACTCATATAATCTTTGATAGATAAGTTTTAGCACTTTTTTCAGGATCATTGTGGTATTACTTATGAATACGACCCAAAGTTTTCTGCAAGCCACGGAATTTCGAGCCAAGCTGCAAAATTTGCCCTTTTCCGCAGAATTTTGATATTTCTGCAAAATTTCACAGAAGTTGAGAAATGAACAGTGATAAACAGTAATAAAACATCAACCTCTGCGCAGTGTTGGCATTAGGTGCCTGATTCACAGAACTGCTGCTGCTGCCATCTGAAACATAAACACCACACCACACTACTAGCCTTTCAAACAGACCAGCCTACAAACGTAAACAAAAAAGCCCGGATAAAGCAAACTGGAACATGCAACAGCAGTGCATGTTTCAAAAAACAGTAAAACAAAGTCTAAGTCAGTTGCCAGAGGGCGCCAGATGCCCAGCAGCAAATTATCTAAAGTGTTTTACTTGTACTCACCAGACGGCACCACCTGTCTCGCTCAGCCAACGCTGTATCAGCTGAAAATTGCAAATTTTTCCTACCCCCTCTCATTTAGAGCCTTTGTTTGGGGTGATTCCTTTCGAATATATGAAAAAGCTTTATGGTTCCTGAAACTAGAGTCTTTCAGACAGCCGACAGTGAAAATTTGATGATCCTAGCTTGCACTGTTTTTGACTGATCCACCCGTGTGACGGACGGATAGACAGACAGACAGAATTGCGATGGCTAAGACGCACTACAGCAGTAGCTGCTGTTGTGCGTAAAAAGCCATTCAAATATCTCCACAAGCTGCTTTTAATTTTAGCAAAACCATGGCATTAGTACCAACATTAAACCAGCCAATTTATCATTAAAAAGTTCTGGTCACAATTTAAGATAAAACACTGCCAATCAGCAGTTTAAAAGAATTTAAAATATGCAGTTGATTATTGTAATTAATTAACTACTGCTAGTAGCAGAAATGCGCTAATTCTATCAATAAAATCTAACTGACCGGTGATTAAACCATCCTTAGGGACCAACTTAATTCACGATTTCACGGCCGTGACATTTTCCGTGAAATTGGCCGTCTTCCGTGAAAAAACGCCGATTTCCGTGAAATCCGTGATTTTTCGTGAATTTTAGCGCTTTTAGTTTAATTTACGACAATTCCAGAGTTTTACCAGCAGCTTTTGTACGGATGTTGCTGTTTGCTACGTGTCGCAATTTAGCACTAAGTAGTTGACATTGACTGTCTTTAGTCTTGACTTAGTGTAGTAAAT
>Ga0209671_1001337_pt1 | contig 20324 bp, 13 predicted proteins | sample WorMetHERISLAND2_2_FD_187401 | JGI IMG/M metagenome (GOLD analysis project Ga0209671, IMG submission 187401) | Marine gutless worms symbiont microbial communities from Max Planck institute for Marine Microbiology, Germany - Olavius geniculatus... | ecosystem: Host-associated > Annelida >...
CTGGAGATGAGGTCGGCCAAATCCTCCATGTTACTGATAAACATCAGAGGACCTAGGACCGATCCTTGAGGTACACTGCAGTCCAAGGTGTGAGGGCCAGACTGGTCTGAACTGACTTGAAAAGTCTGACTTCGTTTATTCAGGTATAACGAGCACCAGTTGAGGGCCGTATCAGTAACTCCAAACCGACGGTTAAGTACACGCAGGAGTGTCTGGTGGTCGACAGTGTCGAAAGCGGCACTTGGATCAAGCAACGTCAGAGCGCATCTTGCACCGTTATGGAGATATAGCGCCTCAAATATTTTACGCACGGACGTGGACACGGCAAGAAAAATAGAAGAAGGGAAAGAGAAAAAGGAAGGGAAAGGAGAAAAAGAAAAGGAATGGAAGGTAAAGGGAAGGGGGAGGGAAATGAAAAAGGGAAATAGAAGGAGAACAGGGAAAGGGTATGAAAAGGGAAAGAAAAGGGAAGGGATAAGAGAAAAAGAAAAGAAAAAAGAAGGAAAAGGGGAAGGGAAGGAGGAAGGAAAGGTGAAAGGAAAGGGAAGCGAAAGGGAAAGAGAAAGGGGAAGGGAAAGGAAAAAAGGGGAAGAGGAAAGGACAAGGGAAAGCGGAAGAGGGAGGAAAAGGGGATGGAGAAGGGGAAGGGAAAAGGGAAAAAAGGGGAAGGGAAAGGAAAATGGGAAGGGAAAGGGAAGGTGGTAGGAAAATAGCTTAAGAAAAGTTAAACTCTCGGACGCACGGACACTCGGGTGATTTTATACTCTGTAGCTTACAATGCTATGCATAGCATTGGACAGACAATAAGATATTGCTGTAGATTAAAACAAACTCAGAGTTTAGACACCGCTCCGTGTCCGTCCGCATTATTGGCGCCGGCAGGCATGTCTAACCGAGTACTGAGGTGCACTTTCTACTGTAGATTTTTCGAGTTTTGCAACGGCAAAATCACCATTTTTGCTCGATTGATTGTGCGAAATATTTTTGCTTTAAATATTTCAATACACTATGGAAACAACAAACATTACGAATGTCAAGCTCAGTAGCATTGACGAATCGTTAGGCCACTAATAGCGTGCGGTGCTGCTGTAGATATTTAACTGCGTGGAACTGATGTATGGATCGAGCACATGTGGTTGTGGTGGTGTTTTTGCAGAAGACAATATCAAAACAAGACAACGGCATCATCGGCTGCGGCAGCTGGTGCAGATGTTGTCAGGCGCAGTCACCAGAGGGCGACAGCGTCATTGTTTACTTCGTCACGACATCGTCGCATGGCTGGTCGTCATTTTCACAGGTCAGTCAGCCAGTCATCCAGTATTGCTTCTCTCGACTAATTGGACACTAAGAGAGTGGACACCACACTGTGACCACAGTGGCAACGGCTATATTGTACACGAGTAGGTCGCCTCGCACTGTTTTGTTTCGCTCTATACGCGTATTATTCGCGCCGTGAATCATGCGGGAATTAGTCCGTTCTAAGCGTCGCACCGCTGTCGTCGTTTCTCGCCTGATGTAATCGAACCCCGTTTCCCGGCGGATGTCTGATAGCCTAGCTACCGTCGTGTGACGGAAACTCATTTACGATTCCGTTCTCTGTCTCAAGCAATCATCGTCTTAACTGGCAGTCGCAGCTGCACCAAGTACGCGCGGACAGACAGACAGACAGAAGCGATGCGCTCGGCATTATTCTAATTCCCAGTCTGACTGCGGACCGGATTGTTTGACGCTGTTCTCCGTAGAGCAATTCTGATCTCTTTCGTCTAACCTGCTGATTCTCGTTCATTGTCTGTGGCGCTGGTGCTGCAGATGTTGCGATGCGAATTTTTTTTAATTTAAACATTTTATTGCACACGATGAAGCAAGCAGTACAATAGTTGGGAAAACATGCAAGTGCAACGGGCAGCTGCTGAAGGCGATCTAAAGACTAGAAATAGACCTACTCAAAGATAAAAACAGCAAACATAGGCTAACAGCTATTCGAAATATTTGAGATATCGTGTAAGGTCTACTGAACAATAATAATAATAATATAGTCATTTGTAAAGCGGACAATGTCAGCAAGCTGAATCTGAGGCTCCGAGCTGAATAGTTGCTGCTGCTCATCCAAGCAGGATGGCTGCGTTTCTTCGGTCAGGTGACAAAGATGGACGACTCACATGATTTATTCAGAGCCTTCACTACTTACACGTCAATCCGCGGGCTCCCCAAGGACTGGAGGAGCCGCCCAGGACGTCCACGCCACACCTGACTAGAGACCTTAGAAGCAGACCTTCAGTCGCTTAACCATGGACCTAACTCAGCCTAGAGACACGCCCTAAATCGAGAACGATGGAAGCACCTCGTGCAAACGGGACATTCTCACGATGACAATGATGTAAAGCCATTACTTGTTGAAGAAATCATATTTATTTGTTTCGTGGTTAGGCCTATACGGTACGTATACATAAGAAATACTTCCTAGTGTTAACAACAACTTCAGGAGCAAACAACTTAGGCCCTAAGAATAACCATTTATGTTTAATTGTTTAACTCGCGATTATTATAGCCTATAGTATTATAGTACTGTAGCCTATGGTAGATACCGCACTGCTGAAGTGGGTAAGCATGTACATAGTACAAGCTTATACCACTCCAGACAGTGCGGTATCGTACTCAAACCACGCTTAGATCGCATAGACTATAGCATCGGATTGATGTGCTATTTTCCAGCGCAGATTTTAGTCATAGATTTTAGTGACTGAGATATCAGACGGACTTTCATAGAGCGGACGCTCAAATCCACCTAAATTTATTGCGGTTGTTGCTTTTTGCAGCCCCGCTGGGAAGCTCACAGCGTTCCAGACATCTATAGCTGGCTTATATAGGTGAGCCGCTTTTGGCATAAAAAGGGAAAAAGAAAGATAAACAGGGTTATAGGAAAGAGGTGGAAAAAGAAGATAAGACACTGCAGACAAAGAAGATGTACAGTATACGGAGAGAAATCGATGAGAAAAGCATAAATTCAGATTTTGAACCTCGTGATATTGTAGTCTGTTGCTGCTTTACACCGTTTAAATTTTTCATTCGACGATTACGAATTGCCAACCTTACAATTTCGACTACTCTCGCTGTTTGGAGTATAGGAAAGGTGCTGTTATATCATTTGTTGTGCGTAGTGATGTACGAAATTGTATACTTTCTAGCATCAGTTGTGTAATAGTGTCGTAAAGGTGGTTGCTACGTAACGTATAGGCCTATCCTTCAACTGCAGCAGCTGTGAGAAAAAAACACATGTGCGGCTTGCAAAAGCAGCATCAGAATTCAGCAAAAAATGCAAAAGATTTGGAGAAACAACAATATTACGCTGAAGGTGAAAACAAGTTTGTACGAAGCAATGATTCTGTCAACTTTCCTGTACAGTGCTGAGTGATGTAGGGTGGTTGACAGCAACATTAACGAAAAGACTGGATGCTGCGCATCTCCGACGACAAGAGGAGCTACTGGACATCTCTTGGAAAACAAGATAACAAACGTAGAAGTCAGAGCTAGAACTGGATCATTAACAACATAATTTATTGAGAGAAAGACGACTTCGCTGACATGCGGTGCGAATGGATTACCAGCGCATTCCACAGCCAGCACTATACTGGCAGGTACCAGGATTAAGAGAGGACCAGGTTGACCAACAACAAACTGTAGGAGCACAGTCAACAAAGACCTCGACAAAAGATAAGACTCGCCTGGGAGGACGCAGAGGTAGCAGCTCTTGACATACACGGATAGCGTCGGAGTGTGCTCAGTGTGGTAAAATGTGTCCACGTGGAGGCGTAAAGAATCAAGGTCATGGTCAAGCTCGTAAAACACATTCGAAAGAGAACGACAGTATTCTGTTTATGTTTTCTGTAATTGAGCGTTTAGTGTATGTATTTATCATACATTGATAGTAATCTTGCTATTGATGAGATGCATCATAAACGAATATTGCATTGCACACACGCAATCCACCCAAATCACTCTGCAGCCATCCAATTCATCGCAGAATGCAGAATGCAGATGTATGTAATTGAGTCGTCGCTGCATCGCAGCAGTCTTCTGCACTGTTGTTACTCGCTTTTATGGTCTACTGGGAACGCAGCGATAAAACGACGAAATCGTCTGGCGTTACTGTGTTGTGTCTTCATTGACCTCTGCCGACCTACAGCTCAGCGTCATGGCACGCGGAGTTAGTAAATCGTTAACGCTGTACGCTCCACTACCCAAACAACTTAATTACCTTCATCAACTCATCTCCAGCCAGTTCTCCGGTTCTTCACTGTTTCCGCAATTTTCATTACGTCCTCCGCTACAGGTTCCGCGCACCGGTACTGCATACTGCATAATGACAGTCGAGCTTTTAGCGTCGCTGTCCTACTCCCTACCGTCTGGAACAAACTACGGAGCTACGTTCTCGCTGCAAACAGTGTGCCAGTTTTCTCCTCGATACTGAATGCAATACAATACAATTACTGCTTACTATTGCTTTATACCCCAGCTGCGGATAAGTTGTATCTGTAAGATATGCAGCGTCTCTGATCCTTATCCTAGGTTTTATGGCGGTGCGCAAAATGTGCTTCTATAACTTTGACGTCGAACGCTGACTGACTGTATGCAGTGAACGCTGGACGGGTGGCACTGGCGTGCAACAAGACGGCTCTCGAAGCGTGTCTCGGCGGAGATCTGCTATTGCCGGGACTACGCAACAAATACGTCAACGACAGCGTGTTTCCCGTGTACGATGACGCCACGCTTGACGTCATGTGCGGGTAAGCAGCAGCAGCAGCACGGCAGCTCACGATTATCATCTGTCATCATTCATCATCATCCGATCATCGTTTAGTAATAAGCTGACAAATGCAACTGAAACGAGACGGATTAAGTGCCAAAATAAAATACAACTTAATAAAAATTGTTATCCAGATTAAAACATTATTTAAAAAATAAACAATATAGTACAGTCCCATTCATTTAATTATGAAGTTTTGTTACTTGGGCCTAATGACTTGTTATGGTGGTGTCGGGTAGTAAACATCAAGATGGAATGGATTTTTAGAACTACAAGTTAAAAACTCAGGGAGTTCATCAGTGAGCACAACAAAACAACAGCTGCGGAGGTAGCCTAACAGTACTAATGACGGTTGATATTGATTGCTTGTGTGATTGGTTTATTTGGTTTGCAGTCGAATGTCGCAGCCGAACGAGTCGTCAGAGCACTGTGTGGTGATTGTGTCACGCTTCTGTCGTAACGAACTCGAGCTGCGAGTCTTCCAGGGCAGCGTCCGACTCACCGAGTACCTCTGCGGCGAAGGAAGCGAAAGTACGTCGCGCATTATATCAAACACTTTCTGCTCGTCACCTACTACGTACTCGTAGTATCGTTTCTTCTGTATATCACGTTAAAACGAAAAAAAAATAATTTGATATACAGTTTGACGCAGAGTAAAGCGGGACATTTCTTTTTCATTTTTTACCGCGTACCGGAAACCGTACACACATGCGGTAGCAAATCCAACATATCGACAGTAGGCTTACTTATACAACTGATCAAAGTGTTTTTGAGCATGACCACTCTAGACAATTCTCATTGCTTAACCGACGTAAAGCACCGAGCGTTCCACACCATAATTCACTTATTCACTGAGGAAACGTGGGAAAACTAAGTGAATGTGGTGCGATGTTTAAACTGATTAGAACAAAGTTTAAAATTTTTGAAATTATTAACGATGGCAGTTTGCTGAGTGAAAAAAGACCAGGTGCTGGCAAGTTGAGACTATAGGTAACGCACGCAACACAAGGCTCTTTGCTCATTTTGACGCTAAAATAACTAGCATTTATTACAGCTTAAATGCGCTTTTTTGCACGTTGGAGTATTTGAAACTATGAGCTTTGAATGCATAGCTTTGGTGGGTCTATTCGGCCCGCTGTCTGTCCGGCTCGTGTTCGGATATACTGTCGCCAGCGGGAGAAGCATTAACATGAAACGCGATCCTCATTTCGCGGTTCTGCAGCCGATGATCAATAAGTGCTAGCTAGATATCGTAGGTCGAGTATCATACGTACACAGCGATCGACAGCTCGGCAGCTTTTTATTCGGTCGGCAGTCTGCGCATCATAAAGCTGACTAGCGGAATGAGATCACGGCAAACGGCTGTCAGTCAATGCGCCGCGTCATAAAGTGACGCAGTGCATGTCGACGTCATCATCTCAGTCTTAATCGTTCTTCGAAGGTTGTCATTACGAACGTCATCGATTTGTGCTCATGCCTGAGTGACAGACGCCGCTTTAGTGTCCGTTGATGATCGCTCGATATCTGTATCAGATTTAGCGATGCAGTAGGCCTAGGTCTACTCGATTTGGAATCGAATCCATATATTTCAAAACTCGAACTCGAATCCACTGATGTCAAACTCAGCGCTGTATGACTTGGAAGTAACTGCGTCGTATTGATTTTTGTACTGTAACACTAATTGCTTTGTAAACCTTAGCGTCAACAAATAAATAGAATACCCTAAAATGAGCGCGTATAAAAAATAAAATACATAGATCTATAGAGCGCATCCTCAAACGTTTTAACGAACATTCTGTCTCGTCGAACTCATTTGACTCGGACTCTGGCTAAGTGGACTTATGTGTGACTATATCACTGATCAGATTTGATAACGGACTATTTTGTTGAATGAGTAAAAATACATAAACAGCTAAGCGTCTAGGTTTAATATTCATTGTCAGTGACCAAATACTAAGCCGTTTGGAAAATCAGCGGTTTCAGCGACGAATAGATCTGCACTACAGCTGTCCCTATCAGCAAAGCGTCGGTCCAAGGACAATGTTTCGGATGAGTTAGGTGCAAGCGGCTTGCGTTGCATCCTAATGAAGTTGCAGCTGCAGATGCTTCTGTCTGCAGTGACTTTATAACGGTCATTATCCTCACGAGTGCAGAAGCGTTCGTCGTCACCGACATTCATTGGCCACGGATGACCAATCTCTCCGTCACCATTCGTCACCAACACTGATAACTAGCTGCCGTATTCTCGTGTCAGTATGTATAAGTAAGTAAGTGAAATCGGCGAGAAACCATCTGATAATAAGTCGCAAGGTGTGTGTAGTGCACTAGGATAGCTTAAAAGTTAGGCTATGGAAAAAAGACGAGCAATTAGCGACGGAATCTGCATAACAGTTAGTGAAGTAGGCCTACACTGGCAAATTTTCAAAAAAATGTATTTCAAATAGTGGAAGCAGCTGAGTCGGATAAGTGTTTTCCAAAAATTAGAATGACGCAGCGTATTGAGAGCAATATGCGTATAGGCCTAATATCACGAAATTTTCACTGACGCTCTGCGAATGACACTACTCTCAGGATCTGTTAAGTTTTTCGTAAATTTGAAAAGGTTTACCCCGATCGGGAGAGGCAGGAAAAATTGACGATTTCCAACCAAAAATTCACCGTGTTTGGCACACGGAAAACGCAACAGGATCGAAACTTGTGGCGACTAGAGCCTCACCGGCGAAGCGCTACCTCAGATTTTTACAGTCGGGGAGGGCTCGCTGTCAGCTCTTTAGGCTTCGATACTTGATCTTCTCGATTTGGATTTTGCATCCGAGAGTTATCTCACTGACTGTTGAATCAGGGCCCCCAGAGCCTTGCTACGCAACTGTGCAAAATTTCAGTTATTTTATGTGTTGCAATTGCATTTAATTTCGTTTTAGTTTGTACACTGTACAAATCAGCTTATACAGAATCAAGAAAAATGGGCAGTGCTCACCTATTTTTTTGCATATCACCGACGAAAGCATTTTGATGTAGCCTGCATGTACAATTTCCCGTGCTGTTTCATCCACAGGAGGCCTTATAACGTATTAATTCCGGTATGCGGATTGTCAATTTGTCACCAGCGCTGGCTTCTGAACTGCTTCATTGATTTTCCGTCTAATTTCGTCCGCGATTAGCCATGGACTAATAAGCTGGCTATTTTTATGCGTTTCTATATTCGTGTCATACTTTGCAGAAAGTTGTAAGTCACCAATCACCGACAGATTCCGACTTCTGGTTTCGGAATGCAAGCGAGTTCCCCGTGCTGAGCGCGCGCTGCCATGACGCTACGGCCACACCCTAGTTTCGCACGCTGCAGTACACGTTGTCAAGAAAGCGTAGTTTGTGACGTCATTATGCGGTTCGCAAAAAATATTTTCACCAAAATTAATATAAAGCGATGTTTTTATTTTAATTGATCAGCGTATTATTAATTTGCATTACAATCTACACTTATATATGCAATATCGTTTTTTCGTGCGACAGCCGAATATCGGAGGCCTGCATAAGTTCTGGTTTAGATTCATCAGCCGTGGACACGTATTCGTGAATGCGTGAAATTAGCTGAAGCGATGTTGGTGGCCGCGGCGATGTAAAATTGTCGTTGTCGTCATGATTTAGTGACGCCGGTGCAATCCGCGTCAACATCGTCCAAAGCCCAAACTCCCCCTACTTCCATTTGTTGTACATACAGCATGCTCTAGGTCTATAAGAAGCTATGTAAGCTACATCCACGACAGATCAAAATCTGTGTCAAATCTATAAAGAGTTGTACAAGCACGTCCACAGAAATCGAAAGCTTACAGCCAATACGCAACATTTTGACGTGTTGTCAGCTTGCTTTGTGTACTAGTTGTTGTCCGACGCAGTGGCGTCATGGCAAGGGACAGGGGAGCCATTGCCCTCTTAATTGTAAATTTGGGCTGTCGAAATATTGTGGAAACATTTTTTAATTCGTTCAGAAATGCAAAATCAGGTACTGAAATTTCCAGTTTGGAAAATGTAGGGGCAAAATTAAAATTTTGAGCATCCATAATCTATCTCCTCTGTCTGAAAATTGCAACTTTTGCCCAGCCCATTTTTTAATCTGCGACGCCGCTGGTCCGACAACTGGAACTAGTGGAGTTGTGGTCTGTATGAGTGGGTAGCGTCGTGACAGGTGGTTACTGTGACTGCTAGTTCGTGTGACCCGTGTGTGTGCGCACAGCGTATAAACAACAACGAGACTGTTACGGGCGGACAGAGGTCAGAGACTCCGGCTTCGACTGTTTCAGCGACTACAACGAACGCCTGCTGGACATCAGCACGCGTGGCGCGTCCGTCTCGACAAGAGCCGTCACCGTCTCCATCTGCCGGTATGTCTTGTCTTCTTGTTCGTCTTCTCTTCGAGAGTAGGCCGCCGCACTATAGATCGTCTTTCTTTCTCCGGGCCGTTGGAAAATGCTTTGTCTATACTTTTCTCACTGAGTCCTTTTTGAGCTTCAGTCATGGAATCCTGGCATTCTAGTAGCTATTATATAGGACTCTTTGCTTCAATATATTTCTGCCTGTATATATATCTACATCTGCATAAATTTTTCAATCTGGCTCCGCCCGCGTCCGCGAGCCTATGCTAATTCTGGTCACTTTCTCTCTCCGGCGACTTTTGTGTAACGGTATACGGCTCTCTTCTTCATAGTTGCATTCGCCGACCTTGAATGACCTTGGGAAAAGCCTATCGTCGTAAAAAGGTCGAGGTCGGCTGCTGTAATTATGCAGTGTTAAGTTTATGGCGGTCATAACTGCTTTTGTTCATCGCCTTCAAAAAGCCTATAAGCTCATGTTTCATAACTTTAAGCACAGCTGAAATATTAACACGAAGCTGCAAAATGCCGATAAAACTTATTCCATCTAAGTTAATTGATAGTATAGGTAACGTGTCCAGAGGCGTATTTAGAAATGTGAAAGAGGCGGGTGTACATATATTTACGAGTAATTTTGGCCTAACATACTTTCTTCATTTTACGATTATTTTGATTTTTTTTCTTTTTGCTTTTAAAAGGAAAGGGCTGGCACAAGGCTTATAAAGGCTTTATATCCTTCTGGATATGTCGCATAAGACGCAGCCCATAGTGACTTAGTCCACATTTGTCAAAGTTTCAACCCGTATTTTTTGTCTCATGGTCGGCAACTTTATCCACTCATGTCCGATTATGTCTCTGTATGAAACTAGTTTTTAGCGTGGATATTCGGCTATCCCTTTCTTGTAGATAGTATAAACTTCTAACATCTGTGATGTATGTTTTATTATTTTATTTACTTATTTCTACTGTAGCATTTATGTTCTCTATGTGTTAGATGTATGTAAGTAAGTAACCTAAGCAAGTACATTTTATATTGCGTTCAATGTCAACGGGAAAACCGCCGAATCTGAGGCGCAATGTTGTGATGCCTTATGCCGAACAAAAACGAACATTGCTAAGAAATATTGACGACTGTGATTAAACGTGATTAAACTCGTGTGCTCTTATAAGGCGTGCACAGAGCGAACGCAATGAACTAAAATTAAGTAAACCAAATTGTCTGTTCGTTTGCTTTAGCCCATACAGTCTGCGCAACGCAAATGAACTGGCATTCAGTTCGATTTAATTCTGTCGCTTTGTACACTTTTTTAATCATCTGCAGCGGCGTGAGCGAACGAACAGACGTCAGTTCTAAGCTTGCTTGAACCGGGCTGGCTAATTACCGGCCAAAGTCTTCACACACCAAAAATTGTTTGTGAGAAGATGAATAAACCTCTGAAGACGACTGACAGCTGACGTAATTTGCGTTCAGTGATTGCGAAGCGTACCTACTATACATCTAGTGTTTTTAATCATTGGTCAAGCCATTTTTACCGTGTGTTAAGTTTGATGAAGCTTCTAATTCAGCTTAATAACATAAACAACCGAAATCTGTAGACCTGTGTTTCGCAAATGGCTGAAAACCAAAGCCGTTGAAATACATTTAGATTGGAATATTTTCACGTTCACCGTTTAGAGTTGACTCATTTAGATGTCTGCAGCTGCAACATTTAGCACAGTATAATTCCAAAGCTATCATTATTCATCAAAGCTGTGTTTTCGTTTTTCCGTGAAATATTGCCTAAGTAAACACGACGATTGTCACGCATAACCATGCAGGCTGCAGTGTCGCTGGCTATAGTGGGCGTAGCGAGCGCGGATGCAGTTTTATGATGATTGAGTGTATGAGCGCCGGCAAACGAATACCAACGAGACAGCTCTTAGAGACAGAGAGGGAGTGTGTAAACTGCTAAGACGGAAAATCTAAATCCGGAAACTAAGCTCTGCTACTAGGGACTATGAGACATAATGCATGCGCTTAAATGTTACAGTGCTGATGATCTATAGCGAAAATAAAGACATGATAAACAGCATCCGAACCATTAACTTCCTTCTGAGAAAACGACAAGGCGCCTTCAATGATCATAATTTCCGGAATGCGGATGCAGATCGCGGTTGCCTTCATAATGTATTGAATAACTTGATAGTTGCTGGTGACTATAAATGCATGACAAGAAGCTTAGCTACCGCTTATAAAAAGAGCGCCAGATGCACGCATTTTGTTTCGTCATATCGCTACTCTTAAGTATTTTTTATCTTTGTACGTACTTTTGGCATATCAGCAAATCTCTTGGCGATAAACACACGCGAACGCACTCAGAGTTTGACGCGTCCTTTCTATTCGTTCTTCTTTCTATTTCTAACAAACCGCGTAATTATTAGACCCTATCCGCATAGGCCTAAACATTATCACTACGTAAAGTCGTAAACTAAAATCGATGCTGAATATTTTTGCCATGAGCTGACACGGGTACCTTAACTTTGGCTTAATTTCTAACGGTTTGAACGACCTACCATAGACACTAAAATGGCCTTTTCGACGATTCTAGTGTTGTTTGACGTCTTTTTAATTTTGCATAGAACCCCAGCAGTGATACCAGACCGAGCGAAAAGAATCCACTGTTTTGGGTGTAATGCTGCTGTTCGCAAACGGACATAAATCGGCAAACCGTTGCAGCAAAAACATTATCTTCTTGGTGAAGGTAATTTACGATAATACCGGTGAGGTGAAGTGATGGCGTTACTGGAGCCTCAATGGCAAGTCAAGCGACGATTATCAGCGCCATCAGCAGCAGCAGCAGTATGCTGCATGCTGCTAACGGTACTGATGCACCTCGACGGGCGCCGTGCCACATTATTGGGAGTATACATATCGGTTGGATATAGAAGGTTGGAAATATAAAAACGCAAATGTCACTTTTTCATCATTACAAAATTGCAACTCCACCGTTCCATCACATGGTTATTTGGTCAATAAATGGCGATGTTAGATGGAACTTGCTGTCGTCAACGCAGCCTCCTACCCTTAGCGGGATGGAAAATGAGTAGTAGCTTACGGGCTACTGCTAGAGCGAAGGCCTGGCGTGGCTGATTGAGGCGGTGGTATGTCTGATATAGCTGGAAACTGCTTTTTCCTATTGTTTGCTGACGCGGACAGTGGATGGCCGCATAGTGCGCTGCAATACCATTAACTCATGCCAATCAGCTGCTACTTCCGAGATTCTTGTAAAAAGCGCTATAATAAGTGCCAGTCTTTTCTTTTTGTTTTAGCCTAAGCGTAGTTTGAGAACTGAACTATTGATCCTGTCTACAGTGAACGTATGTGAACACTTCGCCATTATGCGCCTTTTATTTGTTTGCGTTTGCGACATCATGGCGCTATATGAATGTGTTTTGATTGATTGACTGATTGAAAATAAATCTGAGCGCACGCACACGCAAGAAAACACAAAAGGACTAACAATTGCGTTCACATATCAGATAACTTACGAAACGAAAGAGTAGATAGTAGCCTAGAAATACAAACGGCTGGACTTGTGTGTAACGCGTACGTTGCAGAACGATGGACGAGTTTATCGAATGTCTGAAAGAAGCGTCGAGCGCTAGCTGCGGGCAGGCAGCTGGAGACTGGATTCGAACCGCCAAGCAGATCTACTTCGCACCGACCAAGAGACAACTGCAGTGCGCGGACACGCGTACGTCATCGGTCTGCCTAAACACCGCAGATCATCCGCAGATCCCAGAAATAGACCCACTAGTCTCAGTTAGTGAGCTGTAAATCTGTGATCTGCGGTGTTGATGCAGACCCATGTAATAGCTCGGGCTAATGTGAACTTCCCGTCTGAAATCTACTAATGGCGTTGAAAATTAGCTTTGGACGTCCATCACAGAACACTACTGTATTTATCTTTGACGCTGCAGTGCATTGGAAGCTCTTAGTGCCTTTGCGCTATACACTGCGTCTATAAAAGACGTGAGGCCCTGGACGTTTTGCAAACCTGCACCGAATTAAATTAAATTTTACACGCACAAAACGGCATTTATAAAAAAACTAAGCTTTCGTTGTACTCGTAGTTTTGCAGAAATCTGCTTTGTCTTCGCAGACATGTCATATTTCAAGTAACGCTGCCGAGCGCTGTTTCCGAACACAGTTAATGTCAGTCGAAAGTGTCCAACTGTTTAAATTAGATCTTCAGAGCATCTCTCTTTGAGGCTGCTTCGCCCGGATACATTTACGCAATCGATCAAGATACTAATTCACTACTCTGCCAATAATGTTCTGATCAAAGCGACGCCATTCTTTAATCAGTTGTTCTTTGAGGCGGTTTTCGACACGATTCGTCAGTGGCACAGTGCGACGTCAGCCACTGCCGGTCTTTGGTCTGCAGATCTAGTCGTAAGCTTATCAATCTTGTGTAGCAGGCGTTTCGTAGAAACAACAAACTAAGCCTACTTTTCTTTTGGAAATTCAGCTTGGAAAATTAAGTCTTTTGGCAACGTGTCTTTTAAAAAGTTTTTTTAGATTAAACCTCGATCTTCTTCGGACAACATTTTGTAAGTCATGTTGCCAAACGCAGATCTGTGACAGAATTTTTGAAAAAAATGTTAATTTCTTAAGGTCCATGACAACGGTCAAACTCACTTGTAAAATTTATGTTGACCTCAATTAGACATTTCATCTTGCCTATATAATATGATGATTTGAGCTTTATAAATGTATGAAATTAATGCCTAAATATAACGAAAAATGGCGTTACCTTACGTTATGCTGAAAAATTTGACCTTGGCAAGAGGCCTGAAGCGATGTCACCGCGTGTACCTAGTCAGTGTTAACCAATTAATTTTAATATTTTTAATGGCAAAAAATACTGTGTCACATGACAGCTGCAGCAGTACATAGATGGACAATGTGATTTTATAATGCTTATGTTTCTGTGCGTATTTTACGTTGACTACGGGTACACGCGGTGACGTCATCAGCCTGTCAACATGGCGTCTCGTTTTCTGCGTCGTTTCCGTAGATCGTCGATTTCAAATGTAAGTTTCTTCGTGTTGACAAAACGCTGGGTGCCGATATTACTGTCAAAATTCTCAGAAAATTGTGCTCTTTTAGAAAAATGGTATGTTAATTTTGGTGTCCATGGACCTTTAAACATAGCGACGGATAAAACTTTACGTTGGTAAACCATATAGACGGCACATACAATTTTATTTAATTCCATGCAGGTCCGTGGTTGCTATTTTAACTTTTAAGATGCTTGGAGGGCTCACTATTTTCTGGACACACTATTAATTTATTTCTGTAGTATTTGTTCTTTTAGTAGGCCTAAAGGCTACACCGTGTTTAGAAAAAGTTTGCCCGTATACGCCCGGGATTACGCCGTCAAAAAGTAAATAAACGTCGAGTTTTTGTCACAACTTCGTTTGATCTTTGACCGATTTTCAAAACTCTTTCACTGACTTTGCATCAGTGAGTTGACTGAAACGTAATCGTTGACGATCATATTAAGATACCGTTATATTTTGAACGACGTGTTGTTTTGTTGTTTGGATCTCACGTGCAACGTTATTGTAATATTGCTAAATTAATGTCACCGTCAGAAAACTGGCGTGCTTTTGTGTGATGGGCATGTCTTTCTGGGCATGTCTTTCTGATTGGTGAACTCACCATAAACAGCAGGCAGTATAAATTACACCTTTTGCAATCCCTCCTTTTAGAAATGGTAAGCCTAATCCGTAAATTCGTAGTAGTTCGTTCTAATGTTGCAAAAACTCGTCCGTAATCAAACGCCCACGGCGCATCATTCTTACATCCTGTTGGCCATGGAAGCAATAATTGATGCTCTAATGGAACTGATGCCTATGTTATGCAGTGTACGGTTATCGCGTTGCATGTGATACGTCATGCTGTTACAGACGGTGACGTCAACCCGTTGCTCGTGTTTGCCGGATTTATCTGCTTCGTGGCGCTTGTACTCGCAGTTGTACTTTCTTCTATTACTATCTACCGGCACCGTCGACCGCGCCACGTATCGACGGGCGCCGGAGCCGCCGTCGAGCTCAAGAGACTCAAGCGCGACAGAGTCGACGTCACCGATCCCCTGCGTACGCCGCCTGCAGCCGGCCGCGAAGTCATCCGGATGACCGCCACAGTGTCACGGGACGTGACTATCACACCTCGGCCCTGTTTGTGACGGAATATGGGTTTTGTGCCATGACGTCATCGGGATGACCGCCTCAGAGGACGTTCGTAATTGTAACATAAACGGCGAACCGTTGAAGACTGCGAACGCACTGGACGTCTAGTGAAGTGTGTATAGGCTAGGGCCTAGTATAGGCCTACGTGGTCACCGTGGTGGCGCAGTGTCAGTGTCGCCTCCTGGTGTAGGCTACACTGCTGCACTGTCACTGTAAAATATTTATACCTGTAACACGAGTTGATTTGCTTTAATACTCGCCACTTGCCACCGAACTGTATAACTGCTGTATTACGTGTTGTTGTACGAGCCGTAGACACTGAGCGACTTTAATTACGGGTGGCTTTTACAGTTATGACCAATTTCAAACTGTACGACTGACTAACAACCTACATGATTTTGTCAAATTACAAATGTTTAAGCTTACTAATTTTATTTTTTTATATTTTTGCGACGGCGACGTTTGTTTTGGCTACAGTTAAGCTTTTGTTTGTTAATACGATGCTTAACTCATGAACCACTGCATTCAGCATGACGTAATTTTGCATGAACGTGTACCTTGACAACCTCTAGAAGCCTACTGAATTTCAAGGTCAAAGGTCAAAGGTCATGATCACATACGCTTCTTGTCTGCATGATATGATGATACCTGCAGGCAGTACTTTGCCGTGAGCGAAAGTTTTCCTTGATTTGAAACAAATTAAGCTCACTAGTTACGCGTACTTTTTCAGAATATGAGTTTTTTTTACAAAAACAAGCCGGTAGGCGACGTGGCTTGCGACTACTAGCGATCGCAGTTATGCGGACAGACTGGAGAGTGGAGACACACAGCCAGGGGAAACAGAGACGCTGTCTGACAACAAGGGTTGCTTATAGCAATACAAGACATTGGGTGAAGGCAAGTTTTGGTAAGACTGTGATCGAAGGCCACGTGAGTAGAAAGAGATTGTCACAGAAAGAGCAATTTTTTGCTACTCACGTGACCAGCGGACTCGGCATAATTCGTGATCATGATCAATGATGAACATATGACTGTGTCTGTCTGGCACGGTTATGCAGATAAGCAGCCTGAAATATTTGGGGGGGGGGGGGTAACGACTAACGAATTCGACCTATTCAAATGCGCATCATCGGTCACGTGACCGTTAAATCCGCCTAAACCGATTACCCTACCCTAGAACCAAACCCGAAGTGACTTAGATGCTCGGTTGCTGAGATAGACTGTGAGGCATAAAAACGCACCAACATTTTTTTTTATCATAACTTAAAGAAAAGCGACCCAATTTTAATACATTTTGGTACATATTTTTCAGATACAACTGGCCATTAAATGACTGTTTCGTTTTCCACCTCACCCGTTGTCTGTTTCTACACTACCTGGGGAAAGAAAACGAACAAAATATTGCATTTTTAACAACTGTTGTTATTGCTTAATCAAAAGAACACACAGAACACACATTTTGTCCAGATTTTTATCACTCAGCTGATAGTTTATCTAATTGTCCATTTTTAACTGCCTACAAAAATGTTTAAAATGTTGGCTTACGGACATGGGCTCGGCTCGGAGACATTTTCTCCATTCGTTGATAGCTACGTCGATAACGTTCTGCTCCAGATCAATCCAGACTTCACCAGTCGCTTCTTGAATTCGTCAATGTTCCTAAATGTTAAGCCTATTTAATAGACGTGCTGCTGCACAACAGTCAAACCTTGTAATTAATTGGCTGTTGGTGGCCACGTATCCGAAAAGATGAAATTTTATAAAGATTTCTGTTGATTTATATGCATATTTTGTCTGTTCTGTTTTTCCCAGGTAGTGCAGAAGCAGATGTTTGATGAGGTGAGAAACTGAACGGCCATTTGATGGCCAGTTGTGTCGTGAATACGTGTACCAAAAATCATCAAAATTAGATAACCCTTCTTCAAGTTATGGTAAAAAAAATTTTGGTGTGTTTTTATGTCTCACAGTGTATAACTCTGGACAACGCTGTACGCACGCCGTGGCACAACGACACGCTGTCTGAAACTATAGGTCTTGCTAAGTTGACACATCACAAGAGAATATAGGTTTACAAGAAATTTGAGCTAATGCTCACGAGACGCGCGAAAGCCTATAAGCCTAGCTGTTTCTGTTCGCAAACTGTCAGTCTATCTCCAGCCATTTCGTTGCAGTTCATTCTTGGAGTGTGCGTTGCAGCAGAAGATCGTAAAAATCAATATTTCGGAAGTTTAGGGTTTTTCAAAGTCATGGATCAACATCCATGGCATGCGCGATGGCATCCATACGACTGAAAAGCTCGTCACTAGTGCTTGTTGTGATAGGTAGCATGCTCATGTCTGTGTGCAACCGTTTTCACGAATTGACTGGGCAACAACAGTAAAATAACGACTTTTACGGGGCTCGCACCGCTCTTTGATGCCCTTGATGAACCTAGAACATCGAGACTTTGACCATTGAAATCTACGTTCAATGCTGAAAATTTCTTACGCAGCTTTTCTATGTCTATCTCAATTGGTTTCGGCGCAATTCGCTCTTGAAATGTGTCTCGCAGCCCGAAATCGCCAAAAAAATTCATTAAAAACTTTATTTCCCAGGTCATTGAATTCGGTGGCAATCGAGAGTCAGTGTACGACTTCCTGTTAGTGATTAATAGTAGCCTAGTGCCCTATCTCGCACCGTTATTGAGATACAGCGACTTACTGGCTAAAAATCGCAAATTTTTCCAACCCCGTCTCATTTAGCGCTCTCGTTCGGGGTGACCCCATTCGAATTTATGGAAAAGCTTTACGGTTCCCGAAACTAGAGTCTTCCAGGCAGCCGACGGTGAAGATTTTCTGATCCTATTTTGCATCGTTTTTGACTGATCCACTCGTGTGACGGACAGAATTGCGATGGCTAAGACGCGCTGAAAGCAGTAGGCCTAGCTGCTTTCGCGCGTAAAAACCGACAGTTCCGTGACGTGTATTAATTAGGCCTACCGGTAGCTTACAGTCTCTGCACCTTACCGCTAACACACACTCATCTCATTCTTATGTCGGTTTTTGGCCGACCGTTAGGTCGAGTTTTTGGCACGATGTGTCATCTCTGCTGTCTGTTGTCGTGTGACGTCGTCTGTAACGCATATATTGTGGCTAAACGGTATGGGTCCTACGTACCGGAAAGCTTAGATCACACGATTAATTAGTCCAGTATCAAGGCTCTTCGCATGCAAAATTTCAGCGAATTAGCGCAAGAAAACATTTTTAAATTTGTGGTTGAACAAAGTTGGTGTAGGGAAAATGCGCGTTTTCAACTGATACGTCGCCATATCTCGGAAACAGTGAGAGATAGGACCAAGGTTGCATTGTTCACTAATAGGAAGTCGCACAAGCCCTTTTAGATGACACGAAAATTATCGACCTTTGATGATGTTGAAGGGTCATTACGCACATGCTATCGCCAATCTTCCGGTAGTGTGGCTTAACGTACGGTAGGCCTAAGTCTTAAGGGGTCGGCGACTCGGCCAATAAAAAACGTGCCACTTTACTTTTGTTTAGACCCCTATATCTTTGCTAATTATTGATCGATTTTCACAATTTTTTTCATTAGCACACTCAGTGGACAATTTGCAATCGTGTGATTATTATATGTCCCATTACACCGTAAATGCGTCTCTACACTACCTTGTGTCAATGCAATCGCAAATTCTGCTGTCGCTAGACGAATAGAATGGAACTAGGCTACTCGATCGCCTTTCTCAAATTACTTTGGATTTGTTCCTATTCAAATGCACGCTGTTTGCATCATACTGATAAGCAGATCAAGCACTTTTGCTGGATAATAGTTACGTTGTTTGTCCTCAATCTCGGCACGACCCAGCCCGTCTCCAAGCCTATGTCTGAGATCTTTAACTATGTTAGTGTGTTTACAAAAATGTGCTATGACGTCGAGAACCACCTGCTAGTTTGGCGCCGTTCGTATGACAACAACGGAAAGTTGGGACTTTAATTTGCACTTTTTTGGTGGATATTGAACTTTTTTATCTGCAACAATTAGCCAGATGGATGTGTCTGAGCAAATTGCGTCAGCTGTTAATGTAGTGAAAGATGATGTCGGAGAGAGATGTCAGAAACTATTCCAGGATTTTCTTGAAGAGTGAGTACCGCAGTAGGGTAATGGTAATTTGCGGAAATGCGGAATGCGGAAAGTAATTTGCGGAACGAAATCTGCGGAAGTAGGCTGCGGAACGGTGGGTAATTTGCGGAATGCTGAATGACCGACCGAGCGATCGATAACGCCCCCCGCCGCACTCAGCATTTATTGCTATTAATTACCGAGCAGCGTAGGCTATTGTACGCGATATCTCATGCTTAGATTAAAATACGCCGCTGTCATATCTCATCTTTGTCATTATAAATTCTTTTAAAGTAATTTATTGATAGCTTGCTAATTGTTTAAATTATAGGCCTATGTTTCTAAACTGTTATGTTATTTTACGACGCTAATTATTGTGTGATTCAAAGACATAAAGAACGTTTCTTATTCTTGCCACGTTTTTTACGTTTTTTAACGTTTTTTTTTATTTTGCTCAACACATTGAAGCACTTTTAGGAGTACAGAAACGAATTAATTGGTCACAGTGATGTAGTTCATTTAGTTAGTTCAAATGTACTAAATAAAACTTTTTAAACTCGCATATTTAGTTACTTTATTGCTGTTGTCTTACGACCACACAGCTGAATTAAAATTAAATCAAGTTGTCTTTGTCTAAACTGTTATTCCAGGCATACTGCGCTTACAGCATTAGGCATTAGGCACGTTTTTTTAAATGTTTTTTAACATTTTAAATTTTTCTTGCAACGTTTTTTTACATCCATGGTGTGATTTATACTTTAATGTAGGCCTATGAACTTCGGATTAATAATAGCCTAATAGAC
>Ga0209671_1001340_pt1 | contig 20308 bp, 8 predicted proteins | sample WorMetHERISLAND2_2_FD_187401 | JGI IMG/M metagenome (GOLD analysis project Ga0209671, IMG submission 187401) | Marine gutless worms symbiont microbial communities from Max Planck institute for Marine Microbiology, Germany - Olavius geniculatus... | ecosystem: Host-associated > Annelida >...
TTGACTTTGAGCACAAATATCTCTGAACTGCATAGGGATATCGACAAGCAGTAAACGGCGTTATCAAATACAGTTAATTTTGCATTGAATAAAAAAATTGTGTGAACTTCAGTCCACTAACATCAGAGATTACTCGGCTAATGTTTACCCACCAAAATCAAATTTTTCGGAAGGCCATATTTCAGCCCCTAGGGGGTGCTGCGCCCCCAAATTTTTACAGGCGCTAGAGAATGACCAACTTTTAGTAGCACACCCCCCACTGGGGGCCCCCCTTACAACTTTTTTCAAAGGGGAGTCAAAAATTGGCTTAAAATGCAATAAAGGAGCGCTCATAACTTCGGAGTTAGGGGGTGTAGCCCGACGAAACTTTGGCACTTGACGCGCCTCTAGGTTGGGGTGTTAACGCAAGTACAAAATTTGGGGGCACCGCCCCCCTCAAAATTTGGGAGGGGAAAAAACGTCCAAAATTTAGTATGTTTTATGACAACTTTCGAGTTTGACCGCGAATATCTCTGAAACTGATGAAGATAGCGACAAAACCTAAACGGCGTTGACGAGAAGGATAATATGTGCGTTGAACAAAAAAATTTTTTCTGAAATTCCGTCCACTAGGAACAAAGTTATAAGCGTTCATGTTGACCTACTCTAAGTTGACAATGCACGTTCGGCGTATGCCAATGCATCTGAGTTTGGGCCACGTGACTTTGGTGCCGAGAAAATTTTACCCCCCCCCCTAATTTCCCATCTCGCATGTCTGTGCCTATCTGCAACCATTTTCACGGCAGATGAGCCAATAGTGGCAAAATAACCTCTTTTTAGGGTGGGTGCCCCTTTTTCTCTCCCTTGTTTGCGAGGAACCCCTAAACTCAGCGGCGTGAAATTTTGTCACAAAATACTAGAGACACTATGCTACCATGTGGTGAAAACCTGAAGTCTCTATCTCACCTGGTCTTGGAACGGTACCAGGACGTGACAGACACAAGACACCAAGACGCCAAGACACAAAGAGAGAATCACCATAATTGAAACATAATTAATCTGTACTAATTTATGTAGTCATAAAAATTCATGCAACTCGTACCTGATGATCTACCAATGGGCCAAATGCAAAGTTATTAACAAAAACCACCCTGCAACAAAAAACAGCATTTCAAATAATATTTTCTGCATATCCAATCCTACTAACAACTAGGGCTCACAGTTTTCCGCAGGCCGCGAAATTTCAAGCTGAGCCATGGAATTTGTCCTTTTCCACAGAATTTGGATATTTCAGCAAAATCTCACAAAATTTTGGAGAAGTTGAGAAACGACCAATGATTAAGTAAGATCGTCAGCTTAATAATGTAACTGAATAGACCAACTAGATCACACAAAAATCAAACTGAACTGCCTAAAACTGTGGTCCCTACTAATAGCCATCACAAAACAGCACAATGGTATATCATAACGTGACTTGACAGATTGCAGTTTTGGAAAAAAATTCTCGTATGTTGCTAGCCTGCTACATAACTTTGCACAATGCCAGCCTTCAATAACTGAAGTTGCTTAACAGGATAGAGCTCAGTTTACTTACAAACGTAAAGCCACAGTGAGCAACGGAATTAGGACGATTTTGCCGTCGTAAGCTGTGGAATTTTGTAACCTGGCCCAAGGAATTTGGCTAAATTTTCTGCAGAAAACTGTAGACCCTACTCAATAAATCCATCAATCCACTGATTGAGATCAACCAATCAATCAGTAGAGATCTCCCTTCAACAAAGTTCCCAGAGGCACCTGATACAAAAAGACAGCTAGACATGATCAGAAAACAATGTCCTAAGACACGATTTGAAACCCTTGTCTACTGATACCACTGTTTTTCAGTTCAGATGGAAAGTCTACAAGTAAAAGCCATCACTGGCTGCATGCAAACTAAAATATTTCCAAAAAATCGGTGCATCTCTAATAATAATAACTTTTGTTGTTAAACTGTGGGATCTTTGTGGCTAAAGTATAAAAAAGTAACAAAAACAATACAAACAATAATAATAAGCATCATCATCCTCACTGAAGAAGATGCTAAGGATAGGGATCATTGACAAATCAAAGAAAACCAGCTAAGCCAAGTATATGTGAAAAACAGCAAAAGGCCAGCAGCATCACATCAAGGTTTACAGTCTATCATCAACCAAAGCTAAAATGTCTCACGAGGCATTTGCAATCTTCTCCTTCATCTCATCGGCCAAAAAGTCACCCTTTACGAGCTCATACTTGCTGCAGATCTTTCCGTAGAACTTCATCCAGCGACGAAACTCGGACTCCATGCACTACACAATGCATACATGGCTGGTGTCACTACACACTATTAATCAAGTTTATGATAACAAAAAAAATATATTTACACAGCACATCAAGAAATGCCCGAATTACAGATTATCTCCACTATTGCACTGAAAATGGGAAGCAAAAATGTCGGCATGAATTTGGTAAATTCACACCTATCTGCAATGTTCTCAAAACCACTAAAAATTATTCAAATTTCATGGGATCACCACAACAACCGTAACAGAAACAGCACTAATACCAGAGAACAAATGATAATGACTCAAAAAGAAACAACCAATCACTAGGCCAAAACTCTAATAAATAACGTAAGTTTTGGAAGTGGAGTGATAAGAATAGAAGCAATTACCTCGGAATACTTTGCAGGTGTGTCTGCTTTCTCGACGCCAAAGCACAGTTTGCAAGGCATAAGTGCAGCTACCTGCAGCACCACCTGGCCAATACCTGCATTGATCATAGAACCTCTCACTCTGCTAGCTACAGGCTTTTCTACTAACTTATCAGTCATATCTGCGGCACCTAGATCTGCAGCATATAGCCAACTGAAGCAGTTAGCATGCTATGACAATGCCCACTGCCTAGCTTAGTGTGGAAACATAATCCCGACAAATATACAGAAAACTAAGCAAAAGACATCTCCATTTCGGCACGTCCTTTATTCTATGGCTTTTCAGCAGCAAAATTATTACATGGTGTACAATGTACATAAAGTGCACAATGTCACCATGTCATGTAATATGCCTTCAATCAGTGCATTTTCCTGTCTTCTCTTAACTCCAGAATCCACCAAATAGCTAAAGCAGACATCTCTGATTCAAGCTAACCTTGTCTGCAAATCTATATGTGTAAAATCTATGTAAGAATATATTATTGTAGAAAGCAACACAAACCACTTCCAAGATCAATGAAGAAGTCATCCTCCGTGAATGGAATGACCTTTGTCATCTGTTCAATCAGTTCAAAGCTTGTTTCCCCATAGACCTAATACACAGTTCAGCCGAAAATATTGGTTCATTACTTAAATGACAAAGAGTTATATTAACAAGTAGCAAGCTCAAAATGCCAGAATAAGTTGCAAACTACAGCAGATTAAAACATCCCGGTGTCTGTCTGCACTGAAACTGAAGCAAGCTAAATTGAAGGAAAATGCAAACTGCAAAAGCTAAGTCCTGAAACTACTTATGAGGCTTGAGAGTGGCAGAAACCCAACATGCTTCAGCAAAGTAACGAGCCCCAACAACGAAAAAAGTTTCCAGAATTCAACAACCTTCAACAAAGCACTGAGATAAAAAAATACTATCAAAAGGTCAACAGAGACTATGCATGCATTTAAATGCTCCATCGGCTTAAATACATTATATCAGGTGGATACTGTAACCGCAAAGACAACAACACAAAAAAAGACAACCAGAAAAATTCAGCTGTAATGATTAATGAGCATGAATGAGACATGTGAGAACTGGGTTTCATTCTCAGAAATGAAATGCCACAGCAGTATCATGACTCATGACTCTAGTCTTTAGTATATCTAAAGTCAAGGTTATTATTACCTCAGCGGAGAATGGCTCGTAGACATTGAGTTTCTCCGGGTCGACGACAGCTCGGCTGTAGCACTGTTGCAAAATGTGCTTCAGTAGACCACGCGAAGGACGCGTTCTCAACTGAGCTGGCTTTGCACTTCCCTTCCACTGCAACAGCAATAAGGTTGTTAAGACCGCCCACTCATTTTGACCGGCTAACTATCAGGAAAAGGACCGGTTAACCGATTTGACCGGTAACCAAACCGTAGCGCTTTATTAATGGTTGCCACGTCAAGTCTGCTAATCCATGATTGAAAGGGATAGACTGTCTGATCATGCAGCACAAGTAAGCTCTACTCACATGGGCATTCTCTGTTTACGTTGCACGTCACAACGACGGCTGTTGATAGCAGTGCTGCAGTGACTACGTGATACTGCCGCAGTGTCTGCAATATCCACGTCGCTTGCCGCTGTTGCAATAAATACCTATTATGTAATGGGTCATGCCATCTCACTGGCTGCATCACCAGCGCTGCTGTCTGGCTCTGAATAGCAGCTCACCCATTCATTCATTCATTCAAACGTGCCAAGCCTCATCCTTCCCCCTCAACTAGGGCGTACAGCACCACAGTCATATCAGCTTTGATCACAGCTGATAACACCCACAAGAGGAGCAGGTGAGAAGTGTCACTCAACTCGTCTATTATTGCACGGTTAACGGTACACCGGACTGGCAGTTTCGAGCTCGATTATGTGTTCAAGAACGGTTAACCAAACAACCCTAAACAGCAATGACCAGCTCAACCATGTTCACTGATTGCAAACTGTATACTAAAACTGATAGTCTACACTATGAAGATCCACAGCCAGAAATGCACATCTGATGAACACTTCCAAATCTTAGCACCAGCTATGGGCAATGAGCACCTTTAATGACAGTAGTGAATACTAGAAAAATATATCAAACCAGTCTTCAAATATAGTGCAGCCAATCAGTGAATGGTACCAGTGAGTGAGTAGTTTTACATCTCAATCAACAATCTCAGGTCAGCTTATACCTGACTACGAACCTGACCTTTGACCCACTAAACTGAAAGTGGGCAACACCTGTAGTATTGTGGAATATCAGAATATATGCACAATAACTAAACAGCACACTGCACACAATATGTCGGCAAAAAGCAATGCATCTGACTGAAAAGTACGTACCAGCTGTAGTAAGCTGTCCAGTGCGCGATTGTATCGGTCACAAACACTTTTCATGCTCTCATAACTTGACACAATAACAACAAACACTGCAGACTGTTAATAACAGTCTCGTTTGCAGATTCACAGTTAATAAAGCTTAACTGATAATGATTATTAACTCCAATTAACTGTCACAAATGTGCTAATTACGTACGAAATAACAACAAAACAAACTTAACATAGCACACACACATTTTTGGATTTTTACACACCAAATGAAGCTACACTGGCAAACTTTTAACCACAAAACTAGAAAAGCAGTCAAAGCCCGCAGGTACCTCAGCCAAGGCTATTGATTCGACACAGCTTGTCCGCTGAAAACAAACAAGCGGAAGTTTTGAGTGCGTTTCAAACTATAGTTGCACTTTCTACATTGACCTAGTTCGATGTGACCTAAAAAACCTTGATTCAACGCCATGTTATTCGCTAGGTGCCAGCACCATATTCGCTTTATCAGCGGTTTCGCTTATGCCCCCTTTAATGCAACGGCAAAATTTCAAAATGATCCAGAATCCAGGATTCCTGCCGGATCACGCCCAAAACTGAATCACTGGTAGGTAATGCCATGCCCGACATACCCTCAAAATTTCAGAAAGATCCGTCCATAACTTTTTGAGTTATCTTGCTAATACACTGACAAACAGACAAACAGAAACAAAGTCCGACAAAAACATAACCTCCTTGGCGGAGGTAATAATTCAGTGGAAGACAAACAATACAACAAAACTGCAGTATCACCAGCAGTTCATCTTACCTTTTAGTATCATAGCCATTAAGAACATATTTGTCCATTGGCAATTTCAGATCGGGTATTTCTTCGCACACCCACCTTCACAATCAGCAACTTAACAATACAGCCAATGTGCTATTAATAGATATACTGTCATAGTGCTATATTGAGCATAACTGCAAAGTTTTCAATAATTATGTTGCACTTTTTGCATACCAGTAACATTTCTTACCTATACAAAAGCCTGTAAATAATTAATCCACAACACAGTAGAAAAAAACATTCAACTTGCAAACACTAACAAACCTCACAAGTTCACTACCACGAAATACGACAAAATACAGCTAACTAGAAATATGGGGCAGAGCCCAACGTGAGGCCGCCTGACACCGTAAATCCGACGGGGGGTTTAATTCAAGGGGGGGAATTTACCTGGTAGCAGTCACGTGGCCCGAAGTCAAATGCAGTAGCATAAGCAGAACGCACATTGTCGACTTAGGGTGTGTCAACATCCGCGCCTGCAACTTGTTTGTTAGTGGACCAAAGTTCACCTATTTTTTTGTTTCAACACGGGAGGGATGGCAGTCGATCAAGTTATCGATTTTCAATAAGTCAATCCGTCCAGACATATTTGCGGTCAAAGTTTGAAGTTGCCCGAAATCACGCCGAATTTTGAACTTGAATAGGTCAACATCTGCGTCTATAACTTTTTTGTTAGTAAACAAAAATTCACAAATTTTTTCCCCAACGCAGAAGAGATCGCTCTCGATGAAGTTTGTGTCCCTTTGTTGATATCATGACCGGTTCTTGAGATATTTGCGGTCAAAGTCGAAAGTTGTCCCAAATCGCATCAAATTTTAGACATTTTATGCCTTTCCAAATTTTGAGGGAGCAGTGCCCCCCAAATGTTGTATATAAGTGATAATGTTCCCATTATGACCTGTCATGTGGCAAAGTTTCATGGGGTTATTCCCTTTAACCCCAAAGTTATTAGACCTGTGCTAATACGCTGAATTATAAGCCAATTTTTGACCTCCCTTTGAAAAAAATTGTTAAAAGAGCCCCATCCTCAGTGAGATATAGGCTAGCAAGAGTTGGACATTCTATAGCGCATGTAAAAATTTCAGAGCACAGCACCCCCTAAGGGCTAAATATGGTATTCCGAAAAATTCGATTTTCGGGGTATGATGGCACCTCTAAATCTCCATAATTAGTGGACCAAAGTTCACCAAACTTTTTTCGCCCAATGCGGGAGGAAACTAACTATAACTAGAACAGCAACTAGTTTTTATTTCTTACTTTTCTCATGTAAGGTGGTTTCTAAGTGCTTTTGCACTGATATCAAGCTAATCCTATAACTGTGATCTTTAATGATAAGTTGTACAATGGTATAAATGAACACAATGATAAACAGACAGCAACAAACCTAATAGTATCAATGATTTCCTGTGCCTCATCTCGCCCCTGCTGCAAATGTCATAAACAATAATGTCAGCACAACGTATAACTGCAGATCTGTTCAAGTGCACCTAGCGATGCAACTACAACTGCTAGTGCTACCCCAGCATCAGTTCCCGGTTTTAACATAAAATGAAAACTGGTTTAGATGAACAAAAAAATAACCAGTTACCAGAAATACATTGTAAAACAATTAATGACACTGTGTGAAGATGAAGACAACTTTATTATATCAAATGAATTCATGGCATAATTAAATTAATAAGTACGACGTAGATTGTTTTTCCTCTCCAGGCACTTCGCCCGACATAAATGAATGCCTTATTGGAGGCATCAACTTCATTCAAATTTTTGCAAGCAGTTGCAGCTGTTGTTGGCCTACCATTCCAAAAGACTGCCAAGGTTAGAAACAGAATAAGAGATAAAATTAAGAATAGCGTTAGGGTTAGTGTTAAGGTTAGGGTCAGCTTCTACACGTGAAAGCAGCTACTGCTTTCAGCGCGTCTTAGCCATCGCAATTCTGTCTGTCTGTCTGTCTGTCCGTCTGTCATACGAGTGAATCAGTCAAAAACAGTGCAAGCTAGAATTATCAAATCTTCACAGTCGGCTGCCCGGAAGACTCTAGTTTCAGGAACTGTAAAGCTTTTCCATAAATTTGAAGGGGGTCACCCCGAATGAGGGCACTAAATGAGAGGGGAGTGGGCAAAATTTGCAATTTTTGGCCAATAAGTCGCTGTATCTCAGTAACAGTGCGAGATAAAGCCTAGATTACTATTAATCACTAACAGGAAGGCGTATACTGGTTCTCAATTGGCGACCTTTCACAATAGCGAAAATTTGGAATGGCGAAACTATATCGTTTCAGACTTAGTCACACTGTGAGAACTTGTTTCATGAAATACTACTAATCAAAGGCAAAAAAACAGCACAGAAGTGTCTGGGTAATTGTGATTATAATCCACAAAAACTACAAACATGATAGTCAAAGTAGAGAGAGTGGGTGATTTTAAATTTCGCTTAGACCTAAGTTTTAAACTATAGTTTTAAACTAAACCTTAATCTGAAGTCCAAAGAATGGTTTTAAACCAATGCTCAGATTAACTTCAGTTTTAAACTCAGGTTTTAAACCGAAAACCTACTTCCTTGGTACCCTATAAATATGCAGATGATACACAGATATTGTATATCGTTGACTTGGTCATAGTATCCTCCTCGGGCCAAGTAACGCAGGAAGAGCTTCACATGCTCAGCACTGGTGTAATATCTTACGTTTGCACCATCAACCCAACGACGTCACCGGATGTATTCTAAGGCTAGCTGGTGAATGTGAATCTGTCTAGCAGAAAAGAAACTCATCTTCGTCAGAAAAACATGATTTGCGCTGTACATTAAACGCACGTTGTAGGCGATTGGGCCCTAGAACGCCGGCAGCAATAGCAACTGCTGGGTAAACGAACACCTTCTTGTTTTCGCTAAATCGAAAGTTAAAGTGGTTTTGGTGTTAAACCAAACCTAAAGACTAGTCTTTAAGAAGAAACGCCTATCTCGATGCATTACGGAGATCAGGTTTGAAACTGAATTGTTCAAATTAAGTTTGGTTTTAAACCGAAGTTTGGTATTATGTTCAGTTTTAACTTTGGTTTCAGTGGAAGCATCCGGTTTAAAACCCTACTTAAAACCGGATTTAATCGTCACTTTAAATTTTGCATTAATTACATTTTAAGCCAAGTTTTGGTCTAAAACTATAGTTTAAAACTTAGGTCTAAGCAAAATTTAAAGTCACCCAGTGAATCGGATTTATACTTCTGTGTATCTTGTATAGATTCTTCTTGCAGTCCCGACGCCCACAACGCTTACTTGAATTTCCAAAATTAGGTACAGAGTTTTAGGATTAGCACTGGTATGTCAGATTCTCTGGCACGCCCCCAAGTAGGTCACCACAACTGGATAATTAGGTCACTTGTTGAAGCATCCATCTATTCGAATCTAATCGAAGTTTCGTCAATATAAAATCGACTAATCGTAACGGCAGATTGCTGCAGTTTATTCTGTATCCAATTACCAAACGTTTACAACACAAGAGCTTCCTCAGAGCAAAATTTACCGTAACAGTCAACGGCCAACGATAGAGAGCAGGCTCCGATCCAGCAGGACTGCGCAAATGAAGTTCCTGCGTCATCATCCGCTTAACAAATCAGCTGATTTATACACCAGTGCGACCGCAATATATCCGACAAAATTTGTGCCTATAATCCTTCATTTTCCTACAGTATCCCGCAGCGCAAAATCGTAAACAATCATTTCCCCCTTTTACCATCAATGGCGGGCGTACACAACGTTACTATGCAACGTTTTCTAGGGCAGCACAACAATCAATAGCCCAGCTGTAGCCTTTTGGTGAGGCTTGCAATCATTCTAAACGGCGCGTAAATCGCCACATGTCATCAAACAAAACAAGAAAGTTGAGATAATGCTCACGAGACGCGCGAAAGCCTATAGCAGTTTCTGTTCGCAAACTGTCAGTCTATCTCCAGCCATTTTGTTCATTCTTGGATCCACCCGTGTGACGGACTGACAGACAGACAGAGGGACGGACACAATTGTGATCGCTAATAGGGTGTTTACACGATCCAACAAACGTCCAGCATTAGCACGTGTATTTTGAATACATTTGCTGGAAGTTTGCTGAATCGAGTAAACACCCCATAAAACGCGTTGAAAGCAGTAGCTGCTTACGCGCGCAAAAAGGACAAGTTTTCGTTTTTTTGATAAAACGTGTCATGTTTTGGGAAAAGTTAGACCATGCGAAACGAATTTGAGAATCGAGATGTCTGCAACTCTGCATATTATTGTCATTTATTGATAGCTATATATATACACGTTCATTCGCAGATGTATTTTACTGTGACGAACCGCTTGAGGGTAGGCCTATGTACTTAGATTGATTACATAAAAAGATAACAAATCAGGGGCGGCGGCGGGCGGGAGTCGGGACCATATAGGTCCGGACCCCCCAGCCTCCGACAGCACGACGACTCATGAGATTAGCGCAAATCCGAGCTTTTTTGGAGGGATAAATGAGGAGGGGTGGAAATAGCGGCGGTAAATCGACAACCATCTCCCCAGCTCTGAAAACCTGACGCCGCCCCTGGTACCGAAAGAACGGTTCGATTAACGGTACGTCGACTCGCCTATAGCTCTTGACACTTGCGCAGTGCACTGCCAGTATTCTGCAACTTACTAGGCCGGTAGGCCCTAATGTTTTACAGTCGACTGCAACCACTGCATGAGCCAAATCAATGAACGGTGGACCGTGGAACGGTGCTCTGCAGTGCTAAAGAGGCGTATCTGTCAATGCCAACGCGCGGTCAAAAAAGTAGCAGTCGACGAATCGACGCCATAGAAATAGTAGGTTTAGCTCGGTTTATTCGAGTCGTGAGTAATTTTCAAGGTTGGCATTCGCTATGTCGTGCATCACGCAACTTACTTCTGTGTTCGTGGGTCCAGCAAACAAATTTCCACTAGGCATTTTAGCACGAGGATGACATACCGGTTGGCCCCCTACCGGTAGTAATTACATGTACTGAATGACGATGATTGATGAATGAGCGTGACTGTGAAAGTGTATACATGGCTGACAACAATAGCGGGAGTCAGATGCATATATCGATCGAAAATTGTGATGTATTAATCATATTTCGATCAGCAATGTGAGCAATAATTGAGAAACTCGAAGCCAGATGTCATGTGAATCAGCAACGCGGCGGCCAAGCAACGCAGGCCTACGCTTGTAAAAACGTTCACGTACGCACGCATGACTAGCGCCACGTCCAGCACCTACGACTGACTGCACGACCTTCGCCGCTCGGCTCTCGCTTATATAGCCTCCAAAAATAGACGCCCTGGTTAATATTCATACGGCCTTCGCTGGCCAATCACGGCACGTTGTCCATCGCCGGCGCGCCGACCGGCCTCAGCATCTCGCGCAGTCTTCGATTCTCAATCATCTGAACGCAGAGATCGATACGAGTGGTTGTGAGAAAAAGTTTTCATGACGTTTTTCTTTGAGACAGCGAATTCGGTGATCGGTTAGCGGAACTGTAGTGGTGTTGATTCCGTTAAAATAGGTTGCAGATGTGCACAGTTGCGATGAACGAACTGTTGACTGGCAGCTGCAGTCAGGGCAATCTTCATCAGCTGTCCTCGTCGGAAGACTTGCTTCTTTCGGAATTTGACTTCGAGCAGACTGCGGACCTTCTATCGGTAAGTTCGTAGACAGTTCGACCTCTCAGCTGCATCCGTATCATCATTCATCACCATCACTTCTTCTGTGGTTACTGTTCTGCAGCATGCCAGATCGTGTTCGGGCGAAAACTTGCCCTTTGAAGCGAGTCGAAATTTTATTGTAAACGTCGTGAAGTTGAATTTGAGTAAAAAAAAATTGTTGACTTAAGTCTTGATCTATCTCCTATTATATCTCCCTATTTGATCTCTCCCGTCATCAATTTTTTTGTCTTTCAACATAGGCAGAAATAGGTTGAAATTTACAGTTTTAACTTACGGCGCGTAGAGAGCGACGTCCATGAACTGAACTGAATTGAACCATGCTGACACGGTTTAGTTTTTGACGAACTGACCAAAGAGCGAGAAAGACAAGGTTGGTCATTGGTTGACGTGCACGTACATGTACCTGTCGTCACGTAGTCAGCGACGCCGTTAGACAGTGCCTACTGTAATATATACTGCTTAATTATCTATCCCATTGGTGATTTCGTCAAAGAACAATGTCCAGTTCAGTTCAGTTTAGTTCAGTTACGTCGCTCTCTACGCGCCTTTGCAATTGTAATCTGCAGAAAAGCAACACGTTACGTCGACGTCAGCGTCAGTGGTGCATAATCGCGTATGTGTTTGTGCAGGTGATGCAAGATCTGGAGAAGTTTCTGTCGAACGCAGGCGACGACGTCGCCGACCTCAACATGCAGTCGATGTCGTCGTTGTCGTCGTCGAATGTTGACTATTTTGATCGTCCTCTGAAGCCGCCGCCGCCCTACAGCAGCTGGTCTGGAGTCAGCGACTTGGACGTCAAACCATCCATCGACGCACTGTCACAGTGCATGCGAGAGCCGGAATTTTTGGTCGAAAACAGTCTGGCGCCACAGAACGCTCATGACTTCACGATGTACGAGCCGCGAGCACTGCAGGTGGACGCCGACGCCAACGTCCTGGCGCGAGGACCGCTGGAACGCTCTCGACGGACATCCGCTGAGAGGACGTCGACCAGCTTTTGGGGCTGTTCAGCCGCGGGGTGCGGCGGCGGCGGCGGTTCCAGTGGAGTCTGCGGCTGCTGCTCCTCGTCGTCGGAGCAAAACGGAGCACCTCTGGCTTATTCCCACCATCTTGCTCCGGCTGCCTCTACTCAGCAGCAACAGCAGCAGTCAGAACAGCACGACGGGGACTGCTCCGTCTATGAACAACTGGTCTCCAAGTCGCCGCCGTACACTGTCCCCAGTCCTCCGACCTCTCAACTGAGTCAACTCTCTCCGTATCACCACCAGCACCACCACCATTACCATCCGCACTCGCCGTCTCATCGAGAGCTAGCGAGCGCCATTCATCCAACGTTCTACCAACACAACGACGAGCGCTGTCGCATGCAGCAGAGCGCGATGATGCATCCGGGTCACTTCATGACTGCGCCACCGAATGGCGACTGCTTTGTTGGCGGTGTCGGAAGCGTTGGCTGCTGCCCTGGGTATTCGTCGTCGTCGTCGTCCGTGCAGCAGTCGTACGCGCAGTGCTATCAGTCGCCGTCAGCCGCCGACTATCGGTCGCCGACCTCCCCGCTACACAGCTCACCCGTGTCACATCAGTTCAACGCCTTCTACTACCAGCAGCATCAGCAGACGCAGCAGCAGCTGCTGCCGCTGGTCGCCCCGTCCAGCAGTCCGCCATCATCGACGTCGACGTCGACTCCCAGCTGTCTGGTTCACAATCACCCTCAGCAGTCGTCACCGTCCAGCCTCGCGGCGCCGACCTCGCCGGCCCTGCCTGCGCCGGCGACGGCCGCCAGACTGGAGTCGTCCGTGCAGCGGCAGCGGTGCCGGCAGCATGCCGGCAGTGACGGCGTCTCGACGCCGAGGCGACGCCGCCGCGCACAGACCACCCAGGACGACGGCAACACCCGACGGACGTGGGCGACCGGGCGTCGAGCTCGCTCGTCCAAAATCCACGCCTGCCCGCACCCCGGCTGCACCAAGACCTACAGCAAGAGCTCCCATCTTAAGGCTCACCTTCGCACTCATACAGGCGAGAAGCCGTACCGCTGCGGGTGGTCTGGTTGCTCGTGGAGGTTCGCGCGCTCAGACGAACTGACGCGTCACTACCGCAAGCACACGGGCGACCGGCCGTTCGTCTGCTTGTTCTGTGAGCGCGCCTTCTCGCGCAGTGACCACCTAGCGCTGCACGTCAAACGACACACCTGATCATCAACAGCTTGCTACGACGTTTCTGCTCCACTGTTCACCGTGTCGCAGTGTGTTCGCGCCTTAGTGATGTCTCGCTGCGCTCAGATTGTTAACAGTATTCCGGGTGGGCCAAAAAAGGAGACACCCTTTTCAACTACGTCAATATAATAATACGTCAATATAATGCTTCATAAACTCTATTAAAACTGACATTAATACTTTTTGAATAATTCTAACATTTGCGATTAAATACTCAGTTTAAATGTGCTCATTTGTTAAAAACATTTTTCATATTTTTTTCGAAGCCCCTTGTTTCTCCACGCGAGGGTTGTGAATCAAACAGCGTTCATCGTTAGTTGATCCAACAGTCGCGACGAAATTACAATTTAAATGCAGGAGCAGCGACCTACAGAAGGGGAGCGATTTTGGGGTGCCCAGCGTGGTCAACCTTCGACCAAAACGAATCAGATGCATTTTTTTATCGCAGAACACTTTTGGTAAAAGGAAAACCGAATGTCTTCGTGCAAAACTTCTATATACCGAAGCTATTTCGCGGAACGGTTTGTGAGTTTTTGTCCGGCCTTACGAATCAGATTTTTGATAAGATTGTTACGCTTTAATCACGTCCTTGGTCGTAGATTTTCGATGCCGATTTGTTATGTTTTAGAACATTTCCTTTAGAATCTTTCTCTCTTCGTTAGTTTCGTCTTAGCTGTTGTCTTTATCAAGTTGTTCTGTGCCTATGATGCCGATTTAAATACGTTTTGGTAAAAAATCAGCTAATTTTAACGAAATCAGCTAACTTTAACGAATTTTATTGTGAGAAAACTGTATATACATTTTGTGAAACAAACTTTTAGATTGTCGTAATGCTACAGTTATTCCATATTCTTACTCATATGATGAAACAGCTGCAAAAATCTGCGCGGAGTATTTACACGAATTCATAGTAGAATGAACGCATGGTTTTTATTGTTGTATAACTGCTTAATGTGAAATAGTCGAAATGAAATAAATCGAGATGTGTTAAATACTTATTGTGACAGAAACGTGGATAGATATTCTCTATTGGAACGATACTGTGAGTCGACTGGATCGTGTTATATCGAGACGATTATGTCTACTTTTGTTTTTAGGCCTATACGTGTTTCGTTCGTCGGTGATCTTAGATCCTGACGTTTATATTCTGCAATTTAACGGTTGTTGCCTTCATGCATGCTTATACCTCTGCATTGGTTGTCATATATACATGCTGGCCTTCATCAAGCGACTATAGTATTCACTATTCATTTTGTCGTTAGTTTGTTATATGATATTAGTGCATTAATTACCTCCGCCAATGGCTAGGTTATTTTATACCCAGCGTCTATTAAATAAGACAACAAATACATTTTACTTGTCATTTTGTCAGCAGAAAAAGTTACGGGCCGATTTGCATGAAATTTGCAGGGAAGGTAACACTTGTCCTAACGTAGAGGTGATAATTTTGATGATGGTGCCACCTGGCAAACGCAGCGAGAAATGACATAGCATTGGCGGAGGTTTGCGGTTTCCGACTGTCCTTCTAGTTTTGTATCTCCGCGCACGTGCGGCAGATGCCGTGATGTAGTCTGATGCGTTATTTTCTCTTGAGGGAGGCCGGCGGCAAACGGTGGCTTTACCGACGGAAAATTTTAGCATGGATAATTTTTAGCTTGTAAAAACACGCGTCGTTGCAAATGGGAAGGATGTTTTTCCGAGCTAAAATTAATAGGTTCGAGGAGGTTTGAGCTCAGCTAACCCAGCGGAGTCGGTGCGGCCGAAAATGTAATCGTGGCATTGTCTTGTGAGTGACCGAAAAAGTACATCAGCATTGGTCTCTTGTTTTGAATGTGAATAGCTTCGTCTTGGTTTTGACTTCGAATTGGCTGGTTTTCGTCTGTGGCTGGTCTCCAGGCATATTATTCTTGCAATGTGCGAAATGGCAAATTCGAAACTTGTTGGCGTACGCATATATAAAAACTGCTATATTCTTTCCTTTTATTAGCACGTCGACATTTCTTGATGTTAACAGTTGGCCATTAACGATCTCGGTCTTTATCTTTGTAGGCCTGTCTTTTTTAGACTAAATTTTTTCGGTTTTGTTCACAGGGTCCCTATTACTGTGCATACCGTATTTAGTTTTCAAAGGCTGTTTCTGTAGCAGTTTTGCTGAGAGTAAAAACCACTGTTGCACACTCTTCCCTGAGGCGCCGTTGACACCTTTCGCAAAGATCGTGTCATTTGCACGGTTTGCAAAATCGGTGGCTTTTCGAAATTCAGTGTTCGGTTGGATCAAGCTACATTTTGTCCTTATCATTATTTGTTACTGGTCGTGCCTATGTCCAAGCTAAACTGACGAACAGGTTTCTAACGAATTGTTGCAATATTTGACCACCGGTGCTATTTTTTTGCAATTTACAACGATGTAACTTCTTGTGGTGTATTATTCGTTACAGCTGCTTTAGTGATTTTTGACAAGTCGATTTTTTATTATTATGTACAGAAAGTTACAATATTTGTTTTGTCGACTTCTTTTTGTGACTGTGTATATTTATTAGTCCGTGAGTATAACAAAGTGCGAGATTCTTTTATATCGAACACAGTTTCCTAGCTCTTGTTTTATATGTTGTTAAGTACCGATACTACTGACTTACACCATGTCAGCAAAAAACGCGTTTAAATAATCTGTAGATATACGATATGTAAATAGATTATTCTTGGAATAAATTACTATTAAAACACCGCGCTCTTCTTTTTATTTCACATGCAATTGTCAAGACAAACTAACAGTTTTCTAACATAGCACAGGGCATATTTCACCTAGAACGGCTCTCACAGTAATACTGGATATGGGATCTGATAATTTTATTCGGTACGTAAACTCGACCTAGTTGACAGCCAAATAGGTCCCAACAATGATTATAATTTATGAACGAAGAACACAAAAACACCACCAATAGAGCAAAATATCTACAATACAAACACTTGTGTACAACATAATAAATTATTAACATCGTCTTCACTTGAAACCAACCGGATGATATGTGTCTATTGCCAACCATGAAAAAATCATCATTGAAAGTTGAAACAGTCTATGACTACAATACCGTTAACTGCTGCTACGCGCACCCAGGAACGTCTACACCATGTAAACCTTGGAGGCTGGAGCAAATGCTCCAAGAAAAATTAGGGAATTTTTTTTTTGGGGGGGGAATTAGTGGGCAGTTGAATAATTCTGCATTCTGCACTTCAACTGTAAGACGGTGTTCTCGTTTATCATATCTTGCAACCACAAGTGTTCTGTGACGCTTAGAATGCACCCAATTCGTTTCTTTGGCTATGGCTCTGCCTTGACCCCTTTGTGGAAGCTCACGATGCTCCCCCAGACCCTCTGGACAGACGGAATGGGAATAACCCCTCCCCATTCCTCGCCCCTCGACGACTACGCTGCCTCATTCTTGGCGTCTCACTCTGAGTTAGGAGGGAAACTAACTTGCTCCGAGGACTTAGAGGGATAAACTCCCCTGAGCGGATTATTTTCAAGACACAGAGTGCAGCATTACACTAACATGATATGAAACAAACAACAAGATGAGGCCATGCTCCTCCGGAAACAAAGATTTCTCCGCCGTTTCAAATTTTTAACCTTACGACCTTGGAATGACCTTGATTTTGTAGACAAAAAATCTCGTGTGCACAGATAAGCTGGACAATACGTGATAATGGAAGTTGTCCACTAAACTGGTGACTGAGATCAGTGCTGTTTTTGTGACCATCAAACGACGACGTTTGACGTCGGCATGAAGCACGTTTAACTTTAATATTATACTAATTCTTATCAACGTGCACGCAACGTTTGTCAAATATTCGCACCAACGTCTCTCTCTAACAGACCAACCAACAGTGCTAAAACACACCCTCTTCTAATACAGCTAACACAACAAAAAATACAAACGTTCCCATCACGAACCTTCCATGAAATTCAATTCAATGCAAGCCTAACATGATAAGTAAGTCTTCGTTAGCCGATTGTCTTTACAGATTGGAGAGGGAAGAGATAACACCTGTAATTAATTGCAGCACTAGCAATTCGGCCTAATAAGGCCTAAAAATTTCCCTGCTTTCGGTTTCCGTTCGTCTCTAAAAAAACCTTGCTTCACTAAAATTTTTGTTGGATCCTCCAAAATAATTTTGAAGTTTTTAGTCTGTTTTCAAAGTTTACTTAAAACTTTTTGCATCTAGTCTGCTATGCCACAGTATCTTTATTTTAGTTCTCATGTAGGCTACTATTTAATGTGTCAACTTGTTCTTCGAAAATTGTTGTTTCATATTACATGGCATGCCACTATATAAAAATTAAAATTGAAAAAGTTCCGCCGCATTCCCCCCCCCCCCGTATAATTATCACTGGCTGCAACCGGAAGCACGATAAATTTTTAGGCCGAAGATGAACGATATCACGTAGAAATAGTGCACGAAACTAAAAGACTAGCAGCAAGCATTAGTTATAGGCCTAATAGATAGGGACCAACCGAATTCACGGGAAAAAATGCACGATTTCACGGCAGAATTTTTAAAATGTGTCAAATTTCACGGAAAATTCACGGAAAGCGTTTCAGAAATTCACGGACCACACAGACGTTATTTCGAGGTGCTGCGCTAATGCAAACGAAGAAATTTCAGAATAACGAATATTTACTACACTTAGTCAAGACTCAAGACAGTCAATGTCAGCTACTTAGTGCTGAAGTGCGACACGTAGCAAACAGCAACATCCGTACAAAAGCTGCTGATAAAACTCTGGAATTGTCACAAATTAAACTAAAAGCGCTAAAATTCACGAAAAATCACGGATTTCACGGAAATCAGCATTTTTTTTCATGGAAGAAGGTCAATTTCACGGAAAATGTCACGGCCGTGAAATCGTGAATTAAGTTGGTCCCTACTAATAGACTAATAAAAAACAATAAATATCTGAAGCTGTTGTCAACAGTTTTCCAACAAAAAACGGAAATGCACTCGGTCATCTTGAGCAGAAAGCACGAGAATGAATGCACGCACGAACCAACGTCACTGTAAATAGTGACGCCGATCGACGAATTGCACAAGGTAAGGTATAATAATCATACAAGTAATAGCTATCTTTCACGGCGATGCACAGGCCTATTGCTGCAATAAACTAAATACGCGGCATCTTTTGGGTGATGATATCGTACAGGCGCGTACAGGCCGACGTAACTGAACTGTACTGAACTGAAGTGAACTGATGGTTTAGTTTTACGAACTGACCAATGGGCAAGCAGTAATGCAATACCGTAGGCACCTTTCAACGGCGTCGGTGACTAGGTAACTACGCTCACGTACGCGTCAAACGATGACCAGCGGGCTCGCCCTGCTTGCTCACTGGTCAGTTCGTCAAAAACTAAACCGTGTCAGTTCAGTTCAGTTACGTCGTTCTGTAGGTCGACGCGCCTTAACGAGTTGAGAGAGGTGAGACTGCATGGTTTCCAAGCATCTGCTCAGCCTGCAGAGATGATTCGAAGGCAACGAAAAGACCTCAGACCTCACGAAGGTCGTCGTCGTCGAGTCTTCAAGCTCTTCCCTGCATCATTAACAATATCATATGCATCTTCGTCATAATCACCAAAAATATGTAGGCCTACAGGATTCTGTCATTCTGATTAAGAGGTGTGCAGTGAGCCTTCTTGCTATCCCCTTGCTTTTTTCCTTTCTTGTCCTTCCCTTTTCTTCACACCCTGCATGCTGTGAAGCGATACTCGAGTAACGCTGTGCTCTACAACGAACTCCAGACTAAAGATGTAGAAATCTCCTACTTGATGGAACTACAAAAAGTTCACTCTTTTGAAACCTAGAGGCAGAAGGTCTATGGCCTAACTAAGTGAGTGTGGATAAAACACTGTTCACCACTGCATAAGGTGTTTTCTACAATACCGATGTCGTATATAAGATTGTCATATTTTTAGTACAGAAAAATTAGAAATATATTTTCGTATATCAGATCTCTGGTAAAAAAAACAAACTGTCACACTCAACAGGGCTCACTACAAAAAACATGACATAGCCTAATACGCAGCTGTGAAATAATTATAGCCTTTTGAAAGATAAGGCCAAAGTTGTTATTGATCACTAAGCCTAATGGAAAATCGCATAAGCCCTTTCAGATATCACGAGAACTATCAACCTTGGATGACCTTTAAGGGTCATTACTCACTCTGCTATGCCAATCGTGTGGCTAAATGGCACGTCGACGATTGTACCGTTAAATAGGGCGGTGACGAGTTCTTATAGGCGGTCAATAGTAACCATGTCTCTATATGCAGCGGTTTGACCGCAATTTTGAATGCAATGCCTGCAGCCATCACCCATGTGCGCCGAATTACCGTATCGTATCCTGGCGTTGATTATGGCGTTCGATGTAGCAGCGTCACCGTTGCGTGTATGGGACTGCAGTCACTTTGGGAAATCGCTTTCTTACTGCGACCGGAAGTCCAACGCTGGCCTTCGGATATAGGTCGGCCTAGCGA
>Ga0209671_1001341_pt1 | contig 20303 bp, 15 predicted proteins | sample WorMetHERISLAND2_2_FD_187401 | JGI IMG/M metagenome (GOLD analysis project Ga0209671, IMG submission 187401) | Marine gutless worms symbiont microbial communities from Max Planck institute for Marine Microbiology, Germany - Olavius geniculatus... | ecosystem: Host-associated > Annelida >...
ATGTTCAAAGGAAGCGGTAAATTTGCCTGCTGCTTAATATTTGGAGACACAAAAAATCACAGAAATCTGCAGTCTGCATGATCCAAGATCATTTTCCCTGACTTTTTAAAAATAATATTTTTCCCTGACCTTTCCCTAACTTTCCCTGACCATACAAATTCTCTGACTTTTTCCAGTTTTCCCTGACCTGTAGGAACCCTGCTAATATTTTTTTGCAAAAAAATTCTCTAACACATCATTCAAATTTCACACTACACAACAAACAAAAAGTTCACTGATGACAATAATGTTTGAAAACCTGTGTTTGTGTCCTTATCTTCCTTTGTCACATAATAATAGCAACACAATTAAAATCCTTGCTCAAGGCCTGTGGGTATAATGCACCACCTGTTCATGCAAAGTATTTCATCAAGCTAAGTACAGTGGTACACAAGTCGTCAAAGAAAAACAATGCTGAAAAACAACACTGCCATAAATGCTGTTGCTCTTGTGAACAGCAATAAATAATATTAGCAGTGGCAGTAGTAGTAATTACTATCCCAATAATGTCCATTCCTGGAAAAAACAAACATACTGCATTTTGATTCATTCTAAGCATCCTTTCACAGAAAATCTGTCATAGTCTGTAAATGCCAAACAGCATATTTACACAAACAACTCAGTGGCAAAAACATGATGAAGCAACATCATCAGTAACATTACAAAAGTTAGTATCACCAATGTCAGTGTACAAAAGGTCACTGACAAATCACAAATAAAGCAAGTTATAGCATCTACAGGGTGGGCCAAAAAATGTGCCACTTTTCTTTTGCCCATAACAACATAGTAAAACTGTTTCAGAAAATAATTTTTTTTTGCATGTGTATCATATTGATTTTTGAAAATTTATATTTCACGTGGTAGTGTAGCAACACTGAAGTCTTTTTAGCACATACTGGCGCTTTACAAGTCAGATTATTATAATATTTAACAACTACGTTATTACTAATTGTGGCAATAAAAAATTTCGAAAATCAGTTAATATTTGGCGAAGATATAGACAAAAGCAAAGTGGCACGTTTTTTATGGCCCACGGTGTATTTAATAAATCAATCACACATTAACAGAATGTATTCAAACTGGAAAAACAAAACTAACCGTAGCTAAAACTACCGCTAACGAACAACTGCTGATGACTTGCAGACACTGCTAACTATGACAGTAATGCTGCCCAAAACAAACTGCCCATGGCACCAGCGATCACAATGACTACATAGATAACCAGACCGGAAGCTGTAAACCAAAGCGGAATATCAAGAACAGACCAGAACAGGACGGCAGGCAACGTGTGATAAACTGATGGTGACTCAGTTAAACATTTGTCTACGGCTTTGTCAGCCACATCAGTGTTGGGCTCCAAGCGGCCAGAAACAGCCGGGTCTGACGAGTAGAAATGCTGCAACATCCTGTGCACAACATAGATCATAAGTAAGTAAGTAAACTGTTTATTGCGCATTGTCACATGTAAAGTAAAGTCCTTCCCGAGCCTTAAGGCCCATTGGACAGCGCTGATCTCCGTTTCCTTAGCCCCCAGCCAGACACCAGTTTTTACACTGTGAGACCACAGATACGGGGCTAGTGTACTGCGCGGTGTGCCTGTTTATGTCCCAGCTTGCGCTGGTACTCATTGCGTCTACTCACAGAGGGATGGCCAGGCTGAGTTGACCTGGGTGGCTGGTTACATACCGGGATGGTCACCCATCCAAGTACTAACTACACCTGATGTTGATTAACTTCGTTGATGCAATCAATGACTCTACCAACTGAGCCAGACCACCACCATTGTCACATGTGCATGCTTACAATAAAAAGACACATTATAAAAACACAAAAACAAGTACAAAACATACACAGAACAAAGCAGTGAGATAATAATGTTGTAAAATAAGCTACATATAATTATACATAGCTTAGACAATAAAATTTTTCTTGTTATATCTGCCAAATGTGAACGTAGTGAAAATTGGAGGAGATTAAGAGATTGGTTTCTGTCCGTGTTTCCGTCATTCCATCATTCTGTGTACATGATGACTCATAATAGCAATGACGTCATTGCACCAACAGCACAAGCAGCAATGCCAACTATTACTTTTCCCTCCCTCCGCGAAGCGGCTCTTCCTTCTCCCTCCCCTTTCCTTGTTGTATCATGTAGGTGTTGTTGTATTTGTGGGTGTAGTAGTAGTAGTAGAAATGTTTAAATCACTTCACTTGGTGGAGATATGCACTCTCACGAGTGCCTTCTAGTTAAAGTTGTATCTAACAAATGGCAATATAAACTCATGTCATCGATCCGGGAAGCTTTTCGTTAAGTGTGTAAATATGATAAAAGCAACGATATCTGGTGCAACTCTAGCAAAAACTCACAGGTTGATATCAGTTACTCAATGCTATACGGATGTTATTTGAACACAATTATTAATGTCTAACTGCAGACATGGTTCAGTGGAATTATCTTCAAGCAAAACTTTGATAATATCACATGCAGACCATGCTCATATGCTAGCCACCTGGCGAGCAACTGCAGAACATTAACTGTACGTAACGACTAATTTTTTTATGACTACAAAGTACAGACAAAATGCTAAGAATACTGATGTAAACAACAATTCCAGCAGCATCATAGGAAGCAGTGGTGCAGGCAAACTTACAGTTTAGTTATTAAAACAATATTAATGATACTTACTTTTCCTTTTCTACAAACTGATCCGAAAGCCACTGTTTGAAGTCATCAGCATCTTTCGGAATGTACTCAATTGGAATTCGCTGGATGTGTATATGAAGTTTCTGGCACTCTCCCAAAATGAACTCTTGACAAATGCAAACAAGATACAGTAAAATATATCACAATAAATTTCCGTTATAAATAAAACTCACTGCATCCATCCACAAATAGCAATTCAGTTTTCAATCACATAATTTGTGCAAAACGTCTCTGTCACAAAATAATGTTCACTGTAACATATGTAGATAAAAGATCCATGTAAGTGTTGGGCAACAAAAAGTTTAATCTAGATACAATCAAAACAATGGCCAAGTTGTTTGACATTAGTGACATCGCTCTATCTCCCATGTTGCTTCGATGGCAAATTGCAATGCAATGCAATGCAAATTTCAACTGAGAGCTTCAATCCAAAAATCACCCCTTCCTTCCTTCCCACAGAAGCACCAGAGCCCCTGTACACGATGGAGCAACAATAAATTGGACTGATCAAGTGTCCCTGCCAAATGGCATATAAATCTGTCTGAAAGTGATAGCAAGCTGATGAGTGTGACAGACCAACAGATCACACATTGGTATCATCTGCTGCAATGGCTTTCACTAATAATGTCTGAAAAAAATCACAGCCAAAAGTAACATCCATTTCGACAAACACAAACTAAGCACAATAATGTATCCTGTAGATACAGAGCCGACAATGGCCCGACATGACAGCACACCTCTTAGAGATGGTGCAGCAGCATGAACAGTCAAGTTGTCATTGGATGTAGATTGGAGAGTGCTGGAATACGCAATTGTAACATCATAAAAAGCATCAGCGCAGGTGCGCAGATGCTTGGCACACAGCCACAAACCTTTGGAACGAGGCGTCAACACATGATGAAACACTGGAAGACCTACAGCACCCACACAAAACAATAGCAAACAATGAATATCATTCAAAAATATAAAAAAATACTAGATCTGCCATTAATTTTTTCAACGCATGCGTTAACGCATTAATAATACATCATTAATATTCCCGATATTTTTGTGGACTGCATTGACAGGGTGACTGGAATGAAGCCCACGAAGTCATGCCTGTGTTGCAGGACCATGACAGTAGTGATAAAATGGCAACAAAACAATTTCTAATTACTTGAATATTATTTGATCATCAAATAACCACAGTTTAGTGCAATATTGAAATTCCTGCTTCACAAAATTTAGTAAATTTATGTATGTGCATTAATTTTTTTAATGTGCAATAATTTATTAACGCATTGACAGCTCTAAAATACGTACCTCATTAACAGATAGCAATGTCTTGAATACAATGTGAGCATTAAATTTATATCACACATCATCATGAAGCAACTGTTTTGCACAGAATCATCTTTACTGCACTGAGCATGCAGTAGATATACCAACAAGTAATAAAACAAGTAGTAAGGGATGAAGGCCTGGTATGTCTGCTAGCTGCAAACCGCGGGTCCAACTGTTCGCTAACACGGGCAATGGATGGCCGCACAGTGCACTGCAGTATCATTAGCTAAAGCTGCCACTTCCAAGATTGTAAAGCACCTCTGGTCTTGAGTCCATCTCATGTAAGAAGCGCTATAGCAAGTACTGGACTTTACCTTTACCTTAAAACCAACAAATAATAAAAATTCAGCTAACAATACATGTTACTATCCAGTAAGTACCAGCAAGAAGCATGCATTTATGACACCAATTTCTATTTAATGCAGTTTGTCACTAGAATTAAATGCGTAGCATGATCACTGCACAACACTAAAGCAACTTAGACAATAATCTATTAGAATATAATACAAAATAACAAATGTGTAGTCAGTGTGATAACAGAACATATAATAAATACCACGGCTGTTGGCAAATTCCTGGCTGTTTTGGATTACATGAGGTAGCCGTGGATTGTACCTCGTGCCTTCGGGAAACACCACCATCCAAAACTGAATTCAAATAACGACAAATAATACAAATAAAAAGCTCTACAGTGCTGACACATGTACAGTACATCAAGTGATGTAATGCCAAGAGTAAACATGCATTTATAAAAAAATATACAACACAATAATTTCACCCCGTAACGACATGACACAGCATAATTAAATTGCATATACAGTGCTGCAAGTTACCCAGTCCAATGCGTCCATACACAATTTTATAATTTGGAGCATCATTCACACAATTAATACACATGCATACATTAGTGTTCATGTTCAATAGTTAATAGTACAAAGTTTTGAAATCATTGCTGAAAAAAATTAAAATTATTAAATTTCAGTAAATGTTTGACTACACTTGGCGCAACAGTATGTCTGGTGTTTTTTTGGAGTTGTTGCTGCCAACGTTAGATACTGTGGTCCATAACTCTCGTGTTCTTTTTGCTAAACAGTGTTCTAGGTCAAGTAATAAGATTGTTCAGTGGTTCTTAACCACACATGTGTATTAGTGTTTTATTTTTCTCTTTTATCACTTTTTATTATACATTTGTAGTTGTGTAGTTCTACGGACCTTATACGTCTGAATTAAACTGGATTGATTGATTGATTGATTGAAAATAACACCATTCTTCAGTGTGATACAACGTAAGAGCAGTGCTGCTGAGCATCAGTCAAATTAATGGCGGGAACCATTGAGTGCTTTTGAATATTTACTCCAAGTCTAAGAAAAAGTGCATGAGCTCACTAATGCTTTGTAATTGCGTGATCTGTGAGCAAATGGTATACTGGGAAAAAGTACTGTCCCACATGCTCTGTCCTTTCTCTGGTCACACAGCAAAACCCTGTAGACGCTCAGACCATCGTAAGCCAAGCCGAGTCAGTTGTTACAGAAATGTGATGCTAATTAATAGCTATGTGAACTAACTGGTTAAAAACCAGAAACTGACAGCAAGGCACTAGCCCAAAGCACAGGTGACGTCCAAGCCACAAGACTCAGCTTTGCTATATCAGACAGCCAACTGAACAGCACTCCACTTAACTATGCTGTCAAAGTCTCAAAATCATGAGTAAGTTTGGTGCTAAAATCATATTTAACACACCGGAGTGTGATGTTTTGCCAACTCATCCAGCTGGTCCTGTGCCTGGTTTGCATGAAACCGTCCACTCCGTCTCACATAGACACAACTGTGCTGTACGCAGAAACACAAAAGACAAACCAGTCTGCAGCAGAATCAATATGAAAACACTGCTTCACTAATGACAACTAGATCCTGGTGAAGAACTGAGTCCTAAAGTTAATTGTTCAGTTTCAAAAATACTATCAAAAACTAATTTTGCCATCTGCAACAGCAACAACCTAGTAATCAAACTTTGCACTTAAGCAATGGCACAACAATAAATGATTCACTGAATCAGTCAATCAAAAAAACGTATAGCATCACCTACACAGTCCAAAAATGCAGCACGTAAAAAACGAAGACACTAAGCCTAAACAATATAATGTTAAGCGATTAAGAAACTGAAGATGATGAATTATTTCTAATCTAAATGGTTAAATAAACTGCACTTGAAAATAATATTCTGTTCCACAAGTAAAGAACATCAGCCCACCTGTCGGAAATAAGCACCATAAAATGGAAGGTATTTCAGGGAATCTTTCAAAACGTAGCGAATATGTCCGATGCTACCTTGTCGAATTGCTAGCATATTGGCAATCATCCAATCAACTGTAACACACAAAATGTGCAAAATATAAAAAAACCACCATTAAAATAAAAATAATTTGTGACAACTTGCACAATCGCGAACTGCCCTGTAATCAGCACTTCATCCCACAACAATGCATCAAAGCCATCCACTGTCACCTGCATAGATCTAAAAGACATTCGCTGAGTTTTATGACAAACAAACCATGCAACAGCAAAATTATTAGGCTAAAATCTATCCTTACAACTCAGTTCGACCTGCATCCTGTTCTATATGTCGCTGTGACATGTCACCCCAGCGTTGACAGAATGTCCTACATGTCTCCCGAATCCAAGAGGTGACCAAACTTGTATCGGCAACATGTATCTTACAGAGTCCAAAACTGACTTGTTTCTATTACAGCTGTCAAAAAGTTAATTTTTTAAATGCATTAATTAACGCATTATTAAAGCACCCAAGCCTGTCGAGAGGGAGAGTAGGGGGGTAAGTTACCCCAGGCCCCGTGACGTTTGGGGGGGGTCGCCTGACATTTTAAACGTATAATCAACAATAACTGCCATCATAGCTAGCATAGAAATCTATTAGCCTGTCATTGGAATAATTATTCATTTACAGTAACGATGGAATGGCAACTACAGTTTAGTTACTTGAATTCATTTGACTGTCAAATAACCACAGTTTAATGAAATATTGGAACTTTTGCTTCACAGAATTTGGTAAATTAACATAAATTTATGTATGCACGTTAATTTTTTTAACGCGCGTTAATTTATTTAACGCGCGTTAATTTATTTAACGCATGTTAATTTATTAACGCATCAACGCGTTAATTAGTGCGTTAATTTGACAGTTCTAGTTTCCATGTGTATTCAGAACATTTTACAATAACCTTTTACACACACAGAAAGCTCTACATGTTGCTTTCTACATATAAAGCATTTATTACATGAATTGCACAATATCACATCCATGTTTTCCTAATGATAAGCATAATCCACAATGACTGCAATAAATGTAGAGAAACTTACCAAATGAAAACGGAACGCCTTTTTGGCATTTATCACTGCTTAACTCAAAACGTTTCTTAAAGCAAGCCTATGCTGCTAGCAATATCACACAAAATCTCACCGGAAGACTGATGATTACAGATGAAAATGACATTTTCTTTCTGTTTAGAAATAGCATCGATATCTCCAGAATAAATAAGCTGCAGAAACACAATGACTCAAATGGTGTATTAACATTTGAGCACTACAAAATGACTAACATTAGTAAACTACTGCATACTGCATGGAATTCACATAAGTATTGACATTTTTAATCAACAACATCTTAGGTACGATAATGTGACACACGAATTGCAAATAAAAGAATATAAACGATGTTAGTAAAAATTTCCCTATCGGCGCAGAACATTACTTCAGTGCCAAATCATAAGTGTTTTTTATTAAGCAACTCACCCACCTCAACACCAGAGCAATTCTGGCAGAAGAATAAAACCATCTTTTGATACAGCGAATAAAGAAAGTCATCTCCTGACTCGTAAACTGAGCGAGGAAAAGGAAGACTGATGCATTTCCAGACAAACCACAGTGCAAAGTAGACTGGACCAGTGCCCAGCATACACCAGGCAGCGAAGATCAGCCACAACCACTTCAACAGAGGAACTTCTGCCATTATGCCAGGGCAGAATGAACAAAAGCGACGATCTGAAGATCAAATTTGCACCTCTGAACAATCAGTAACTCGATGTCAAAATGTTGGCCTACAGAAAAACACACTGCACATTCATTTCGATCACCCTCAAAAGTTTTGTTCTGCAAGATGCAAAACAAGTAATTTGAGCAAAGCTCGTGAGATGCATGACAAACTCAGCAGTTCCTGTTCGCACATTATCTTGGTCTATCTATAACCATTTTGTCGCAATTCACTCTTGAAATGTGTGCTGCAGGCAAAAATTGCGAAAAATTCACCCAAACCCCCTCTTTTGGAAGTTCAAGGTCGTTCGAGGTCATCTATGTTAATAAAACTCAAAAGAAGTGCTTGTTATGACAAGCAACACGTCTGTACATATCTGCAACTGTTTTCACACTAGACGAGCCAATAGCAGCGAAATAACCTTTTTCTAGGAGGGGGTACCCCTCTTTGAAGCGTCATTCAAAAGAAACCACTTTCACCCAGGAGTACAAAATTTTGTCACAAAAAAGTCCTTGTGGTAGCCCATAGTAAAAATTTCATAATCCTAGCTTGCACCATTTTGATACAGATCAAAAGTGTGACAGATGGGTGGACGAGCTGACAGACACCTGCATGACAGCTAAGACGTGCGTGTTTTGTGGCTGCAACTGTAAAATTTGTCATCAGCGAACCAAATTTTTCACCATCAGAGCAGAGTAGCAACTGACAGCACCAGTTGAGACTAGCAAGTTTGTACCTGTGACATGTTATGACGTCAGCATTACGTCAGGTCTAGCAAAGAATATTTAATCAAGTGCCATATTTTGTTGCAATATTTTGAACTAGTATTTCTTCAGCTACAATGGTACAAATTTTGTGCAAATTGGTTATCATTTGAGTGAATTATGAAAAAAAACAAAAAGAGTCCTTTTTATGAAACACCATGTATATACTTCACTCACCATCTCTTCATACAGAGATAAAAGAAAGCTATCTCCTGATTCACAAATGTAGCCAAAAAAGATAATCATATCCGAAAATGCGGTAACAAGCCACACAAATCCAAGTAACATAAACGGCAACTATAGGGCTGAATAAGCCAGTCAGCTCAGCTCCACAGATTCAATCTACCCATGTAATTCTGGCCTATCCCAGCATAATGAAGAGCAAAATGCACAATAATTATGACTAGTGGGTAAATTTAAATTCAGCAAATTGGAATTTGGCAAAATGAAGAGGAACTGGTTTCACTACTCCCTGACATGCCGACAGACCTACATACCAGATCACCGCACTGCACTGGTGCCATCCTCCAACTGTCCCATGCTAGCCGCAGTGATCTGCAGATGTGATACCTAAGAAAGTCAGCTACGCTGCAGAGAGTGGCGTCCATTGTTTGCACTTTGACATGTTGCCACTATCCGCCTGGTCTGTCTCTGCAACTGAGTTTTATATTGGCTGGCCAGTCAAAATTTGCTGGTCACTAACTGGATCCTACAACAGTGGTGGCAGGTGGTGGGGGCTGGTTATGATCACCGATCGGTGAAAATAACCAAGAAGGTTAGAATCACCGATCGGTGATTCTAACCTTCTATGCTAAAATCACAGATTTGTTAGAGCTACTATGCAATGCCAAAATTACTGATCTGTGAAAATAAATGACCAGCGATCAGCCATACTATTATTGTCCAATACATATAGTGTCGTTGCCATTTGTGGTTAACTAAAGTAAGTAATACAAAACTTAGCAAAAATCAAGGTCTTGTTTAATCATAATTATACAGACTATCTTCACCATTACACAGATGCCTGGTATTGGCATTTGCTGAGGTTCGAAAAGAGGTATCTAATATCCATAATCCTACTATTTATAAAACCGTCAATTTTAGGCCCCTAGATCTTGATTTTTGTCGGCCTACATGGTTACATGTTGGCCTACACGACTGGTTCACGGCGTGAAGTCAAATCAACAAAGTTTTCTGTGGCAGGCATAGGTAACACTGGGCCACTTTAAATTACTCGTGAGCAAAAATAAAGCGAAAAACCCACCAACTTTGTTTTAGTTATCGACTAATAAGACGAAGTAGTGTGCAAAAAAGTAATTTAGAATGCAGTGATCCGAGGACAGGTTGGTAACCTCTGGCCAAATGTCGTACATGGCAGATGAGGATGAAGCACTTGTAACAACGGACAACGCCCAAGTCCATGAAGCTGATAAAAACTGCGCGGTCTTGTGGCCAGTCCTGGGTCTGTCGGTGTCAGGAAATAGTGAGACTACGAAGAGTGACTACGAAGCTAGCAAACTGGATTTCTGTAGATAAAACATTTAAAGCCACACAACTGGCAAGAAAACATAATTAAGAATAAAATAGTAAACAAAATACACGCACTATTATCGTACACCACAATTCACAACTCGAAAAATAAAATACATACAAATGTAAACAAACAACCTACTTCCGGTTTAGACCTGTAACGAGCATGTGGGTAACGAGTAAAAAGATTCGAAAATGCTCCATACGTTACTTGAGGTAAATTCACTCGTTTCTTTGCTAGTCTTCTTTTAGTTGCACTTCCGTTGGCGGTGTTTTGTTTTCAACTTGAACATTAGTTGTAATGTTTATTAGAATTTTTGTGCATTGTCGTGTTTGTAATAATAACGAGTGAAACTTGCACATACTTCTGATTATTTTGATACAAAAAATACTTGAAAATATGCAGCATCTGTGGAGATATGCACTTTTCTTTCTGAGGCCGTTTGTTCAGACGGCTTCACGTTGAATCATGCACATCTTTTTACATATAGTTTGCTCTAGCCGGGGACGAGTGAAGTTTACTGGGCGTCATAGGAATACATCTAACCTAGTCTAGTCATAAGCTGCATTCATACCTGAAATCTGAGCGTGTATAACATGGCTACACCTAACCCTAACCCTAAACCCTAACCCTATTGGTAGTTATACGGTATATATGTGAAATAATAGGCGCAATGTATTCGTATGGCACCCAGTAAACTACACACTACCCCTCTAGCCGTTTTCTTGGATAGTCGCATAATGGCGGTGTTTTGTTTTCAACTTGAACATTAGTTGACATTGGAAAGCCCGTCTTGTCATGAGTTTGGCTTTTTCAAGCAGTGCTGTATCAAGTACTTTTTTCTCTATTGTGTAATGTTGCCACTTAATAAATACTATACAATAATTCTAGCGGTAGATCGGCGATCTTGCTGTTAGCACTGGAAAAGTTAGATCGGGTAGGCACATTATTAGGTACGTGGTAGAACTTATGTTCCTGGTAGTCATAGGACCGTGCCACGACACTGTCACGTATTTAAATCAGGCTTATTCAGTATTATATCAGAGTCCATCTCAAGCCATATCTGTCTCTTTATAACACAGGCTTTAAAATATATTGTTTTTGAATAAATTTGGTAATTGATAACAAAGTGACTGATATTTCAGTCCCAACCACAGTCCTGGTAATGCAGTGAAGAAATATGGCTGCATTCTTACGTCAATAATGTGATAAATGTAATTAGATAAAGTGGCGATCTACCACTAGTAATTTTCTGCTCACTAGTGCGAGATCGCCGATCTACCCCTAGCACTGACCAATACTATAAGTGACTTGTTAATAATTGTTGCTTACAGCTCTCGTCGTCTGTGATGACATGGCTAGCAAGTTGACTGCCAAAGAACAGTTAACAAGGAAGGATGACAGTAAAATTTCTCGTAAAACAACGAGTGCAAAATGTAAAACACCTTTGAAGAAAATTGTGACCAGTTTTGACAGAAAGAAGACAAGATGTAGCATGAAGAAGATAAAGGTGGTATTATATTGTTTGTTGTAAGCTTTTATGTTGACGTTTATAGCACTTTATATCTGCATTTGTCACACTTTTTTCAATTAAAGTTACACATTCCAATGCACTTTCACAGTGTTGTGTGATTTTGCTGATAATACAGATTATGTTGGTATTGCAGACGTTTCTGAGAAGTCATGGCAAAAAGAAGTCGGTGTTACCCAGAAGTCCTTCACTGTCAAAGGTCAAACTTTCGTTAAATGGATTTGAGCAGCGAATGAAATCCTGTGAATCAGAAGGTTAACAGCAGTTTATCTATGAGATTGATGGTACTCAAGTGTGAATGGTACACTCTTTATAGGTAGCAGGGATCTATAGTCTCGTGGTATAAGGACCATTTTAAAAAGTTTCGAAACTGAGAAGTCTTGCCTTTGGTCTAGGATTGCATTTCATATAGTCTGCAGCCAATCATGGCATGGTACATCCCATTCAATGAAGGTTCATCATTACAGTTGAAGTCGTTCACCATCTACTATACAAAATTTAGTGGCAAAAATGCTGAAAGGCTGGTTTATTTTATTGTTTTATTATATTATTCTGTTTATGGCTCTGGTCTTGCTGATAAGGTTTTGGTCTCATTTTCATGAGCAATGAAATGCTAGTTTATTTTGATGCTTAAAGGTTGGCCCTTTGTCATGGTTGTCGTCCGTCCATTCTTCACAGATGTATTATGGCTGAACAGTGCAAGATAGGGCCTACGTTGCTATTGGTTACTAATAGGATGTCACATGCTGGCTTTTGAATGATGTGAAAATCATTTACCTTAGATGACGGGTCATAATGCACTACGGTATACCGATCGTGTGGTATTGTGGCTAAATGGTAAGTTGTAGGGAGTCGATGATGGCATCATCAGATAGGGCGCTGGCGACTTCCTGTAGGCTGTCAATAGTAACCATGTCTGCATCTGCAGCAGTTTGGCCACAGTTTTTGATGGAACGTTTTAAGCTATAATTGGCCGTATCTCGGTAATAGCAAGAGATATGAGGGTCATCCCAAAAGTTTCCTGCCTCGACATATTAGACAATAGTATTCTTCACAATTTATACATCAGTGAAACGTTCATCTTTTACGAACTCTAAGGAGTCGTTTGTGGATACGACGTTGTTGTAATTTGTGATGTCATAGAGCTCTAAACTGAAATGATTTGGAGCGCTAACACAAACAGCATAGAATCAGGCTCACTGTTGAGTGAAAATTTTCCAGTCTGTAGCTAGGTTTACCAAAGTAGAGCCCTGTGGCATCTGATTTTGTGAAAGCCCTAACAAATATGTTTGTGAATTTTTCATTTGCATATATGAATATACAACAACTCATATTTGCGCTAGCTGCAAATAAGTGCATTTGAGTCAATCACAACTTCGTGCAAATACGAGGGGCATTCAAAAAGCTTTGAGCTTCAATATACTGAACACAAACTTTTTATTGTCTATATATTAGTAAAAGGTACCTTCCTTGCGTATTCGTGTGAGCAGATTGTGGAAGTGACGTCATTGTAATATATGACGTCATACAGCATTAAGCTGAAATGATTTAGTGCCCTAACGCAAGCAGCGTTTGCATCAAGCTGGTAGTTGCATAAAACTTTTTCAGTTTGTAGCTCGATTTACCAAAGTGGGGCTCTGAGGCATCTGATTTTATGATAGCCCTGATAGCCCTTTGTGTCAAGAGCCCAAGTCATTTGTGTCTGTGAATATACTATAGTGTAATTTGTGGTGGCCACAAATAAGGGCATTTCAGCAAAAATACGATGAAATGCCAATATTTGATGGTATCAAAAAGATTTGATTGAAACTTTAACTGTTGATTATATCAGATGTGTTAATAAAGAGAAAAAGAAAGTCAGCATTTGTGAGTAGTTAAATGGGCCCCTGATGGACAGGCAGGCTGGGAGCAAGCCCTATGCACCTTCCCCTAATTTCAGCACTGCAGTCCAGTCTAAAGTCTAGAGTTACTCAGTTGGCTGTTCACGACTATGACATTGTACACTAAGACCACTCTGCACTCAGCAATGATCTGACCTTCAGTGACTATTATCTGTTTTAAGATTTGAAACTGGTCATGATGGTGTTCGCTATCCACAATGATAAATAACTCAAGCCTTTTTCGTTGACGCTGAAAATCGTTTCTATTTAATTTTCTGTGACGCTATAAATTTCAATGACGTATTATCTGCAGCAGACTCATATGAGTCAGAAAAGAATGCACGTTTCACTGATTTATAGATTGTGGAAAATATCGTTGTTCGGTATGTCAAGGCCAGAAACTTTTGGGATGGCCCTCGTAGGATGACGGTTGCTATTAATCACTAATAGGAAGTGGCATGATCATTGACCTTGGATGGCCTTGAATGTCGGTACATGCTATTGCGGCTAAATGGTGCGAGATAAGGCCAAGGTTGTTATTGATCACCTAATAGGAAATCGCATACATCCTTTTAGATGAGATGAAAATCATTGACCTTGGATGATCATGAAGGTCAGTACTGCAACAGGAACTGTATAGGCTGTAGCGCATCTTCCCTAGCGACAGTGAATTGCTGATGATTGTATGATGACTGTTATGAAATAATTTTGGTTATTTCATAACAAGCATTTATCTGTACTGCGTGTGTTTACAAGGCAGATTAAACATATCTACTCGGTCTGCAAGGATACCAGTTTCATCATACCCAAACGAAGTGAAGCAGTTGAAACCAGTGACTCGTAGTTCGAGCAGTTTCGTGAATCAGCAGCATGCAAAGCAGAGGAGCCAATCATTGGCAATTGATTCTCTGCCATCAGAAGCACTGCTGTCATCTGAGACATCGAATAAAGTAATGTGCTATTAAGCTTGCGTGATTTCTGTGTTGTAAATATATTGTGTCTGTCTTTTCCTTTGATACCTGCTGTAACACTTGCCAGAAGTTTACTTTTGGAGACAGGTCTAACCTGGAGTAACTGTGGAAAAGTTCGACAAGCACTTGTAATAGTAGCAGTAGCAACCACAATGTGACAGCAGCGGCAAAGTAGTGATGTATATTGTGTAATATACCTCGTGGCACATAAAAAAGTAATTTTATTTGACAAGGTTTTAAGCTTTGAAATCCAGTTTTTCATGCTCTGCACTGAGCAGAAATGTGACTTAAATATCAGTATATGATTTCTGGGTGTGCCATTGATCTTTTTGGCTGCAGATCATTTTTCCAACAATGGAATTGTTATTGGCCGTTCATTCTTTTTTGCTCCAGTTTTTTTGTGCATTACCTGGTACGAAACGTACATTGTGGGCCATAAAAACATGCCATTTAACTTTTGTTACTTTTATCCATATCTTTGCCAGTTATTGACCGATTTTTAAAATTTTTTTCACTGGCACACTTTGCAGACAATTTGCAATAAAGTGATTATTGAATATCTCACCACATGATAACTATGTTGCTACATTACCTTGTGAAATATAAATGCAAGAAAAACTAAAAGTAATAGGCAGCAAGCGTGTTGGTAAACAAAATACACTTCCGATCAAAATTGCAGTGAATGATCTGTATGATGCTACACTTTATTAGATCTGTTTCTTTGGATATCTGGCATATTGAACGATATGTTTGTTTCTGGCTTTTGTGGTTTAGCAAGCCTACCATTTCCACAGTGATCACGTTCTTTTCAGTACGTGAATGCTTCAGTCTGCGGGTCTCATGTTTTTGGTCGTGTTGCATATTTTTCAAATATCTGTTAATAACATTTCCACTCTTTTCCTGTTTCGGCTTATCTTCAAAAATTCTGCCAATATTCTTCCAAAACTGTATGTTTTGAACCGGTGCAGGTTCTTAATCAGAGCCTGGTCTCCACTGCTAAATGTCACATTACATCACCAGTATATCGTCAGTGCATTAAAAATTATTATTTACCACAGTTTTATCTGCTTTTGATTACAAACATCAGAAATGTATGTAAAACTTAACATAATTTAATTTTTGTATGAAAATTAGTAAAAATTGTTTCTGAAGATGATTTGTTGCATATGTATTATAGTGATTTTTGTGATTTTTGAAAATTTATGTTTTCATGGTAGTGTAGCGACACAGTTAAAATGTGATCTGATATTCAACAACAGCTTTATTGCTAATTGTCCACTGTATGTGCCAGCGAAAGAATTTTGAAAATTGGTTAATATTTGGCAAAGATATGGACAAAAGTAAAGTGCCACATTTTTTGGCCCACCCTGTATATGATATATTCTTAGTAAATACTTTGACATTATCACTTTCAGTGACAGATACGGCATTTTTTCTATAGAAAAAATGTTTTTTGGCTATTCTCAATTTTTCAGAGTCTGAGCAGGGGTTAGAGAAAGCTGAAAGTGTTAGTATTGATGCTGTGATGTGTTGTTGCAGTCATATATTATGAAGACTGATGTCAGAAACTGTTCGGCTGTGACGGTCACAGAAGATGGCAAAATAAAGTCTAACAGGAATGAATTCCTCGATGGTGACAAGCTGTTTGCATATATGATTGAGCCTGTTACACCACCAAAGTTTTTCAAGTGGGTGATCGTTATCTGCAGCTTGTATGCTTTATTGCGATGCTTTTTTTCAGGATCAGTATTTTATATTGTTGATTGGCACGCACTTGTCGCTAAGCTAGTCATTATACTCAGCGAGATTTTCAACAGTGTGCGGCTTTTTCTGTCCCAGGACAGGAATGCATTGGGTCAGTTGGAAAACTGGCACATTAACAGTAGCAGCAGCACTGTGAATGGACGGAACCCAAGCTTGCAGCTAAAGTGCTATCTGCAAAATGCGAAAGCGCGAAATCTGTTGATGGCAGAGGTTTGCGCGGCCGTCGTCTGTTGTCCTCTGTATTGTGGCTAAACGGTGCTAGATAGAGCCTAGGTTGCTATTCATCACTAATAGGAAGTTGAATACTGGATTTCAAATAACATTATGACCTTCAACGCACTATGGTGTGCCAATCGTGCGTATTGTGGCTACACAGTAAGTCACAATAACCATCACGACATGCGTAGAGTGTGACAGTCTCCTAAGCTAAGAGCTTGTTTTTTCTAGCTGTTGGATTATTTATTTGGTGTTGCTGTTTTCTCTCTTTGGTTGCTGTGTCAATTCATTCTAAGGCAGTCTCATTTTTAGCATTGCTTTTCAGTATTTTTTGCAATGACCATGTCCAGATGAGTTCTTAGATTCTTATCAGCTGATAGGAAAGAATTTACTGCACATGGAAAACATTCTTTTGTTATTTATTCATCTGTTAGCGTAATAACTCATGAACCATTGCACTTAGTTTGATGAAATTTTGCGTGAACATGTTTCTTGACAACCTCTGGAAGCCTGTTGAATATCAAGGTTAAAGGTCAAGGTCACATGATTTTTTTGTGTGCTACCCATGGCAGTACATAGCCTTGTGAAAGGCTCGACAGTCTTGTTAGTTTTACAATACATTACTGTGTTGTTGCTCTACAGAGACATTTGGGAGAAGAAGCCATTACTGATTCATCGGCATAGCTCTGAGCATAACGACAATTGGTTCAGTACCAAGGAAATGGATCGGATTTTGCACGAGGTACCTTGCTTCTCACATGAGTACTCTGTTTAAAAGATCAGATCACGTAAGTTAAGTGAGTAAAATATTTGTGATGTGTCTAAGCTTTGGTTTGGAGTAATAAGTGTGGTTGTTGTTGTTGTTGTTGTTGTTGTTGTTGTAATGACAAGCCCATCTGGCGATGCCAGTGTGAGAGGATAAATGCCTTGAAGAGATGAAGAATTTCACATGGTTCTCATAGTAGATGAGTCTATAGTCTCTGTCTTTCTCTCATAATATTTGCAGTGCTTGCTGTTTGAGGCGACTGATCAGTCAGTTGCTTAAATCCTGGAGCCCGATTCACAAACATTGCCATAAGACATGTCGTAAGACATGTCATAAAATTATCATAGCTCAGTATTTAAGATGTCAGTTTATCGCCAATGCAAAGTGCTGTTTATTTATCCATTAATTAATTTATCCAGCAAAAAGACCACGCAAAACAGATATAGTATAAATCTGACTTTTTTTTCGATTACAAGTATAATTGAATTAGAGGTCTTATAAATCAATATAAAGAAATTTTTCTTGTTGGATGATGTTGGAATCATAATTTAGAATGTCATAAAACACCTAAAAAGTGATCGTAAGATTTTTGTCGTAAAATTGTTGTAAGATGTTTTGTGAATTAGCACATTGGCGTATGTGTGCAAAGTGTCATAAAATTGTCACAAAATTGTCATAAGATGTTTTGTGAATTTGGCCCCTAGTCGCTTAAATACATCATTTAAATGGCAGTTAAATGTGCATCAGATAAGCTTGGCAATCTTGTTGGTCTTGTTGAGTCCTGTCATCGATCGCCTCTTAATCGCTCACCCTGCGCAGCTTAATCTATTTTTAACTGCTTGCTGTACCTCAGTAGCAAGCACTGAGTATTTGACAGCCATTATGTTGAATTAGGTGCACCGCTTGACTGTCTTTCCTCAAAGTCCAGTCTGTAACTGCTTACTTTCTGTGTCTTTTTGACAAAATTAGGATTTTTGTCATTGTTAAACACAGTATCAGTTCTTGCGGCTGCTTAAACATTCTTTGCTGTGTTTGGCTGCTAGCAGTGAAATGCAATATTGCATCTAGTTATTGCATTTACATTTGTTAAATCAGGAACGAGTTAACTTCACAGACAACGTCGATGTTGTGACATACATTAACGGCAGGAGAGAGACTCATAATCCTACAGGTCGAGCGTATGCTCCAGTTGTGTGGGACTTCTATCAGGTTAGTTCAGCCATTTTTGAATTGTTGCATGCTCTGTTTTTAGAGTTTAGTTTATTGTGAATGTTTTGTTATTCTGTAGTTTTGTTATAGCAGTATATAATAATGGCTGTCGTACATTATAGATCCCTGCATGAACCAACAACAATAAAAATCTGGCCTGTAAGGTTAGAATGCAGGAGCAGCGTAATCTGATGCTGCTGGGCAAAGGTCAGTCTTGTCTGCTTTGCTACTGCCATTCCGAAATTTGAATTGATCCCACTACTGCATCGTTGTTTGAATTGGCAGAAGGATAGGAGTAGGAGGCCATTGGCCGACAGAGCTCACCGTAGACCATTCTGCCTTCCCTGCTGACTTAATCGGTCCACAGTTCAGATGTCCATGGCTCCATTATATGCAAATCTAACAAATTGTAATTTTTACCAGCCTACGCAAACCAGCCTGGCCCGACCTGGCCTACTAACTACTTGGCCTGGCCCAGTCCGATTTTTAGAAGGAGTTTTTAAGTGTGGCCCGGCTTGACATGATATGTTGTTGTTGTTATGGTTGTGATACAGAATGGTTGCTCCATTCGCCTGTTGAATCCGCACACCTACTCTGAAACCGTTTGGAACTACTTGTCTCTACTGCAGCAGTACTTTTCTTGTGTGGCTGGTGCCAACGTGTGAGCATTTGTCCATTTCACGTCGTTCTTACATTGAAACTGTGCATGAATCTGTTCAGCTTTGCAATGCCAATTGCATTACTCGCATTTTGTTTTTATATAAGTGTTAGACTCAGAATTTTAAGTCAAGATGTGCACTGGCTCAGCATTAAAGTAAGTTAAGGTAACTGTTTGACTTCTGTATTATACATCACGATTTGTAAGCTGTGAGAAAAACGCTTATGTAGACAAATGCTATGCTTTTATAGCAAGTGTTCTTTTTAATGATGTATGATTTATGATTTGCATGATTTGTACATTTACTAACTAATTACCAAGTACTAAATGGCTAAATCCGGTATATTATATTATACAAGTGGACAGGTCGCTTGATCTTTGCCATAGTATCGGCTTGCAGCCTCCATTTTCAGCCCTTCCGGCTTCAACTCGGCTGCGGCCTTAATTTTCAGTCTTTGCCTCAACTCGATTCAAATTCCTTACCAGCATTATGGGTGCTTCAGTATCCTCGTGTTGTTTAGTTCATCAATTGATTGCATCGATGCACATTAATATTCATGATGTCCATGTTGAAGCATTGATTTTTGTGACATCACGATGCATTGATGCACTCAATCGATGAATTAAACAACGCGAGGTATGCGCTGCAGCGCTGATGATGCATCACCATATTGACAACGTCTATATGACGTCACAGCTTTGCTGCAGCTTAAGAGGTGTGGCTGCAAAATTTTAGAAAAAGTGAAATTTTCTGAAAGGTACGACACCTCAGCGACATCTCACCTAGCCCATGTTCAGGCCACGTATGACATGGGTCTGCGTGCAAAATTTCACTGACGTACGTCATGCCATTACAAAGTTATTGCCGATGGTAACTCTCAAATATAGTATACAGTGTGAGGTG